>Ga0065721_10005461_pt1 | contig 16537 bp, 15 predicted proteins | sample Mesricmetagenome_FD_59108 | JGI IMG/M metagenome (GOLD analysis project Ga0065721, IMG submission 59108) | Mesophilic microbial community from rice straw/compost enrichment Sample: eDNA_1 v2 (version 2) | ecosystem: Engineered > Solid waste > Grass > Composting > Bioreactor | place: USA: Davis... | reverse complement strand
TTCAAACCCACAAATGCGATATCAAAATTCCGTCGGCTGTTCATGAACTACCCTTTTAAAGAGTTTGCAAAGGTAAGGATAATCAAAGAAATAGGGAAATGAATTTGTGCCGTAGTTTCGCGTCGGCAAACGTCTGAAAAAAGTCATCCATAGCCATAAAACAAAATAAATTTCAAATGAAAAAAACCACGCTTGTATTGCTTATGATTGGCTGCCTGGCCTTTTCTGCTGAAAGCCAGTCTGTAGCCACCTTATCCGGGCAAATTACCGATGCCGCCACCCAACCGGTACCCCATGCCTCGGTACATATTATCAACACCCATTTTGGCGCAAGGGCCGACTCGGAGGGGCGTTTTACCATCACAGAAATTCCCGAAGGAAAATATACCATCCAGGTATCTGCTATCGGTTTTGCAGGCATATTGCAGGAACTGACCCTGCAGGCAGGCAGTAACAGCCTGTCTTTCAAACTCATACCAGCCAGCCGCGAGCTGGATGCCGTACTGGTATCGGCCCAGAAAAAGGAGGAAGGGCTGCAAAAAGTGCCCTTCAGCGTTTCGGCCCTCGACGCCGGTCAGGTTACCAGTTACCGGCTTTGGAACAGCCGCGATATCACCGCCATCGTGCCCAACCTCTATTCGGCCGATCCCGGCGATAACCGCCTGGTGACCTCAGTACGCGGCGTTACCACCACTTCCTACGATCCCGCCGTAGCTACCTATATCGACGGCGTGAACCAGTTTGGACTGGACACCTATATCGCCCAGCTTTTTGATGTAGAACGTATTGAAGTGCTGCGCGGACCCCAGGGCACCCTTTATGGCCGCAATGCCATGGGCGGCGTTATTAATATTATTACCCGCCAGCCCGATAACCGTACCACCGGTTTTGCAGAGGCCAGCCTGGGCAACTATGGCCAGCAGCGTTACGGACTGGGGCTGCGAACGCCCATCGTAAAAGACAAATTATTCATCGGCGTATCCGGCCTCTACGACCGGCGCAAAGGTTTTTATACCAATGAATTCAATAATACCGATTTCGACCGGCAACACAGCACCATGGGCAATTATTACCTGCATTACCGGGTAAATCCCCATTGGTCGGCAACCCTCAACGTCAAACACGTCAACAACCGCAACGATGGCACCTTTACATTGGTGAATGGGCTAGAAGAAGCGCTGAACAATGCTTTTAAACTGAATCAGAATGCTGTGACCGAACTGATTGATAACACATTGAACAGTTCCCTATCCATCAATCATATGGGCCGCCATTTTAATTTCTCTTCGCAAACAGCCTATCAAACCAATCACCGGCATTATGCAAATCCCATCGATGGCGATTTTTCACCCATCGACGGTATATCTATCATCAATAATTATGGCAACGACTGGAATACGGTAAAAGTGTGGACACAGGAATTCCGTTTTACCTCGCCGGCCGCCTCGCGTTCCGCCCTCAAATGGACCGCAGGCACCTACCTCTTTGCGCAGGACAATCCCGTAAAACAGGCCACCCGTTTTGGTGATGATGCCGAATTGGTGACCGGGCAGCCCGGCAGCAATTATTCCATCATCAACACCAGTAAGGGAAAAAGCAAGGGCATAGCTGTATACGGACAAGCCACCTGGAGCATTACCAACCAGCTGGATATCACCGCCGGGCTGCGTTACGATTACGAACATAAAAAACAGGACGTGCTGAGCCAGTACCAGCAGGATCCCGATCCCAATCCGCAATTCCCCATTGTACCCGATACAGGTACTACTGCCAGCTATCATGCGGTATCTCCCAAACTCAGCCTGGCTTATCATCTTAATAACCGCCAGCAATTGTATGCGGCATACAGTCGCGGTTATCGCGCCGGTGGCCTCACCCAAATTGGCGCCGACCCATCGCAACCGCCGCTGTATGCTTACAAGCCTGAATACAGCAACAATATTGAAATAGGTTTCAAGAACGAATGGTGGCAAAACAGGCTGCGCCTCAACATCGCTGCTTTTTACACCACCATCAACGATGCTCAGGTGCCCACGCTCGTATTACCCGATGCCATTACTGTAACCCGCAATGCCGGTAAACTTACCAGCAAGGGCGCCGAACTGGAACTGGCTGCCATGCCCTTCAGGGGATTAAAAGCCGATTATTCATTCGGATATACCCATGCCGAATACAGATCGCTGAAAGTTCCGCAGAATGGCAGCGAAGTAAATTTAAAAGGCAACCGGCAGGTATTTACACCCGAAATGACATCGATGCTGGCGCTGCAATATGAATATGGTGTAAGCAAGGTGCTGAAACTGGTAATACGAGGTGAGTGGGCTTATATTGGAGAACAATATTTCGATTTGGCCAACCAGATCAAACAGGAACCTTATAGTATTTTAAATACCCGCTTTGGCCTATCATCGAAGCATGCAGATATTATGTTCTGGATGCGTAATATCACCGATGAAAAATATATTTCTTATGCGTACGATTTTGGCGCCGTGCATTTGGGCAATCCGCAAACATTTGGAGCCACATTAACTGCAAGATTTTAATGATACACACTAATTACCGGCTACCTGCCACTTTCCGCGCGACAATAAAAAACGGAGTCGCTGCACGAGGGTCAGCCACATAATTTGCATATCAAGTAACAAACTTGCATGACGCACATAATAAGCATCCCATTCATAACGATGAATGGCATGTTGTTGCGATTCCACGGGTCCGTGATAACCCTTTACCTGCGCCAATCCCGTAATACCCGGCGGCACCAGGTTGCGGAATTTATATTGTGGAATGAATTGTGAGAAAGCAGCGCAATCGGTATGCATATGCGGCCTGGGGCCTACAATGCTCATGCTGCCTGCCAGCACATTAATGAACTGCGGCAATTCATCCAGGTTGCTTTGCCGCAGGAATTTCCCCAGCCGGTCAATGGCTGGCGCGTCATCCTGTTGTCGCAATTGTCGTACGCAATGGCTGGGTAGCGTACGCAGTTTTATACAGGTAAACGATTTGCCGTAGCGGCCTACTCTTTTTTGCAGAAAAAATACAGGTCCCCTTGAATTGAGTTTGATCAATACAGCCAACACCGGTATCAGCCAGCTTAATACACAAACAATTACCAGCACTGACAAAAGGATATCGGTCATTCGTTTGGCAACAAAAAACCATCGCTTGTTTTCCACATATAGCCGAAGGGTCGATCGCTTGTATACGGTCAACGGTTCAGGCATCATTCCTGCAACCAGTGCGGTTTCTCTACTCATTAAGGCAACCTTTTTATTTAATTAACAGTATCTAATGTATACGGTTCATGGCACGGACCAGTTGCTTAACTCATAAATCAGCAGCATGCCTGTACATCCCAGGGCGGGTATATTAAACGTGTTGGCCTATTTCGACATTTTTAAGTACCCCTTAACAATTGATGAGATTGCATTTTTTTTCAATCAAAAAATACAACCCGATGAAGTAGCACTATGGTTATAGCAATTGACGGGCCAACATCTCGTTTTCCGCCTGGGCGAGTTCTATTCCCTGCATAATGAGGACGCTTTGCGCCAAAGGCGACTAGCGGGCAACCAGCTGGCGGGGCAAATTCTGCCCCGTGCATACCGTATAGCCCGTTTTTTATACCAGTTTCCCTTTGTGCGGGGTATTGGCATTTCCGGCTCCTTGTCAAAGCATTTTGCTGAACCGGGTTCAGATATCGACCTCTTTGTGGTAACCCGCGCCAACCGCCTTTGGATTGCACGCACCTGCATGCACCTGTTTAAAAAGCTGTCTTACCTGGCAGGCCGCCAGCACAGGTTTTGTATGAATTATTATATCGATGAAGAAGCTTTATGCATCCAGGAGCACAATATTTTTACTGCCACCGAAATAGCTACCCTGTTGCCCGTGGCAGGTATGAACAACTTTTTTAAGCAGAACAATTGGGTATCCAACTATTTTCCCAATGCCGGTGAACACAAAATAGATGCACATAGTGTACTTGCTACATGGTACAAGCGGGTGCTGGAATGGATACTCGATCAGGATTGGCTGGACGATTACCTGTTACGCCTTACCAACAAACGATGGTTAAAAAAAGAACAGGTGCATAAACGAAATGCCAAAGGTAACCGTATGGGATTGCGCAATGGCAAACATTTTTCGAAACCCAATCCTGCTTTCTTTCAGCAAAAAATTGTGCAGGCCTGGGAGAACAAGGTGCAGGAAATGGAATCAGCCCGCCAGGACAGTATGATTGTTTAAGCTTTTCCTGGCCCATATCCACATTTTCCCTTTGGCCCATGTTGATCGCAGCTTGAGAACCGGCAGCCGGAACAAATTGGCTACCGGTTTTTGTAATGCTTTGTGGTAGTTTACTTCGTAGTTGATCATTTGTATTGCGTAATCGTAATACCGCCTGTTATAGGTGCGTTCAAAATCTATATCGCGGTCGGTGCTGTTGTCCCAGGGAAGCTGGGTGATAAAACGGCTTTCTACTTCGGTGTACAGCGGCGTGCCTTTGATGGGGTAGGCCACCGTAATGGTAAACAGGTCGGGATTGGCATTTTTTAAATGTTGCACTGTGGCATAAATATCCTCCTGTGTTTCGCCGGGATAACCCACCATAATAAAAGTGCCTGCCTGCAAACCATGTTGCCGCGCCAGCCTGATCATTTGTTGCACCTGTTTCACTTCCACGCGGCGGTCCATGAGGTCAATCACTTTTTGCGATCCGCTTTCTGCCCCGATCCATACCCGGAAGCAACCGCTTTTTTTCAGGTTTATGATCACTCTTTCATTCATGCGGTCGGCACGGGTGATGCATTCATAAGGCATCACCAGGTGGCGGCGCGTGATTTCCTGCGTGAAGGCGGAGAGCCACTGATGGCTTATTGTAAACACGTCGTCTACAAACCAGATACTATCCGGATTATATTGTGCTTTGATCAAAGCTATTTCATCCACCACATTGACAGGGCTGCGGCGGCGATAGCTTTGTCCATACACTGCACGGCTGCACCACTTGCAACTATAGGGGCAACCCCGCATGGTGCTTATCGACATGGTGCTGGCGCCATGTTTTTCTTTCCAGGCTTTCAGGTACAGGTCCATATCTACTTTATGGCGGTTGGGGAAGGGCAGGGCATCCAGGTTTTTGAGTTGGGTGCGTTCGCGGTTTTGTTGTTGCCCATAAGCAATGCCATCTATTTCATGCAAGGTTCCTTTCCCATCAATACATTGCACCAATTCCAGCATAGTTTGTTCCCCTTCGCCCAATACAATAAAGTCAGCCCCTTGCTCCAAAAATTTTTGTATATGATTCCGCACCTCCGGTCCACCCAACACTACCCGTGTACCATGAAGCGCCGGATGCGTTTTTATAAACCGGATAATGCGAATGATATTCAGCTTCGTCATTAAATTGGTATATAAGCCCACCACCTGCGGCCGCACCTGCAACAACCTGTCACACAACGCATCAAATGAAGAAAACGTACTGTCAAACACCTCGTTTTCATACCCTTGCTGTTCCAAATAAGCCGATATATACAAAATACCCAACGGCACATAAGGCCGCATGATAGCCTGCTCTTTGGCATCTTCTGCTATAAAATAACCATGCGTTAACAGGATGGTCATAACTCGTTTTTTTTAAAAAGAAGAAAAACATGATCTGCCAACGCACTCATCAACGGCAGCCCGCCCATGCGTTCTTCCATACGCACCAGTCTGCGGGAAAACCGGCTGCGTAGTTGCATGGCGCCTTCCATATAAGAGGGCGGAATAAACAAGCCCACCGGTTTTTTTTTGCACCAGCTGCATAGGATACATTAATTGTGCAAACCGGCTGATGGAATAATAATACACCGGTTGATACACCTCGTTGGCCAGCGGCGCCATCACCGGTTTATTCGTCCACCGGCGAAACGCCTCCCTGATATTTCGTTTACCCAGGTAATACAGCAACTCCCACAAACAGCGTTTCCCAAAAATTACCGCCGCCAGGTGACCACACGGTTTCAGCAATGCATGCAATTCGCTGCTCAACACAAACAAATCGGCGGGCGATACACAATTCAAACCCGCGAAATTGGAAAATACCAGGTTGAACCCCTGTTTAGGAAATGTTTTGATGAGTGTATCAAATGAACAGGTATAAAAAGAAGGATGGGCGCCGCTTGCCTTGCTTTTGGCCGTCTCAATCATTGGCGCCGATTGATCCGTTGCTGTTACAACATGTCCCTGGCTGGCCAGCCAATAGGCATCCTCACCCGTGCCGCAATTGATTTCCAGTATTTGCAGTGTACCGGTTAACAGGGGCTGCAGCCATTTCCTGCTCATCATTCTTTGTGCGCGGCCTGTACGGCTTTCAGTAAATACCGTATCGTAATGGCCGGCCAGTACATCGAATGGAGAATTTTTACTTGTTAACATATCGGTTCAATTGCATTCGTTCATACAACAGGCCCGGCATATGCCAGCAGGTCGCGGCCATTTTCCGTAATTCGGCATAGCTTACCGTTAAAGGGTTTTTCAGGGTTTTACGCAGCGTCATCCATGCCTGTTGGCTTCTGAATACCAGGTGCACATAGCGATGCAGCTTTTTATAATATTCCGGCGGATAGGTATTGCGAAACATCAGCAGCAGTTCGTCACTATCCGTCCAGTTTGCTTTTTCTTTGAGTTCGGCTTTTACCCTTTCGTAAAATGGTGTGCCGGGTAGGGGATAAGAAACAGAAATGCCGATCTCGTGCGGCATCAGGTCGCATATCATACGAATGGTGAGGGCAATATCTTCCTTTGTTTCGCCGGGATAACCGAATTGTATAAAGAAGGAAGGATGAATGCCGTGTTTTTTCAGCAAATGGGTAGCCTGGTATATCTGCTGTACCGTGGTGCCCTTATTCATGGCATCCAGTATTTTTTGCGAGCCGCTTTCTGCGCCCATCCATATCGTGTGGCAACCGGCTCGCGCCAGGTCTTTGATATAGTTTTCCTGCAGCAGCAGATCGGCCCGGCATTGTATTTTGAACTGAAAATGCAGTTGTTCTTTTTCCACCAGGTTGGCAAAAGCATGCACCCAGCCCGGTTTCAGTCCAAAAATGTCATCGCAGAACCAGATATGATCGAACCGGAATTTTTCTTTTAATAGTTTCAGTTCCTGCACCACATTTTCGGGTGAGCGTGAATTATAGCGGTTGCCATAAATAGGTTTGGCGCACCAGTTACATGTAAAGGGGCAGCCGCGGGTGGTGGCCATGTTCAAGGAAAAATAGCCTTTGCTTTTTAGCCACATGGCACGGTAGGGGGTGATGTCCAGCAGGTCCCAGGCAGGGAAGGGAAGGGCATCCAGGTTTTTCATTACCGTTCTTCGGGCTGTTTTTATGGAGGCGTAAGCCAGGCCGGGTATATGGTTAAATTGTTTTGTTGGAAGGGCATTTATTAGTTCCAGCAAGGTCATTTCTGCTTCACCAATAACTACAAAATCGGCTCCCTGTTGTATGTACATTTCGTAGTGATCGGTAGCATCGGAACTGGAAACTATCACCGTACAGCCCTTAGCCTTTGCCATGTTGATCATTTGGAAGGCTGCTTCCCGCATATTGGTGAGGCACATTTTGGTGAGGTAGTTAAAGCTATCGTCGTACAGCGCAAAAATGGTGGGTTGGTGTTGCTCAAGGACAGTGCCTATATCGTTGGCGCTGGTAGCAAACATGGTATCAAAAAAAGCAACCTCGTATCCATGTTTCCGAAGCAGTGCCGCTGCATACAGCGTACCCAATGGCGGATAGGGTTGGGCGGTGGCCCATTGTTTTGGATCGAAACGTAAAAAGTAGCTGTGCGTGAAAAGAATCATTCCGGGTATTGATACGGAATATCGGGGTGGGTAGTTGCCTGAATAACAGGCATTTTATCGGGTACACATGAAAGCAAAAAAAACAGTGGCGACAGTTACCTGTAACACAACCATTTTGTATAGTTTACGTATGGTAATGGGAAAATAAATGTCGCAGGTGATCAAAAGTAATTTCCCGCTTTTCCGGTTTCAAAACTCCCAACTCCCGGCCGGTCTGGTAAACCGCCTGCACCACACCACTGCCTTGCTTCCCCTGGCAGCCTTGTTACTCTACTTCATAGTCAAGGCCATAACAGCACCCCTGGGCGATTATGCAACTTATTATTTCGGCAGCCTTGAACTATGGCGAGGCAACTATACAACCGCCTACGATGCCTGTTCATTAAGCGCCTCCGCTGCCTCGCAAGGTTACACAGTATTTGCCGTGTACACACCCTTTCCGCCCTTTACCGCCCTGGTAATGGCGCCCTTCCTGCTTTTACCGATAACCTGGTCAAAACTCATCTTCAATATATTTTCCGCAACTTTATTTCTGTTCACCCTTCGACGCTCCGCCAGGTTCTTCAACGCTCCACTTTGTTTGCTGGCCGCCCTGCCGCTTGTTTTTTTTATTCCCCTTCGTAATCAAATCTTACTGGGGCAAGGTTACCTGCTACTGGCCGTATTATTACTGGAAGGATATATGGCTTACAAAAAAGGACTTTTTAACAGCGCCGGTTTTCTATGGGCGCTCGCCATCGCCTTCAAAATATTTCCCGTATGCATCCTTCTCTTTCCTGCCTTTCGCAAACAATACAAGCAATTGGCGCTTTGTATATCCTTCGGCGCCGTATGCTTCATGCTCTCCCTCTGGTGTGTAGGCTTCCCCTCCTGGAAATATTACCTTTTCACCCTGATGCCCCGTCTCAACAATGGTGAACTAAACGACAGCTACACCTATATTTTCCAAAGTGCCTTCATGTTGCTAAAAAATTTATTTGTTTACGACGCCATTCAAAACCCCAACCCCTTAATAAATAACCTTTACCTCTTCCTCATCGTGAACATCATTTACAAATCCCTTATCCTTGGCTCGGCTGTAAACGTCAAAAACGACTGGCAAGCCTTCGGGGCCTGGATAACTGCCAGCCTGTTGATATCCCCCAACGGCTCCTCTTACTCACTCATCTTACTACTCATACCCCTGATAGCATTTCCAAACCGGATATTTCTTCTCCTGCTCATTTGCTGGCTACCCATCCAATGGTTTGAATCTTTCCCTACCATCGTCCGTTTCCCTCGTCTACACCTGATGCTCATCCTCTTTGCTTCCATATCCAAATTCAATCTAAAGCCCATCCTCGCCTTCATAGCCGTTTTTCTTATAACCCACATCTTCCAATTGTTTCCCCAGCCCGATCCCAGCCGTTACTTCTTCACCACCAACACCCCTCTCATCTACAAAATAAATATCCGCCAAAACCACCTGGCATACTTTTACTGGAATGGCAGCGGCAGTCACGAAGTAATCACCAATCACCTGGTAACAACTGCAGAAGAAATCCCTATCATCAACAACCAACTCATCCACAACGGTCACCAGCTCACCCACACACCCGACCTCAAAAAACAGGCAATGCTGATCAACAACAGACAGGTCATTTATCTTTCCGATAAAAACAGGGGAGTAGGTTTCTATACATTACGTGTACTTAAATAACCCGTTAAATTGCTTTCATTTTCTCTCAAATACCCCAACAACTCCCTCAACTTCCCAATTACATCTTCCGCTGCCACATCCTGCATACAATGATTATTCCCCCAGCACGGCAGCCTTTCGTTATAATGCACACAAGGCGAGCAACCCTTTCCCAAATACAAGAATAAATGCCGTTGCTCTTCACCCTCCTTCACCTTCAAATAATTTCCCGGCCTTGTAGGCCCCCATACCGATACCGTAGGCAATCCCAACTTCCTGGCCATATGCAGCGGCCCGCTATCAATACTTACCAAACAAACCCCTTGCTCCTTCATAAATGTATAATACGATTCAAAATCCAGCACCCCCGCCATATTCACCATCCTTTCCCTTCCCGCAATAAACCTGTCAATATCCGCCCGGTCCTTCTCCATCCCCAAAAAAGCAATCCCATACGATGTATACTGCTCAATCCACGCACAAAGCGCTTCCACCGTTTCTTCCGGCAACCTTCTGCTAAGCGCCAGATTACTACAGGTATTATTGATCAACACATATGGCTTATGAATCTCTCCACGCCTCACCGGCGCCACCATCAACGGGCGCAACCTGGCACCCGTCACCGCTTCCGCCATCTTCCAGTAACTATCCTCCAAATACTCACTGCGGTCAAACAATACATTATGTGTATTCAGGTATCTTCTGAAAAACACCGGCTGCAAATAAAAACCAAAGCGGTTCCTGGCCATCGTCATCAACGAATACACCGTGGTTAACTTCGAATACACTTCCATATCCACCACCCATAACTCTTTCATTCGCCATAACCTGTACAAAAAACGCAAAGCATTCAATCCCATACGCCCGGTATCTACCGTCCACAGCTCGTCAAAAATGCCAAAAGGTTGTATCCCTGCAGCGATATTTTCTTCCGTCAGTAAAATAAATTTCGTAGCAGGATACCGTTGTTGCATTGCTTTAACCGCATCACTCGCTACCACCAGGCTACCCAATCCCATCAGCTTGATAAACAATATCTGCCCCGGCGCTTTATCAATACCATGATGCCTGCGCAGCACCATCCCCAATAACCTGGTTACCGGTATAAAAGCGGCTATCAGCAAATAGCCCAGCCATTTATCGATTTTGCGATGGACGTTGAGTTGCACGAAATATGCAGGAATCGTTAAAACAGGAAATTGACCATCGCCTACTACGCAATAAAGGTGCCGCTGGTTGCCTTGCTGTTGATTCTTTATAAAGCAGTTTTAAGTTAGAAAAAAGAATAATGAGCCATCTAACGGTATAGATAATCCCAGTTATATGTTTTTAAGTGTTTTCTGTTCCCCCTAAAATTTGGATGGGTTAGCGAAAAAAACTAATATTGCCCTCCGCTGTTGAAACATACGCTAACCCTCTTGCAGAACCGGACCCTTGGGATCAGGCAACTATACCGGCTATAAATAACTAAGTTCCCGATATTGTTCATTGGTATGAGCAGTGTAGGTCTTTATTATTTTTTTATCATTAAACCTTATCATCATGAAAAAGGGTTTTGCTTTTTTCATTTCCTGCTCAGGTCTTTTTTTCCTTACCCTGGCGCCTATCTTCAGCACGGCTTCGGCCAATACCCGTCCATCAGACACAGCTTATTATTTTAACGAACGCGGACAATTGTTATGGCAGCAACCCCAGGCCATGCAACCCGGTTGTTTTGTAATTCGCACCCACAAAAAATTCCAGGAACTGTATCACGATTTCCTGCAAAGCGATTCAGTGACCACGCAGGGATCAAAACCCTACAAACCCGCCGACGTACAACCCATTCCACGCCATGTGGCCAAAAGGGTTGAGAAGCTGATTCGCGAAGGACATGTATACCATCCGCTGGTACGGGAAAATATTTTGGAAATACTCGATAAGGAAACCTTACACCTGATGCGCAGCCATATCAAAAGCAGTTGCAGCTTTCATGAAGATAGCAGCGATCACAAGGAATATGGCGGATTGATGAAACAGGATGGTAATATGACCTATTTCGCCGGACTGGCCGGGAATCCCACCCGTTTTGAAGGAAGTACTTTATACATTCGGGGAACCGGTACCGTAGAGTACCACAGTCACCCGGCCGGTTATGTGGAAACCACCGAGCAACGCAGTTCCGAGGCCGTTATTAATATGGTGACCATCACCGGCAGTAAAACACGCACCAACGAACGAAGATATATTGCGTATATACAGGGACCATCAAGAGTTGATCAACAGGCCGTGGGGAAGCGTACCGGTTATGTATTCGGCCTGAGCTCGCGCCTGATTTATATTTATGACAGTGAGGGTGTGAAAGCTACACTGCCCATTGCTTTTGCAGAAAAACTGGCGCCGAAGAAGATGAAGAAGGGCAGGAGGGCGGTGAATACATCGCTGGCGGTGCGGTGAGTTCGGAAGTCGGAGGTTGGATGTTGTGCTTTCAGGCAATTCTGACTTTCAACCGCTGACCTCCGACTTCATATTTTTGACTTCACCATTCTTGCTACAATCCTGTCAATCGGCAAAGACATCACTTCCTCCGAGAAATCGTCCCAGTTAATAAACCGGAAAGTTTCCGTTGTGCCGGTTGCTTTATAAACTGCCATTTGCTGCTCGTCGAAATCAAAAGGCTTTACCCGCAGTGGTACTTTAATGGGCTCCAGTGCCCTGGCATAATAATAAATTGATAATATCTGGTCGCCTGGGTTAAACGCACTTTCCTGGTAAAAGTCTGTGGTGTAAATGTGATCGCCAATACTCACTTCCAGGTCCATCTCTTCCTTGAACTCTCGTTTCAGGCAATCCCTTGTGCCCTCACCAATTTCCAATCCACCGCCCGGGAACTTGGTATACAGTCCCCCACGTATATATTCATCACTAACCAGCACTTGTTTATTCTCGTTCAACAAAATGCCATAAACCCGTACACTGAGCATAGTTAAAATATTTTCTTCCGTAAAAAGAACCAGCCTATTACAAGCGAGATTACCAGCGATAGCGACACCGGTATATAAAACGCGTAGGGCGATTTGGCGTAGGGGATAGGCACGTTCATGCCGTAGATACTTGCTACCAGGACCGGGAAGGTGAGCACAATGGTGATCACCGACAACCGTTTCAACACTTCGTTCTGGTTATTGGCAATGATGCTGGCAAAAGCATCCAGCGTGCTGCTGAGGATATTGGTGTAGATATTCGCCATTTCAAGGGCCTGTGAATTGTCTACTATCAGGTCGTGCAGGAACTCGTTCTCCTGTTCGTTCAGTCCCAGGAAATTCGTGCGCTCTATTTTCATCAGCAGCATTTCATTACTGCGCAGGGCGGTGACAAAATACACGAGGCTTTTTTGTATGCGCATCAGCTGCAGCAGTTGTTCATTACGGCTGGCAGCATAGAGTTTTTGTTCCAGGATGTTGCGGCGCTGGTTGATCTCTTTCAGGTACTCCATATACGTCTGAATGATCTTTTCAAAGATTTTCAGCACCATCATTTTCCGGTTATCGGGATGGCGGTTCTGAAAGGTGGCCAGAAATTTTTTGATGGCGCCGTTCTCGAATGAGTTCACCGTTAGTATCTGATTGTGCGTGAGGATCACGCAAATGGGGATGGTGATATAATAGGCATCGCTTTCGTTGAAGGAATTGTTTTCGGTGGGCGTTTTGATTACCACCAGTTTTACATTGTCTTCTTCTTCAAAGCGCGACCTTTCGTCGATATCCAGTGAGTCGGTAAGGAAGTCGAGTGGTATATCGAGCATGCCCGATAATTCAGAGAACTCCTCCTGCTTGAGCGGAGGCAGCACATTGATCCAGGAGCCATTTTCGGGTTTGTCGATGGCTACCGTTTGATAGTTGATATTTTTGAAATACTGAATCATGGGGCGGCGCAAAGGTAAGGCCGGTTTTTGATTCAGACGGATATTTTTAGGTGTTCGTTTTCAGTTCCAGCCGGCCCTCGAAAACTTTTTCGGCCGGTCCGCAAAGCCATATGTTGCGATAGGCGTCATCGTCTACCCGGTCGTACTCCACCGTAATACGGCCGCCCCGGGTATGCACCGTTACATCGTTGAAGCCCCGTTCGTTATGATAACAAACCAGGGCCGAGGCCGTGACCCCCGTGCCGCAGGAGAGGGTCTCATCTTCCACCCCGCGTTCGTAGGTGCGCACGATGATCTCGTCGTCGTCCTTTATTTGTACGAAATTAACATTGATGCCCTCTTTGGCAAAGTCGTTGCTGTTGCGGATATCTTTGCCTTTGTGGAATACATCGTACTGCATCACATCTTCTATCATTTTCACATAGTGGGGCGAGCCCGTATCTACCAGAAAATCGCCATGATAATCCTTGATGCCGTCCACATCCTTCATTTTCAGGCTCACCGTGCCATCATCGTCGATCTCCGCCTCATGCGGACCATCCACCGCAATAAAATCGTACTTGTTTTTTTTGATACCTATATTATAGGCAAACTTCACCAGGCACCGGCCGCCATTGCCGCACATGCTGCTGGGCCGCCCATCGGCATTATAATATTTCATTTCAAAATCATAGCCCTCCGCGTTATTCAGCAGCATCAGGCCATCCGCGCCTATGCCAAATCGCCGGTCGCATAAAAAGCGCACCTGCTCGTTGGTGAGGCCATTGTACCGCCCATCGCGGTTATCAAATATTACAAAGTCGTTACCCGTTCCCTGGTATTTGTGAAAGATCAGTTCCATAAAGAGTTGCTCGTCTAAAAACGGTAAAGTTATGAACTACTGATCACATCCAGGGTTTTTGTAATGAGCTGTTGTATGGCCGCCATGCCGTCCTTGCTGAACTGTTTTGTAATGCGGTTGGCCACAATGGCGCTCAGGCTCAGGCAATGGTGGCCCAGCATGCGGCCCAGCCCGTAAATGGCCGCCGTCTCCATCTCGAAATTGGCGATGCGGTAGGGCCCGTATTCAAATTGGGTGAGCCGGTCAATGAGGTGGGGGTTGCTAAGGCCCAGTCGCAAAATGCGCCCCTGCGGCCCATAAAAGCCCGGGCAGGTAACCGTAATGCCCTGGTGAAAATCCTTTACAAAATGTTTAAGGAGCGAGGCGCTGCCCCGGCTGATATAGGGCTGCGAGATGCCCGGGTTCAGCTGGGTTTGGGTAATAAATGACTGCAGCAGCTGTTTTTCCTCATCCGTTTGATTGAGCCGGTAAAAATTAAGCAGATTATCGATGCCCAGGCCGTGCGTAGAGGCCACAAAGCTATCTGTAGGAATAGTGGCCTGCAACGAGCCCGCCGTTCCGATGCGTATAATGTCCAGGGTGGTAAGTTGCGGTCTTATGGTCCGGCTTTCCAGGTCAATATTCGCCAGCGCATCCAGCTCATTCAGTACTATGTCGATATTGTCGGGTCCAATACCCGTGGAAATCACCGTAATACGCTTTTTTCCCAGGTAGCCTGTATGGGAAATGAACTCCCGGTGCTGGTTTTTGACCTCAATTTTATCGAAATGTTTGCTTACTGCTGCCACCCGGTCAGGGTCGCCCACCGTGATAATGGTAGGGGCCAGTTCTTCCGGCCGTATATTCAGGTGGTAGATAGCCCCCCGTTTATTGACGATAAGTTCCGATTCCTGAATGCGTTGCATAAAAAATGTGTTGGTCAGGAGGTGTCAAATATCCGATAAATGTACTACTTTTGCGAGCCTTTGGCAGGTTAGAGGAAGTTTGTGAACCTGGAGGCCGCCAGGAGGAAGTGCTGGTGGTTTTTTTGAGGCAAAGCATTGGACAAAAAAAATACGGTTCCGTGGCCGAGTGGCTAGGCAGAGGTCTGCAAAACCTTTTACAGCAGTTCGAATCTGCTCGGAACCTCAGATGACAGGATCGCACAATTGCGATCCTGTTTGCTTTTTACACAGTTTTACAGTATTGCTCTCATTTTCAGTCTTTTATAACAGTCGTTTCGTTCGGTTAATTTTTACCTTTATACTGGTATTACATAGTTTATCTGGCTTTTACTCGACCATTTACTCTACTAAAATGCTGAGATTATGCAACAAGCTTTGTTGTACCCGATTAAGCCAGGTTGTTATCGTCCACGTAAGGACGGTATGTGCAATATCCATATGCAGTATTGCTACTCAAGTGAAAAAAAGACGCTGCTTGATACTGAAATAGTGATCCCGGTTGATTGTTGGGATAAAAATACTCTTGTGATTATGCCTGATCTACCCCCTCAATTCGGAAGTGCTAAGAGACTAAATGAAGCATTGCAGGTGCAGATGCGGCTAGTAGAAAATATTATTTCCTATGCCGTAAAAAAGAAGATAGAAAACACAGGCGATTTTGTAAAGAAGTTTTATAGTCCGGATCTGGATATTTATTCACTCGATGGGTTGGTAAAACAAGAGGTGGATAAGAAGCATGCAGAAGAAAAAGCTAAGGCGGAAGCTATAAGGCAGGATGTATTTTATCAAATTGACGCTTTTGTAGCATCGAAAGAAAAGAAACTATGTAAAGATTTTCCCCGTTTGTTTAAGAATCTGAAGGACCATTTATATGCATACGAGCAGGCAAGAAATATTAAAATCACATTCGATTCTTTTACTCTGGATTTCTATGAAGATTTTGTTGATTTTCTCTCTCATGAATATGTACAACCGCGCAGAAAAACAGTTGTGGTTGGTCTTAAGTTAAATACAGTTGGCAAGACCATCCATCAATTGCGCCGGTTTTTAAATAATCGAATTAAGAAAAAAATTATTGCCCCGTAACCGACCGAGCAACCCACCTTGCCTGTACGGTCGCACATTTTTAGCTTCGATTCAAAAATCATTATGTCGAAGTCTAATCAGCAACAGTTTTTCGCACATATCATGCAATGGCAACAAAGCGGATTATCAAAGAAGGCCTGGTGTGAACAAAACAATGTCGTGTATAGCGCCTTTCATTATTGGTACAAGCAGTATCGCAACCGGCAATCTGATACTGATAAGAACAACGGTGATAACT
>Ga0065721_10007153_pt1 | contig 16539 bp, 13 predicted proteins | sample Mesricmetagenome_FD_59108 | JGI IMG/M metagenome (GOLD analysis project Ga0065721, IMG submission 59108) | Mesophilic microbial community from rice straw/compost enrichment Sample: eDNA_1 v2 (version 2) | ecosystem: Engineered > Solid waste > Grass > Composting > Bioreactor | place: USA: Davis... | reverse complement strand
TTTGTTTCCTATTCCTTCCACCATTCTAATCATCAGCGTGAATTAAAACTAACCCTTGAACTTTAGCTGGCCCATCTGGTTGTGCTCCAAAGTTCACCAAAAATTCACAATCAAGCTGCATTCCTGTACCCAAATTTACACCCGCGCGAATTCCAGTGTGTATTCTTACAACTTGACTTCCATTACAAAATGGGCATTGCGCCTTTGGAGGCATTCCTGAACGTTCAATATCGTAACCTGTCATGCATCTTGTGCACATGCAATTTCTTGAACGTCTTGATGGAACAACTTGGGGATCGTACGATGGTGTGTCCCCCGAACAACCACAATCTTCGTTATCTGACCATGAAACTCCATATGATGAACGTTTTGCTTCATCACAACTCATACCGCAATAACCTTCTGAACTGTTGCAACACGAGGAAGTAAAGATCTCTGTGTCGCTTGGACAACTCTCATCATAATTAGTCAAATATGCAGGATTGAAATTATAAGGTCCTCGGTTGTAAGCTGGAGGGCAACCAGGAGGTGTTGCTGTGCCTGCATATGAAGCAGCTTGACTTGCAGTTATTCCAGGGCAAGCAGAACCAGGAGGACAAGTTGAAGGGAATGTTGTTCGACCGTAACTTCCAAAAGGAGCTTCAATGTTTGGATCATCTTGACAAGTTGAAGTGAACATCCTCGTTGGAGCACCTTTGTCTGAGTAAGCAAAGGTACTTGGAGGTAGGAGACCATCAGTACAATAGAATTGATTGTCCCATGCAGAGTAAAAGGAATTTGTTGCGTACAATTGTTCACCATCACGAGAAATAGCAACAAAAGCAGGTCCAGCAGTCAAGTACACCCCGCGGATTTTTGGGGGTGGTAAGAAGTAGCCACCGAGCCAAATACGACTTACGAACTTTGGTCTTAAAGGTGAAGAAACGTCAAATTGTGTAACGTGTCCTGCAAGGTAATGTGCAATATACAAGTATTTGTTGTCTGCTGAAAGAACTAAACTTGCAGGCATTTGTGGATAACCATGAATTCTACCTGCTTTTCCAAATTGTGTAATACGCCAACGTCCATGGTTTGCAGATGAACCAAATTTTTGACAACTGCATTTCTTTGAAGGATCTCTATGCACAACTGCATACGAACCACTCAACAAGGAAGCAGTGTAGCCAATGTCTGCTGTACATGCTCCAGACATGACTTTAATTGGAAGCATTGCAAGACCACCACCAGGTAAGGCTCTGTTTGCATCTACTCTTTGAACAACATCTGCACATGCGAAATCCCACATGTTTATTTCAGAAGCGTAACGACCAGCGACGACATCCGCAGCGTTGAAGCCTGGATCAAAAGTGTTGAAGTTCGTGAAGCCAGTTGTAATCATGTAATTACGAGCCTCTCTGAGTTCTGCGTCGTAATTGTGTGGAACTTGTCCTTGATCGTAACGTGAAAGACGTGCAGAACCATGTGAACCACGAATCAAGACAAGTCCAGCACCAATGTCTCCATTTTGGTTGTTTAACGCGGTGACAATCACATCACCATTGTAGGAGGAAACTGGATATCTTAAATTTGCAAGACCTAAACACTTAACCTTATTTGCAGGAATGATAGAAGTTAAATTTGGATAACGTTTGTTTGTTGAATCAATAACGTTGATGTGACTACTTGCCATACCAGGAGAATACAAAACAAGCCTGTTTGTTCCTGGTTGTCTAAATGCTCCACCAATACGCAATTCATCACCCGCGGAAGTATGAACGTAACTTACAATTCTACCTCTACGTGTTTCACGAGGATTTGTTGAAATTACAGCAACTCTATCTGGAGCTGTTGGGTTTGCTGAGTTCCTGTAAGTTACATGTGCGTAAAGAAATTGGGGACGCGAGTAACCATGTTCAACAATTGCATTACCAGTTTTGGACTGAAGTTGCCAACCATGTCTGACTGTGTACAAAATCGTAACAGTTTGTGAGTTTGATGGATCATTAAAAACGATATTAGAAACTTGTTCATAGAAGTTTAAGTTTCTAATAATGACAGGTGAGGTTCCACGGTTTGATAAGATTAGTTGATGACCATCATCTACAGCCTTTGGCAACACATACTCACCGTAATACGCAGGCACGTTGACATTGAACATTACATGGTCAAAGTTTGGATTTAATGCTTGACATGGACTTGTTATTACGTGACTCGCACTTGATATTACATCCCTTGACATTTTTAAAGCATACAATTAATTTCGATCATTGAAAATTCTTGTGTCTCACATCTAAAATCGAAATTATTTATTTTTAGATGCCTAATTGTAAATTCTTTGCTTTCAACTTTCGAAGAAATGAAAGATAACAACTCATTCATAAGTTCATGAACGAACTCCGTTTCTATAAAACCTATGTTTAACAAAAGATTGTTAGGCATAAAGATTGGTCTAACTACAAGGTTCTTATCTTCAATTTTATAAATATCAAAGTTTTTGTTTTCTGCGATAAAATTCGCTAATGTGAACCAAATTGTAATTTCGTTTTCTGAGACACTTTTTGTGGAGAAGTCAATATGACAACTGAAACCATCAAAAGAATCCATTTTAAATACACCTTAAATCATTTATTCCTTTCTTTGCTTTTGCACTTTTCTTTAAAAATATACATAAAATAAAACAAGGAAACCATTGTGATGTTTTTTGGTCTTTATGTTTTCAATGGTTATCTTTATACATAATATCTTTATGTATAAAGATATAGATATTTTTAACTAGCTTCTTGAAGTCTTTATTCTTTTGTTTTATCTATTCCATAATATAAGTCTATAAACTCTAAATGTTCCTCTAAGTTATTTTTATCCATTTTTTCGATTAGTTCGAAGTTTCTTTCTTCAGCAAATTTTACACCATATTCCTTAAACAAAGAAAGTATTTCTTTTATGTTCCTATCAAATTTAATTACAACAAAATATTCGTAAATACCCATTGTTTTCATTTGACCTTTGATTAAATTCGAAATAACCTTCACACAATCATGTTTTGTATTCTTGAGACAATCAAGAATACCTTTATACGAAATATCAGAGTAGTCTAGAACTTCGTTTTCCGTAAGATCTATTAAGCATCTCATGTTAAGTCTGTTTATCTTTTCTTTTGTGAGTTTCATTCCAAGTTTTCTTAGGAAAGTTAATTGTTCGAAAGAAAGCCTTCCCATTTTTATTTGAAGCTTGTTTATGTCAATACCATAATTCACAAGTGCTCGAATTGTCAACATTTGATGAGAAGTTTCACAATTAAAAATAACCTTCTCATAGAAATTTTCAGGTAGATTAAAGAATTTAACAAGAACTCTTAACATACCAACTGAAATGCTTCTAGTCCATAAATTCTTGCAATTTTCTAGTTCTTTTTCACTTCCAATGTTTTGAATAAAAGCTACAACATGATCAATTTTATTCTCTCTAATAAGATTACTCAAAATAGTAATACAACTGAGTCTTAATGTGTTTCTATATGTTCTTGTGAGTAATCCAACCATTTCACCTGACTTTGCAAATGACAAGAGCTTTTCTTCATGAACGTAAAAACTATTGATTGGATCCCATCCCGGTAACGTGTATTCATCGTCTTTTATTTTGTGCGTTTCTAATAATTTCATTACAAGAAAAAATTTATCTTTGTTTATTGCACTTCTAAACTTCCTATAACATGGAGAGTGACTTATTTTGTTGTTCTTGTGGTTATGAAGATAAAACTGTTTATATGTTTTTTCAAGCTCTTCACTATAGCTTCTAGTTATTTCTTGTAATTCATCAACTGTAAATAGAAAACGATAAAAATTTTTATTGTCGTAGGGAATCTTTGAAGAGTCTTTACAAAGACACGAAAGATTATGGAATGTTTTTCTATCTTTAACGTGGTAACTAACTTGATGCCAAATTTCTGGTGGTAACTTCATTCTGCCTTGGTTTATCTCTATTTCAATTTCCTTGTATAACAAGTTTAATGGACGTGAATAAATAATTTTTTTTTATTTCATAACTCACTTATACTTATTTGGTTCTCTATAAGGTAAAATAGAAGAACTAAAAACCAATGATAAATATAAAGATGTTTATACTCTTTATAAACATCTTATGAACATGTGTACAAAGTAATCCCCATTGCTAACACCTCATTGCTAACACCTCATTGCTAACACCTCATCAAAACAAAACAACAATTTCATTTGTTATTCCATTTTTAAAGCAAAAACATGTTGTGTAAACTTTTCTATATACAAAACAATAATTATATATAGAAAAGTTTAGAAATATCCTATTTCATCAAGACAAAGAATAAAGACAGATAGAAATATATAAGGTTTTACATATTACATGCATGTAATATGTAAATTTTTTTATTCTGGTGAGATCCTAATTATTGCCCATGCAAGTATAAGTATAACAACAACTATAATTATAAACCACAACAAATTAAATGTGTCATTTACAAATTCATATGCTTCTTGACATTCATTAAGTTTCCATGTTTGTGTTGGTGCTAATGCTAAGTTGAAATTAAACAAGTTTGGAACAACACAATATGCAACTATGTTTCGTCTATTTATCTCTGAAGTTAAAGAATACGATAATCCATCTGAGACTTTGAAGAGTTCACCATTACGCATTGGTGCTAAACCAAGAACTATGTCTCGACCATGAGGTGAGTACATTATCGCTTGCAAACCTGAAGGTTGATAACTACGAAAGGTGAAGTTTGTATTTGGAATAATACCTTCACCTTCAATGGGTTGTTTATCACTGTAAAGTGAACATCTATCGAGCCATTTTGTCAAGTACATAAGATCAAAGTCTCTCTGTTTTGCACTTTGAATAACACTATTAACTGTTATTTGGTTCGCAGTTGAGACACTTGAATCGAATATTGTTATGACATATGCTTCACTGTCTCTTTGGCGTGAGTCTAAAAGTGCTCTGATAATGCTGCGCCATTCAACCAAAGATTGCGATTGTGATGGTGTTAAATTTGGCATTAAAACTATAGGTTGTGGTTCCAACCTATGAAGTTCTGGACTTAGAGTTTTATTTGGGTAAGATTGCGAGAGAGGTTGAAGGAAAGATTGTGTAGAAGGTTGTGTAGAGGGTTGTATGAAACTTGAAGATGCAAGTGAAGTTTCAAGTTCATCAATTAAACGCAATCCTCCAATAGATTCTTCGTTGTTTTGAGTTGTGGTATTTACGGAACCTGAAGAACTCGATGAACTCGAAGAACTCACAGATGGAACTTCAATGAGTTCATAGTGAATTGGATTAAAGAAGGGAGCTATATTTTGTATTGCGACTGTATCTGTGAGAGAAATAACATAAACGAGTGTTCGTTGCATTTATTTTCTCTATTCAGAGAAATGTCAAAGAACTTTACAAATAATTTCGAAACTTGTAAAACATACACTCATAGTTCTGATAGTAAGGATAAGACGAAGATTTACAATAAAATTGTAAACATACAAAAACTTGATCATGACACTTTAGGAATCATAAACAGATATATTCCATGCAAGGGAGAACGTGGTCCTGCAGGCAAAATACATGTTTCTGGTATGGCTTTCGTTGATGCACGTTATGGAAATGACACAAAAGGTAAAGTTGAAATGTACAAACCTTTTAGAACAATACAAGCAGCGTATCAAGCTATAATCACATTACAACAATCTAGAGGTGATCCTTCACTTAGTAATTCATTTAAAATAGTTATTATGCCTGGAATTTTCTATGAAAATCTAACCTTAAGTCCATATGTTAGTTATAAAGGTTCATCGAAAGACTCAACAATAATTTATGGTCAAGTTTTAACAACTTCAATAGTTGAACCAAACATAATCGAGAGTCTAACTCTCAATACAAAACTTACTTTGTTAAGCAATGCGACTTTAAATCTTTCGAGTCTTGTTCTTCAGAACGTCATTCTTCAAACGAACAACTTGAACTTAACAAATGTTGAGGTGTTAGGATCAGACTTCTTCATCGAAGGATTCATTCAATTTAATGAGAACAATAAGGTTAAAGATTCACAGTTAAACTTGGATCCACAAAGCACACAAACAAACACGCTGAGTTTTGTTTCGAGTCAAAGCAAACTTGTAAATGTTGATGTAAAACTTTCAATGACAAATTCCGTTCCTTTTTTGGGATTCTTAAACTTGGTTAACTCAAATGTTAGTTTTGTGCGTGGTAGCTTAGAAGTCTCAAATGGAACAAACAAAGGACTTCTCGTTTTAAATACGAGCTCAAACTCAAGCGCCTTTCTCTTACACCTTTCGTTTGTCGGACTTGAGTTCTTAAATAACGTTGAGGCTTTAAACAATACTGTACTTCCTGGACAAGGACAAATAACTATGCGTTTTGTAAATTGGAACATTCCAATTCCAAAAGTCACTACGCAAAGTTATAACAATGTAACCATCGATAGATTTTCGGTACCAATTAGGCACATTGAGGATCCAAATTACGAAGTTAGAGCTGATGATGAGAGTTTAGTTCTTAGTAATAACACAAACATTATGATTTTTCCAAATCCAGAGAACAATTACATTCATGGAATGATACTTAGGATAATTGTAAATCATGAGGTAACTATTCAAACACAAGGATCTTCAAGAATAAACTATCAAGGGAATGATAATCTCACAGAATTAGTTGTTGATTCGAATACAAATTTCCAATATTCTGCTATCACAAATAAATTCTACGTTATAAGTTAAAAAGATGTGAGATGATATAAATTAATTGGAATAATCTTTACATTGTTAGAAACAAAGAAAAGAGAAACTATCAACTATATAATTGTAAATGTGTACTTTTTACACATTTACAAGAATTTTTTTTATGTTATATTCTTTTTGTGTTATATTTTTTACTTGAAATCTACAAGAGTTTTTTTTTCTCATGTGAAGTTTCCTTTATTCATATGTTATGTTGAAGTTATTGCTTCCTTTGTAAATATCTACAATTTTGAAAGTTTTAACTTTGAGATTTTCTATCCATTCTTTTCCAGTTGATAATCCCCAAATAAAGTCATCTGAGTTGAATCCCACAATTAAAACCTCCATCTTATTCTTTAATTGTACAGTATAGATGAACTTGTTTTCATTTGCAAGTTCCTCTCTTTCATCAACACTTGCCTTATCATTTTTAAGTAGACCTTTTTCGACTTCTTCAATAAAACTTTCCATATTCTCAAACACCAAAAACTTCTTAAAATCTTCAGGATAAACAATCCAATAAGCAGTAACAAGGCCAATTAAAAACTCATCTGAAACTTTAAATGTTTTCTCATCAAAATCAAGTTTATCTTCACCCTTTTTATCACGTTTAATTTTAACAACAGCACGTATATTTGTATCTATTTCTGTTTCTTCTTCCCCAACTAATTCTTCTCTTTCTTGAGTTTCTTCTTCCCCAACTAATTCCTCTCTTTCTTGAGTTTCTTCTTCCCCAACTAATTCCTCTCTTTCTTGAGTTTCTTCTTCCCCAACTAATTCCTCTCTTTCTTGAGTTTCTTCTTCCCCAACTAATTCCTCTCTTTCTTGACTCATATTAAAAGAAGGATAATTAAAGATATTAGAAATGTGTTAATTAATTCTTTATAAATAAATTATTTAAGGGTATAAGCTTTTGAAATAAAACTACTAATTCTTTTTTCATTTGCCTATTTAAAACTAATATATTTATAGCCTATATTTAAAATATAAAATGTTAAAACAAGAAAAACTTGGAAGTGGTACATACGGAATAGTGTACGCAGCAAAATCATTAGATGAAGAAGAGAATTATGCAATAAAAAGAAATCTCGCTGACAAATTTTCAGACTTTATTTCCTCGATTCGAGAACTCTATATCAGTTCTCAATTGAATGGTCATCCATTTGTTGTTGACACGAAGAAAATAGTTTTTGGAAATCCATTTGCAAACGCAATTCTTTCACCGATAAGTGAAGAGGAAGCGAGAGAAGCAAAAGATGATAAAATACACTTCGTGATGGAGAGATGTATGTGCAATCTCTCCGAGTTGCTTTCAAAAAAGAATGTGGGATACAAGACACTCAAAAAATTTATGGTTCAGATACTCTTGGCTGTCGAATTTATGCATTCAAGAAAAATAATCCATCGCGACATAAAACCACATAACATTCTTGTTGAAGAAAGAGACGGTGAATTAAACGCAAAAATTTGTGATTTTGGTATGGCAAAAAGTTACAGTATGCAATGCAATCAAACACCCCAAGTTGTTACTGCTTGGTACCGAGCGCCTGAAATTCTTCTTGAAGATCCATCTTACGATTTCAGATCAGACATTTGGTCTTTGGGTTGTCTCTTTTTCGAGATGATTGCAGGTAAAGCCTTTTTAAGTGGAGTTATTGATGATCCTTCAGCTTTGATAAACAAGATTTTGGCTTTAATGCCAGTACAAGTGAAGAAAAATGTAATACAACAAATCATTAACAGATCAGAAATAGAAATAGAGATTCGTAATTATTCAAGAATAAGAAGATTGCCTTTCATTGAACAAATGCAACTCTCGAAAGCTAAAATAAGATCTTTTGAACGAAGTTGTGGGCAACTCTTGGAATTTGGCGATTTACTTAACAAGATGCTTTGTTTTGATCCAAAACACAGAGTAACTGTTACTCGTTTACTTGAACATAAATTTTTTGCAGACTACAGAGCTTACATTTCGAAGATTAGACACGAATTTCCTCCAATTGAACCAAATCCACCAAAAGTAACCTTAGTACCTTGTATAGAGAGACGTTGGGTTTTCGAAATTGCTGAAAGTGTTTTTCATTCACGTAAACATTTATTTTGGTATTCACACAGGATATTGTTTCAAGCACTTGACATTTTTGATAGGTATCTCTATTACTTAGATGAAAACGATAAATACAAAGATAGAAAAGAAGGGAAACTTAGAGGTAGATTTCACACACAAGAAGAAGTTGAACTGCGATTTTTGGCATGTCTTTACATGGCAATCAAATTCTACTCTTCGCTTGGCGGTTGTGCATCTTTCGCTGATATTGCAGATAAAATGTATCATAACGAAAAGTCATTCGCGATTGTTGAAGAATTCGAAGAACATTTACTTCTTAACGTATTGGGTTTACAAGTCTACAGAGAAACAATACTTGAAGCTGCTGACATTTCTGGTAAAAGACTTAAAGATGAAGAAGTTGCAGAGCTTCTTGACTTCATTAGTCAATTGCATTCATTTGAAGTGAAAGATACGACGTACTATAAATTGTTTCGTACTTTTCTTATTGCTAAAAAAGCGAGTAAGCTACGTAAGTAAACGACAAACACAAAAGAAACAAAGAACTTTATAACTCACATCGAGTTATAAGGCAAAATTAGGTTATTTGCTTAAATTTTATTTATTTGTGTTTATGCTTGTTTAATCGATGTTTATAAACTTTATTATATATAATTTAATAAATCTAATAGAAAAAGTTTATAAACATCAATTAAACAAGCATAAATTATATATTTAGGTTCTCTTCTTTTTTATATTAATAACCTTATTATTTGTACAAATACAAATAATAACCAAAAACATGCGCACAAGGTTGCATGTCTTGAAATATACAAACTCCTAAAATAGCGGAGTCAAGTAATAAGCATATTTATCCAATGGAAAGAGTTTAGTAAATTCTTCTAACTCTTTTTCTTCCAAGTTTTTATCATATTCTTCCAAATCTTCTGTGTAATCTTTTGTTTCACGTGCGAGCAATGTATGTAAAATTATCATGCGTATTTCATTTACATCACCTTTTAACTTATCCTTTATCTCTCCAAGAAATTTAATGAAACCTGCGAGTGTCTTGTTATTTAAGTATTGTAATAGTATACTAATCCAAACTGTAAAGGAGTAAGAGATGTAAAGTTCTTCATTTGGCATTACATCGTTTAGAATGTGCATATAAATAAAATCATCTACATATTCAAGTCTAACGTTTATTAATTTAATAGCTTTTTCAAGATTGTAATAATTTGCATATAAATTACAACACGCTGTGTACATCTCTTGGCTGGTTTTCGCATCTAAGAACTCTGTTAAATCAATAAGAGGATCATTTAACCAATCAACAAGTTGTCTTGATATAATGAGTGTTGTATTTTTATTTAATTTTTCCTCGGTGAACAATCCAAAAGACTTACCTAAAGGGAATACTGTTTTCAAGTTACTTTGTTTGATTTTAAACTTCGAGTCTGTTGAAATTTGGAGTAATTTCTCTTCTTCAATGAACTCAAGTTTGTATCCATGTAAAATGTTTTCGTCTATTTTTGGGTATAAACTTGAAACTGAAGAAATCGTTGAGAATAAGCGTAAGTTCTTCTCGTGTTCTGTTTCTTTGTAGCTGAAAAGATACGAAATATAGGAACCCATTTATTTTCTATTTAAATATCCTTTAATTTTTTAGTTACATCAGAGTTATCGGAGTACCAAGTTAAAGCATCTTCAAAGATTCGAAGCATCTTCAAAGATTCGAAGCATCTTCAAAGATTCGAAGCATCTTCAAAGATTCGAAGCATCTTCAAAGATTCGAAGCATCTTCAAAGATTCGAAGCATCTTCAAAGATTCGAAGCATCTTCAAAGCTTGTCATCTCATCTCTATTTTCTTCGAAAGCTTTTTCTGTCTCTGTTTTTGTGTCTATTGAAGCTAATGGAGATAAAATAGAAGTTAATGAGGGTATAACGGATACGGGAGACGATGTTATTGATTCGGATGAAATGGCTGAAACAGGAAGAAATGGATCAGCAACAAACGAATGATTTATCGAGGAATTTATCGAAGAAGTTGGAGAGCCTAAAATAGAAAGAATAGATTTTTCTTCTTTTTCCTCGAAGAATGTGTTTTTTTCATTCGAAACAAGAATCTCCATCTTATCATTGAATGCTATAACCCTAATATTATCACCATCCTCCTTGAAAATTATATTCTTAACTCCAAATTCTCTTAATTGTTTTGCAGTCTCTGTGACAGCTTTTTTGATTTTTATGTCTTTATCCTTCGTAACCTTATCAATCAGATACTCGTAAATTGATTCGTTGTGTCCTTCGAAATCTCTTTCATGTGCATCAATCGCAACACGAGCGCTTGGAAAGTTACATTCCATAATCTCATCTGTGAAACTTATTAATTTATCAAGTTCCTCAACAAGTTTTGTGTTGTCTGTTGGATATTCTTTATGTATCTCTTTCAAGAAAGAATTGTAGCCTGGAAAATTTCTTGGTGTTACAAATTCGTCGTAATTTTTAACCCAAAAATCAATACCATAAACCATTAACAACTCTTCGCCTTCTTCTATGTCTCGAATCGCAACGTGAACGAGTTGTTTTTTGTAGTTTGCACGTGCAACATTAACAAGTTGTTGTGCTCTTTCAAGATTGTAATACTCTGAATACAACTTCATCAAAGCTTCAAAGAGTTCAAGCGAAGTTTTCGCATTTAAAACGTCATTAAAATCAACCATCGCATCATTAATCATCGTTGTGTATTGTAACTGTGAAGCCATAACTATTGCTCCTTTCTTTATTTTGTTTTTTGCAAACACACCTTTCTCACGTCCTTTCTTGAATTGTGTTCGTAATGTTGAATTCTTAATTATAAGTTCTTGAATTCCATCATCTCTCGGTACGAATCTGTATTGAATGAACGGTGTAAACTTGTAAAACCTTTGTTTTGCTTTACTATTTGCGTAACCCATTTTCTTATATTCTTTTGAGACTTTATGGAATTCTCTATAAACTTAATTTTAAAAGTTCATCGTACTCTTTGAGACTTCGAGTAAAGATATTGTCCTTCTTCAACGTTCGAATGTCTGTATTATTTTTAACTTCTGGCAACTCAAACCACTTCATCAACTGTAAGAGTGTTGGATCATCAGTGCTTATGGAGTTTATTGTTGGTGCAGGTTCATATCTTGGAATGAAGATTGCATTCTCAGGATTTTCTCTAAAGGTACTTTCTGTATCATCAACAATAAAAGTATTCGAAAGGCTCATGTCTCCACCGTATGCCTCAATCAGTCTGTGAAGTGGTTTAACAATGTGACCATTGACAGTGTCACATTGATCTCTATGCCAAATGAACTCCTCATCTGGTCCCGTTTGTCGACATGAGAAAACCAAGTCTGGTTTTTTAATGTTACGAAAAAGGTAATCGACAACCGCTTCAACGTATTTTTCCTTTCCAGCAGACCAAATTGCAACACCTGCAAACCTCGAAAAGCAATAAATTAAGAATTCTTTAACGTGAGGACGTGTTATGCCCCACAATTTTGTAATACTACCTTCACCACGTTTAGAATCTGCATCCTCAAGTCTCAAAACATAAGTTCGCGAACGCAATTCTACAAGTCTTGGATCTGTCATTATCTTTAGTCTTTGCAAGGACTCCATTTCATCAAAAGTATTTATGAGTGTTGAATCTAAATCGAGAACAATGTATTGTTTTACTTGCTTTTTTCTTGAGAAACCAAAGAAGTCCTTATCCCTTGCGATATAGAGTGTCATCTTTTTACGTGAAGAGTAAAAAGAATTAGAGATTATTATGTAAATTTAAAAGATATTGTATTGCATCACAACGCAATTCTAGACCGCGAAGCATTTCAATAGTTCTAAAAACGTCTGGGCTTTGACGTCCATGAAAGAAGACTACACGTTTTTCGATTTCCTCTAAGTCTAATGGAAGCCAAAGCATTGACCACAAGTAGTAAGCTTGTGCATCATTATTTATCGCTTCATAGAAACTCTTATTTACCATTAAGGAAACAAGGAAAGCATACAAATCAAAAGACAAACCAAGTTGCCTTGAAGCAGGAACAAACTGTGAAGGTAGCTCAGTGATTTTCATGGTTTTGACTTCTTCGTCTTTGCAAACACTTTCCACACAAGATTTAACCTTTATTTCGTTGATCTTAATGTTCTTTACTGTTTGTTTGTTTGTCGTTTTTGGTGTGTCTGCAAGAAGTCTAATTCCCTTCACGCTTACAGAGCTGTGTGTAAGATTTGTAAGCTTGACAGTTATTTTGCTTTCAACTTTCGTTGATTGATAAGTGTAAGAACATATTTCTTTTGTGAATAGTAGTGAATCAAGTGTTGGTGTTCCATGTGAAAAGGAATACTCAGCAAGTATTGAAAGAATGACGAGGATTTGTAAGAGAAGTTCCATTGGTGTCGCGTAATTGAGTGCTTCTTCTAAGGTTACTATTTCATTGAATTCTGTTAATGTGTAACCCTTGTCTCTACAAATGAAAGCAGTGTAAGGTTTAATGTAATGTGGTGTTTCTTTTAGTAATCTTTCAAGTAAGAAGTTTTGCACAACTTCATTGCTAAATAAATCAAGAGTAATGTATTCTTCATTTCTTCTTACAAAACATTCTGCTAGTGCTGGATTATTTCCGATTGCAATTCTGTTCAGGCTCTTAAGTTCATCATCGATTTTTATTTCTCGAACTACATTTCCAAATTCATGAAGAACGAGAAAAGTACCAGATTCTTTTCCACACTCGATCATGAATGGTTGACTCAATCCTTTTTTGAAGTCCTTTAAACGACGAAGGTTTCTGCATTGTGCACACGAAAAATGTGTTCGAAGTTTCATTTGACCAAGATTACACAAACACATGCTGTCAACAGAAAGATTGTTCCATAAATTCAAAGTATTTTTCGGGTCATTGAGAATGCTTGAAACTATCTCATTGCGTTCTATACTAAACTTTGTGAGCATGACATCAACGTTTGTCGTTTTTATGCAACAGTTAACAGAATCGTAACCAATAATGCTGCGATCGATTTCCTCAAAGTTCTCAGTGTCCCTAAGTTGTTTATGTTTTCTTTTTCTTCTTGCATAATTGAGCATTCTTTTGTAGTTCTCCTCTTTTTTAATCTACTTATTTATCTTTTTTATTATTGCATCTTTATTTGTTTTCTTTATTTTCTTCTTCGGGGATTATTAATGGATTAATAGTAACCCTTGTGTTTACTTCTATTTTTGGAAGAAATGCATTCGCAAAATCATCAAGAAATGTCTTTACTTCTCTGTCCTTTGTCAAAATAAGAACAAGGAACTTTTTATTTGTTGTATTTCTCAAATAGAACGAATCACAAGCTTCAAGAGAGAAATGTCTTTCCTTGGTTATCGTTTTTGTTCCTTCAACTTCTATTTCCAACTCTTCTTTTTCTTTTGTGGATGCAATAGAATCTCTTGAAATTTCGAAAAGAAAGACCTCTGTTAAGTAGTTATCTGCACCTCCACATTTGTAGAGAAGTTCGAAGTTCGGTCTCAATATTTCAACTTCGCTAAAACGGATTAAAGGATCTGTTGAAAGAAATAAAGATAGTCGGGGCAAAGCATCCTTAAATAAAGTTGCTTTCGTTACTCTTTTTGAGCTGTTTATATGTAAAAAGAATAATGAGTCTATGTTTGTTATTATTTCTTCTTCTATACATTTAAGGTTTCTATTTAGTAATTCGCTAAGTGTTGTGTCATCAAAGATTGGTTGACTTTTCTGTGGAAGTACAAAATAATCTATAAACAAGAAAACCAATAACACGCACAACATGAAAAGAAGTTGTACAATTCTAATGATAGTAACAAAATTAACAAAGTAGTCCATCTTTATCTTCTTTAATAAATAACTTTTATAATATTAAAGGAGATAAAAAGGAGATAAAAGATGAACCAAGAAAAAAATAGGGAAGCTTTATTCTATTCATTACAAGACATAAATCAAGATCTACTTATAATAATTTACGGTTCAAAAGAGAAGTTTTTTAGCACCATAAACTTGCATCCTGCAGAGAAAATAATCATCCAATACGATGAGAAGTTTATGGGCAATGAAAATGTTTTGCCCATCCTGTCAAGCTTAACTGGAATAGCAATAACGAATAAAAGTTCAAGGCTCATGACTGAAGTTGGATGGCATGAAACATTTCGTTCGTATTTGGAAATAGAAGCAAGAACACAACCTATGGATCCGTATGGAAATAAGAGTTCAGTTTTGACCTTAAGTCAAGTCTTGGATATGGGAACATATGAATGGGAGGAATATTTAAAGAAATACTTTCCTTACGAAAGAAATGTTGGTTACAACATGAGATCTGACTTCGTCATTTCAAGGTTCTATTCCTCACAACCATTCATCTAATAAAATAAAAGAATGGGGAAATAAAGCTAAAATTACCTGAAGATGGAAGATCTACCAATAGAAATAATAGAACATATTGTATGATTTCTTCATATACAGGATATTAGTAATTTATCTTTAGTTTCATTTACGAAATGGAAAATAGATTAAGTAAAGTATCTTTGGAATATTTTGTCATTCATTCAATGAGAAGAGGAATTTAAACCTTTCTTAGCATGGTTTAATGTGGGAGATAAATGTGTTGTGATTGTTAAGTAATTTAGTTTATATTAAGATCATTCTATATATTAGAGAAGATTATGTTACTATCGTTATGTTACTATCGTTATGTTACTATCGTTATGTTACTATCGTTATGTTACTATCGTTATGTTACTATCGTTAGTCACAATTTTTTCATTAAACATATTACATTATATCCAAATATAATGTAATTAACAGTTCTCCACTGAAGTAAAATAATCTTTAGCGATTTTACTTCTTTGTTCTTGATTTTTTGCTCTTTTTTAAACTTTTTCTATTAGGAATGATGTTTTTATATATAAAAGTTTATAAACATCTTAATTCTCTCATAACTATTTATATTGATGAATGTAAGATATAGACGAAAGAATACCCTTTATTCATAGGCAAATAAAGAGGTGGATAGAGAAATATTATACAATTAAACTTTTCTATACACAAACAAACACATTAATAGAAAAAGTTTATAATTATTAACCTTTAACCAATTTAATTGGTGAAAGATATAGAGGTCAATTAAATATATGATAAACAAAACCTTTGAACAGACATCACATCATATTTATATGAAACATTTCTAATCTAAGAATAAGATACAATCTCGTAAACAACTTCATTTGTTTACTGAAAAGATCGTATTTATCTCTTGCATTAAACCACACTAAGAAAGGTTTAATTTCGTCATCTTTCAATAAGAACAAGAGACTCGGATCTAAGACTGCTTTGCTGAATATAAATTCTTCCGAATAATAATCGCTCTCAATAAGTGAATAAAAGAACGTCACAACTTTTTCTTTTGCCTTATCTCCATAATTTTGGACTAACCATTCTATAACATCACTTTCCCAATTTTCAAGTGACAAAATTTCAAGTCCTTTTTCACCAAAATTATCAAGAAATACTTTATCTCTATCTTGAGCTGTTTCTTGTAGTTCATATCTTACTAAATCAAACAAAGTATCTAATGAAAGAACATTAAGATTATAAAAAGACTTAAATTCCTCGTGGATGTTGAATGACACATTTAATTTTATTTTAAATTTTTCAAAGTTTGGAATTAACTCGACGAAAAGTAAAGCGAGTTCCATCTCGTTAAAAACT
>Ga0065721_10005723_pt1 | contig 16540 bp, 10 predicted proteins | sample Mesricmetagenome_FD_59108 | JGI IMG/M metagenome (GOLD analysis project Ga0065721, IMG submission 59108) | Mesophilic microbial community from rice straw/compost enrichment Sample: eDNA_1 v2 (version 2) | ecosystem: Engineered > Solid waste > Grass > Composting > Bioreactor | place: USA: Davis... | reverse complement strand
GAAAGCGGTGACTTTGTATGGAACTCCGGAATCTTCATTTGGGGTGTGCAGGCGATCCTTAATGCCATGCATGAGTACCTTCCGGAGATGACTGAGGTTTTTGACGAGATTCGGAACAAGATCGGTACACCTGAAGAGCGCCACGCGATCAGTATCGCGTATCCGCAGTGCAAGAGTATCTCCATCGACTATGGGGTAATGGAGAAGGCCAAAAATGTGTACGTCTGTCTTGGAAACTTCACCTGGTCAGATCTCGGATCATGGGGTTCCATCCACGACATTTCGGCAAAGGACGAAAACAATAACGTGCTCAGCGCTAACGCCCTGACGTACGAGTCACGGAACTGCATGATCAAAGGCTCTCCCGACAAACTCATTGTCGTACAGGGGCTCAATGGATATCTCGTCGGCGAATTCGGGAATGTGGTTATCGTGTGTGAGAAGGACAAGGAAGAGTTGTTCCGCCGTTTTGTAAACGATGTGAAAAACCGCCCCAATTCATCGGAATTTGTCTGACCTACGTCGAATTACTTTTGCAATCCGTTCCGGATTGAATTCGATGTTGTTACTTTTGAGACTGATATTTTTTTATGATCGCGTTCCTCAAGGGAAAATTAGTCCATCTCGATCCGACGCATGTTGTTATTGATGTAAATGGCGTGGGATATCACGTCAACATTTCGCTGCAGACATTCTCGTCGATTAAGCAGCAGGAAAATATCACGTTGTTTACACATCTAAGTATTCGGGAGGATGCACATGTACTCTTTGGGTTCGCGTCCGAAGGTGAACGGAAGCTTTTTCAGCAGTTGATATCGGTTAATGGAGTCGGGCCGAGTACGGCCATCGTCATGCTTTCGTATCTGAATGAGCAGGAGCTCAAATCAGCAATTGTGCGGGAAGACACCGTTGCTTTACAGGCTATCAAGGGAATTGGCGGAAAAACTGCCCAGCGGGTTATCATCGAATTGAAAGACAAACTGAAGAAGGAAAGCTGGGAGGAAGCCGCGCCGGGGATTTCCGGAGGTGTTCACAATACCATCAAGAAAGAGGCGTTATCTGCTTTACTCACCCTGGGACTGCCCAAAACGGTAGCAGAGAAAAGTATCGATAGCGTTCTTAAAAAATCAGGAAATACCATTACCTTGGAAGATTTGGTTAAGCAAGCGCTGAAGAATGCGTGATCGTGTGCCCGGGTTTGCCGGGGCGAATGGATAGTACTTTTCTTCATGGGAGTATCACTCAATTGAAAGCAGGTCTTTAAACAGAACTTGATTGAGGTTTTTTATACTTAAAGAGATCCACAGCCTAAGCCCCCACCATAGCCTTTTACTTTGGCTGTGCTGTTTCCTTATTCCGTCCGCGGTATTCGGGCAGGAGCAGGACTCAGTACAAAACCAACCGCAAGGTCAGGGTGTTCAGGAAGGCCCCTATACCCCTACACGCAGGCCGACTTTCCGCATTCGCGACCGATATGGCGACCCATTTTCAAATACAACCACGCAGTCACCCCTGTTTCTGAAAGATCCAGCTCAACTCGACGTCGAGATCGATACTGCCGGTAATTATACCATTTACGAGAAAATTGGCGACCTGAACTACCGACCTGCGTCCAGCATGTCGTTTGAGGAGTACAAACGATACCAGGACCGTCAGATTCTGAAGGAATACTGGAAAGGTCGATCCCGCGCGCTGGATGGCGAGAGCTCGGTCAGTTCACGCGGCATCATTCCGAAGATATTCGTCAGCCCCGTTCTCGACCGGATCTTTGGCGGCAGCTACGTTGAACTCGTTCCCCGCGGGTTCGTTACGTTGGACTTCGGCGGGCAGTTTCAGAAGATAAACAATCCTACCCTTCCTATCCGCCAGCAACGCAACGGCGGATTCGAATTTGATCAGGCCATTAACATGAGCGTTGTCGGTAAAGTGGGCGAAAAACTTCAGGTGATGGCCAACTTTGACAACAACAACTCCTTCGATTTCCAGAACAACATGAAGATCGAATACACGGGTTTCAAGGAGGACATCCTTCAGAAACTGGAAATTGGTAACGTCAGTCTTCCCCTCAACAACACGCTCATCCAGGGAGCGCAAAACCTGTTCGGGATTAAGGCCCAGCTGCAATTCGGCAAACTGAACGTAACAACCATTGCCACGACACAACGCGGCAAGACATCCTCCATCAACCTGGGCGGTGGTGGTCCCGGCGGGCAGGGCGGCCAGGGACGTCCATTTGAACTTATTGCCTCGCAATATGACGAAAACCGCCATTTCTTCCTGAGCCACTTCTTCCGCGATAATTACCAAAACTGGGTGCGCAATACGCCCCAGATAACGTCAGGAGTGAACATTATGCGCGTGGAAGTGTACGTGCTTAACAGGAACAATGACACGCAGACCCTGCGAAACGTAGTTGGCCTCACCGACCTGGGTGAAAGCCGGCGTTTGCAGAATCCACAGGTGGTGTCGGCAGGCGATCCGAATGCCAGCGTCAGCAACCAGGCAAACAACCTCTATTCGCTGCTTGAAAGCATCAGCCGCGACGTCGATCAGATCAGCGGTAATCTCGGCGGGCTTGGACTCAAGTCGGGGACCGATTTTGAAAAAATCACCGGCGCAAGGAAGCTCAACGAAACCGAATACACCGTACATCCGCTTCTCGGATACATCACGCTCACCAGAAAGCTGCAGAACGACGAAGCACTTGCCGTTGCCTATGAATATACCTATCGGGGCACGCGCTACAAGGTGGGCGAACTCACCGAAGACTATGGCAAGCTGAATGAAGACCAGGTGGTTTTCCTCAAGCTGTTACGGCAACGCAACCTCTCGACCCTACTCCAGTCAACCACGTGGGATCTGATGATGAAGAACGTGTACAGCCTGGGCGTTAACCAGCTCTCCCCGGACGGTTTCCAGTTGCGCGTGATTTACCGCGACGATGCCTCAGGAATGGATCAGCCTCAACTGCAGGAACCCGTATTTCAGGATAAACCCCTGGTAGAATTGTTTGGTCTCGACCGACTGAATACCGTCAACGATCCTTATCCGGATGGAAACTTTGATTATGTTGAAGGCATAACCGTTAATTCAGCAAACGGATTGATCGTGTTCCCCTTCCTGGAACCATTTGGTCAGGCCTTGCGCGATCGACTCGGAGACAACCCTACTCTTATTCGCAAATATTCCTACGACACACTGTATCGAACGACGAAGGCGGAAGCTGAACTCATGGCTACCAAGAACAAGTTCTGGCTGAAAGGCTTTTACTCCAGCAGTGGCGGTGGATCATCCAAGGAAATCCTCATTCCCGGTTTCGGTCTGGCACAGGGATCCGTTCAGCTTTTTGCAGGCGGAATTCCCCTTATGGAAGGAACTGACTTCGTGGTTGACTACACATTCGGAAAAGTTACCGTGCTGAATGATGCCATTCTGAATTCAGATAAGGAAATTGAAGTTCGCTTTGAACAGAACGATCCGTTTGCCTTTCAAACGCGAAGTCTTCTCGGTACGAGACTGGATTACCAGCTCAACGACGACGTGAATTTTGGATCCACGTTTTTGTACTACAATGAAAGACCATTGATATCGCGTAATCAGATCGGAACAGAACCTGCCCGGAACATGCAGTACGGACTTGACTTCAACGTTAACAAGTCCAGCAGGCTTCTGACCAAACTGATTGACGCGCTCCCTCTGATTCAGACGAAAGAACAATCCACCATCAACCTTACCGGTGAATTTGCTCAATTGATACCTGGTACATCCAATGTGGTTGACGGCGAAGGAACGGCATACATCGACGACTTCGAAAGTTCGGCAACGCCGTACTCGCTGATGAATCCGTTCAGCTGGAAACTGGCCGCGATCCCCAGAACTGACGAGAACATCTACGAAGGAAATCCTTCGACGTATCCGGGTTCTGAAGAACTTAGCAAAGGCTTCCGGCGGGCTAAACTTGCATGGTATACGATAGATAACCAGTTACAAAGATCCACAGGTCGCTTTCGCCCGGATAACATCACGGATGAAGACCTGAAGAATCACTATGTACGCCTTGTTGATCCACAGGAAATATTTCCGAACAAGCAATTGCAGCAGGGTGTACAGCAGGAGTCCATCATGGACCTCGCCTATTATCCGCAGGAACGTGGCCCGTACAACTACAACGATCGTCTCGATGGTGCGGGTCAGCTTCCGTTGAATGAGATCGAACGCAACTGGGCCGGTATCACAAATGCGATACGAACCGAAGTCGACTTTGACAAATCGAATATTGAATACATCGAATTCTGGTTACTGGATCCATTCCTCGACGGTCCTTATGGTCTGTTGGACGAAGCAGGCAATCCTCGGCCCAATAGGCGAGGTGGACGACTTGTCTTCCAACTCGGAACGATCTCTGAGGATGTTATTCCGGATGGCAAGCACGCCTTTGAGAATGGACTGCCTCCTGATGGGAATCTTGAAGGTGGCAAGACTTCACGCAACGCCTGGGGCTATGTAACGGAACAACAATATCTCACGAATGGCTTTGACAATACACAAACCAACGCGCGCGCCAATCAGGACGTTGGTCTGGACGGTATGTCGACGGCGACTGAAGTTGCCTTCTTCCAGGATTACCTTAACGCGCTGAGCCCCGAAGCCCGTATTGCAGTTTCCAACGACCCGTCTGCGGATGACTATCGCCATTTCCTTGACCCGTCATACGATGCAGCCAATGCTAAAATCCTGCAGCGCTACAAGAACTACAACGGGCTGGAGGCCAACACACCGATTTCCTCCAACTCCGGCGATATCGCTACAGCAAACTACCAAAATCCTGACAACGAAGATTTGAACGATGATAAGACGTTGGAAGAGCGCGATCGCGAAGCATATTACGAATACGATATCGATCTCACACGCGAAAACCTTGCTGTAGGTCGGGAGTACGTTGTTGATAAACAACCATACGTTGACAAAAAAACAGGTGAAACGGTTAACTGGTATCTGTTCCGTATTCCCATCAGAACATGGGAACGCCGTTTTGGCGACATTCAGGGATTCAAAGGCATCCGTTATACACGGATGATTCTTACCGGATTCAGTGAGCCTGTCGTGCTCCGGATGGCGAACTTCAGAATGGTAGGCAGTCGTTGGAGAAGATATACTGAAAGTCTGACTGAAGGCTTGCGCAAAGATGCAGAAACCATTATCGAGGACGTAACAGTCTCTGTGGTGAACGTTGAAGAGAATGCAACGCCTGACACCGAAGGAAACAAATCGGGATACGTTGTCCCGCCGGGGCTGATACGTGACCGCGACGTTACATCTGCAGTGTCACGTCTCCTCAATGAACAGTCCATACAAATGTGCGTCGACAATCTCGAAGATGGCGACGCGCGTGCGATATACAAGAACATTTCGATGGACCTTTTCAACTATGGCCGCGTGAAAATGTTCCTTCACGCCAACAGCATGTCGGAAGATGATGAGTTGCACGCCTTCCTGCGACTCGGAACGGACTTCGATCAAAACTACTACGAAATTGAAATCCCTTTGAAGATTACGAAGGATCTCACATCGACCGATCCACGCGTAGTATGGCCCGCGGAAAACGAAATCGATATTGCTTTCGACGAGCTTTATGAGCTTAAGGCGCAACGCGATCGTGAAAACTATCCGCTTTCCGACCCCTATCCGCGTACGCCAAAACGCGTCGATGACCGGCACCTGATCCGCATCGTCGGAAGACCCGACCTCAGCAGTGTGCAGGTGATCATGATTGGCGTAAAAAATCCTATCTCGGCTGACCGACGTACGCAATCCGTTTGTCTTTGGGCGAATGAACTTCGCGTGACAGACTTCAACCGCTCTGCGGGCTGGGCGGTGAATACAACGCTGAGTGCCAAGCTCGCCGATTTCGCAACGCTTACCGGCGCATTCCGTCACACAACCTTTGGCTTCGGTAGCGTAAGCTCCAAAATCTTTGAAAGGACCCGTGAGGAAACAACAACCTATGATGTTGCTGCCAATGTCAACGTCGACAAACTGCTACCCGGGAACCACGGCATTAAGATTCCGATGTTTCTCAGTTACGAGAACACGTTGATAACACCGCAGTATGATCCGGCAAACCCGGATATGAAGACGGATGTCATGTTGCGTTCCTTCGACGCGTCCACGCCTGAAGAACGAAGTCGACGGCAAAATTACCTGCGAATGATCCAGGATCGCACTACCCGGCGAAGTATGAACTTTACCAATGTGCGAAAGGTGAAAGTCAAGCCCGATGCCAAGACACACATTTGGGACATCGAAAATTTTGCGTTTAGTTATGCATACAGCGAAGCCTTGCGAACGAGTTTCACCACCGCATTGGGCCTTCAGAAAAATCAACGCGGCTCGATTTCGTATCAGTACAGTCCGCAAGCCGCAGGTATTGAACCTTTCAAGGATTCCAAGGCCCTTTCTTCTCCCTGGTTGAAAGCAATTAAGGATTTTAACCTCAATCTTCTTCCGAGCAATCTCGGCGTGAGGTTCGACCTGGAGCGGTCTTTTGGAAAAACCATCTATCGCAATGCTCTGGGCAATGGCGATTTCAGCGAGACACGGGCGAACTATCTGAAGTACTTCACCTTCAATCGTCAGTATAACCTGCGGTGGGATTTATCGAAGAACCTATCAATAGAATACAACGCGCGGGCCAACGCAATTATCGACGAACCTTACGGAGATATCAACACGAGCGAGAAGCGTGACACGGTGTTCAACAATCTGAAGAACTTCGGTCGGATGAAAAACTTCGATCAAAGTATTACAGGCAATTACAAGCTTCCACTGGATAAGTTTCCAATAACGGACTGGATAGGCGCGGACTACCGGCACATGGTGAATTACAGCTGGCGTGCGGGTCCTATTAATCTTCCTGGCGCACCCATCGTCATCGAAGAAGAATTCGATTTCAAGAATACGATTCAGAACAGCCGCGAACGGAATTATTCTGCGCGGCTGGACATGGTGAAGTTGTACAACAAAGTACAGTTTCTCAAAGATCTGAACACACCTCCGCGTCCACAGACAACACGGCCTCCGTCGTCACGCCCCGTGCCTCAGCAGGAAGCGGATTCAACGAAGAAAGGCGAAATGCCTTCTTTGATCAAGGGAATGTTCCGGCTTATGATGTCTGTCAAGTCGGTGAATGGTACCTATACGATTGGAGAAGGAACGATTCTTCCCGGGTTTGACCGAACACCAAAATTCTTCGGGATGGATGAAGACTGGAATTCGCCGGGATGGAAGTTCGTGCTGGGTGACCAAAACCCAAATTTCCGAAGGGAGGCGGCGCGAAACGGATGGCTCGTGAAGAAGCAGGAACTGAGTACGCTGTTCACACAGTCGCGGATGGAAAACCTCAACCTTCGCGCCAATGTGGAGCCTGCACGTGATTTCAAGATTCAGCTTGATCTGCGGAAAGAAACGATGACAAATTACTCGGAAACTTATCGCTGGGACCCCGATAACGATCAGTCAATTGACAATGGGTTCCGTGGATACACGCCATTCCGAAGCGGTAGTTATCGCATTTCTACCTGGAGCATCAAGACTGCATTCGAAAAGAGTAACGGCGAACTCGAATCAGCGGTATTTACCAGGTTTGAAGAAAATATCGGTACTATCAGACAACGCTTCCAGCTTGAAACACAATCCCAATACGATAGCGCACAAGATGTTTTGATCCCAGCCTTTATTGCAGCTTACACAGGAAAGGATGCCAATGCCGTTTCCCTCAGTCCCTTCCCGAACAACCCGCTTCCAAACTGGCGGATGGATTACACCGGGCTGTCGCGAGTAGGTATTTTCAAAGATATCTTCCAGTCGATAACGATATCGCATGCTTACCAAAGTGTGTATGCCGTCACCAACTACAGCAGCTCAGGCGACGGTGACCCCACGCAACTTGAAGTCAATCGCCCTGTCGAGGATTATAACAGGAGGTATTTTGGTCAAGTCGCGGGTGGCAATCTTGTCCCGGTATTCGTGATCAGTTCGGTAATGCTATCGGAGCAGTTTAATCCTTTGATCGGGGTCAACATCCGCACAAAAGGTCGCGTGACAGCAAACCTGGCCTACAAAACCAAGCGGGATCTCGCCCTAACCATCAGCAATGCACAGGTTACGGAATTGAACAGTCGCGATGTTACGATGGAGCTTGGTTTCACCAAGAACAACATGAAGCTTCCGTTCAAAGTGGAGGGAAGAACCGTTGTGTTGAAAAATGACGTAACGTTCCGCATGAATGCGACGATTGGAAACACAAAAACCATTCAACGGAAAATTGAAGAACTCGACCAGATAACGAATGGTAACATTAACGTCCAGCTTCGTCCAAACATCAGCTACACCGTGAATCAGAAGCTGATGCTTCAAATGTATTTTGAGCGGAATATCAACGAACCGCTGATCAGCATCTCCTCAAGGCGGGCAACTACGCGCTTCGGAGTTCAAATACGCTTTAGTTTAGCCCAATAATATTTGCCGATGGGGCTTTTTCGCCTTCGATTTTTTGGCGTTTGGCTGTGTGTCGCCAATCGGTGCAACTTCAGACAAAACGATAACGGCGTATCAATATTTCAGCTATTTTTGGCACTTTAAACCCTATCGCGATGAATATTCCTGATGGATTAATGTACACCAAAGACCACGAATGGATCAAGATTGATGGCAACACTGCTACGGTCGGAATTACCGATTTTGCGCAAAGTGAACTCGGTGATATTGTCTATGTTGACATCACCACCGTAGGCCAGGACGTTAATGAGCAAGATATTTTCGGAACCGTGGAAGCGGTTAAGACTGTTTCGGATCTTTATATGCCTGTTTCCGGTAAAGTCCTGGAAGTGAACCCGATCCTGGAAAGAAATCCTGAAAAAGTGAACGAAGATCCATATGGCGATGGGTGGATGATCAAAGTTGAGATCTCGAAAAATGGATCAGCATTGCTGACTCCCGACCAATACCGAGAACTAATCGGTAAATAAAAGCCTTATATACCTGTAGTCAGGTTTATCCAAAATCAGGTTCCTATGATTGAGCTCCCTGTTGTTTCCCCGGAGGAACGAAAACGCAAACCCAACTGGCTGAGGGTGAAGCTACCCGTGGGCCCCGAATACGCAAAGGTTCGGCGGCTGGTTGACAATTATAAGCTTCATACCATCTGCGAGAGCGGCAACTGTCCGAACATGGGCGAATGCTGGGGTGCAGGCACGGCGACGTTTATGATCCTTGGAAACATCTGTACGCGGAGCTGTACCTTTTGCGCTGTAGCAACGGGCCGGCCAACGGAATACGACGCTATGGAGCCGAAACGTGTAGCAGAGGCGATAAAACTCATGGGCGTAAAACACGCGGTAATCACCTCGGTAAACCGAGACGAGCTAAAAGACCGCGGTGCAGAAATCTGGTATCAGACTGTTGTGGAAACCAAAAAGCTCAGTCCCGAGACGACCATCGAAACTCTTATCCCCGACACCAAAGGGAACTGGGATGCATTGCATCGGATGATCGAGGGCGGTCAGGAGGTAGTCTCCCACAACATGGAAACTGTTGGAAGACTTTATCGGATGGTTCGTCCTCAGGCCAAGTACGAACGCAGCCTTGAGCAAATCCGAAGAACCCGCGAGGCCGGTAAGCGCACCAAATCAGGCATAATGCTCGGCCTTGGAGAGACTAAAGAAGAGGTGTTCAAAGCGATGGATGACCTTGCCGAAAATGGATTGCTCATCCTTACGCTGGGGCAATACCTTCAGCCTACAAAGATGCACCTCGAAGTTGCCGAATTCATTCACCCTGAAGTATTCGAGATGTATCGGGAGGAGGGATTGAAACGCGGTCTTCGTTATGTTGAGTCCGGACCTCTGGTAAGATCATCATACCATGCTGANCGGCATGTNAATGTGCCNATAGANTAGGCGACATTCGGCAGCAAATCATTCATCTAATGTGACCTTCGCATTCGATATCGGGTGCCACTTCTTTCAATTCTGNACATTTCNCTATACTTTTGTGAAACCTTCGACCCGTGCTGCGAAAATTTTTTCCTCGCGATAAAAACTACATCCTCGAAAACGTCCAACTCTCCCTGGAGGAGTCACTCCTTCAATACCTGGTAGACTACGTTAAAGTTGAATATCTCCTGAAATGCAACCCTCTGGGCCTTGATGATGATACAAGCAGAAGGGTACGGCAACACGAAACGACTAGTGTCGAACAGCTGAGGGAGTTCTATCTTATACTATCCGGCGTCTACCGCTTTCTTTACTACGGCGACAACCAGCTCACGTTCATCTTCGATGGGCGTGACGATGAGCTGAAATATGCAGAGGAGTGGTGTGAGACCTTCCGAAAATGGGCCAAGGAATTCTGTCGATCTGAAAACTTCATCCGGGCCGTGCTCGAACTCACTGTCTTCTATCCGGAAGACTACACGCCTCAGATGGCAGGTTTGCGCATGAGTGCGTTCATCACAAAAACATTTGACGTCAAACTTGATCCACAAAAAGGACTGGTAAGGGTTAAGGTAGCCTGATGGCTCAGATTCCTGAAAACAACTCTACCGATTCAAGGTACTGAGGCACGATGACTTTCCACCCGAGACGATCGTGGATAGCCCGGGCGTAGCGCTGAATCTTTTCTCCTTCACCATGAACACATAGCGTCAGCTTCGGGCTGTCAGTTATGTTTGACATCCATTGAAATAACTCCGCGCGGTCAGCATGTCCCGACAGCGAAGTCATGTGTTCAACACGACAGCGCACTGGTACCTCTTCCCCATATATCTTGATTGTCTGAGCGCCGTCCATGAGATCCCTTCCACGGGTACCTTCAGCCTGATACCCTGAGATGAGAATGGTATCCTGCGCATTTGGCAAGCGGTTGTACATGTGGTGAAGTATGCGTCCTCCGGTCATCATTCCGCTGGCAGAGATAATGATCGCGCGCGACTTGATATTATTCAGCGTTTTCGAATGTTCCCCCGTCTTGACGAATACCAGCATATTCGTTTCAACGTCGCGAGCGAGGTCTTTCGTGCTCACTTCCAGCTTATGATACTTTGGATATTTATAAAAGAGATACGTTGCGGAGATGGCCATTGGGCTGTCCACGTAAACAGGTACGTCAGGTATTCGGTCTTCCGCCATCATCTTTCGGAGATAGTACAGCAGCGATTGTGTCCGCCCCACGGCGAAAGCAGGTATGAGTAACACGCCACCTCTGTCGAAGGCCTCATTTACGATACGTTCGAGTTCGGCTTCCGGATCCACAGCAGGATTGTCGGTATCACCATATGTTGATTCGATGAAAAGGATATCCGCCTTCTTCACCTCCGCCGGGTTGCGCAGTATTGGTTGATTATAACGGCCAAGATCCCCCGAAAAGACTACCCTTTTGGTCATACGTTCCCCGGTGAAATCAATCTCAGTGATCGCCGAACCCAGGAGATGCCCTGCTTCGCGGAATACGACATCAATGCCTTCGTGTAACGAAAACTTCTTGTGGAGATCAACAGTTTTAAACAACGGGAATGTCGTCTTTGCATCTTCGACTGTATAGAGGGCTTTAGGATCCTGGTGTTTTGAGTATCCNTTTTTCCTTGCAAAAGCAGCCTCTTCTTCCTGGAGNTTGGCGGAATCAAGAAGAAGCAACTCCATCAATTCGGCGGTAGGTGGAGTACAATAGATAGGACCACTATAGCCATCGCGAACCAGCTTCGGAAGANAGCCGCTGTGATCGATGTGCGCGTGACTTATAACGATCGCGTCGATGGATTTAGGATCAGCAGGAAACTCATCCCAGTTTCTCAGCCGCAGCTCTTTCAATCCCTGGAAAAGACCACAGTCGAAAAGAAAAGTGAAGCCATTTGCACTGATGAGATATTTGGATCCGGTTACACTCCCTGCCCCGCCGAGAAATCTGACCTTGACATTCATGCGTTATCGATGTATTGAGAATTCAACGAAGTTCTTTACGCTGGCGCTTTCAACAACACATGTCGTTACAACCGCAGCTGGTGGGCCAACATGAGACCAGCGCACAAATTCCTCCAGCACTTCCGGGCTTCCCTCGACTTCAAGATACACGGAGCCATCCTTTTCATTTCGAACAAAACCGGCAAGACCAAGGCGTCGGGCCTCCTCCTGGGCGGATGCCCTATAACGTACACCCTGGACCCTGCCGGAGACGCGAATGTTCAGATGCTCCAGCTTTTCCATCACAGTATATAGTCTGTACTTAGGAAAGCCGACTCGCGGTTGCGTATGATACGTGCAAGCATTTGTTTGTTGGATTCATTGTCGCGCGTAGCCACCAATGTGCGAATCGAAAACACACGCAGCGCATCTGAAACCGACAACGTTCCTTCCGCTGAATCTTTGCGACCGTTGAACGGGAACGTATCCGGTCCACGCTGACTTTGCGTATTGAGGTTTATCCTTCCCACCTGGTTTACAAAAGCATCCATCAAACGTGCAACGCGCTTGCTGTCTTCACCAAAGATGCTGACCTGTTGACCATAGTTTGAATTTACAACATAGCGTATGGCTTCTTCATCGTCTTCGAACGGTACGATAGGAACCACGGGGCCAAATTGTTCTTCATAGTACAGTCGCATCTTTTCGTTGACCGGGCAGAGTACTGCGGGATAGAAAAAGGTTTGGAAGCGTTCACCTCCGTTTTCATTTACTATCGTCGCTCCGTGAGCTTTTGCATCGTCCACAAGTCCCTGAAGATATTCAACTTTTCCAGGTTCCGGCAGCGGCGTTAGTGACACCCCGTTCTCCCACGGCATACCCGGACGAAGTTTCTTCACGCCGTCGTTGAAGCGGGCGATGAATTCGTCAAGGATACTTTTATGCACAAGAAGGATTTTTAGTGCGGTACAGCGTTGTCCGTTAAAAGATAAACTGCCGGTGATACATTCAGCTACTGCATTGTTCAGGTCCGCGTCCGGAAGAACAATTGCCGGATTCTTTGCATCGAGGCCGAGTATAGCTTTCAGGCGGTGAGGTTTCGGGTGAAGCCGTTTCAGATCATTTGCCCCTTTGTTCGTTCCAATGAATGCAAACACATCAATCTTACCACTCTCCATAAGGGCACCTACTGTTTCGCGTCCCCGTCCATAAATGATGTTGATAACGCCCGCGGGGAAATTTGTACGGAATGCTTCGAGCAGCGGCCGAACCAGCAACACGCCATACTTGGCAGGTTTGAACACCACAGTATTACCCATAATCAGCGCCGGGATCAATGTCGTGAACGTTTCATTGAGTGGGTAGTTATACGGCCCCATACACAACGATACGCCTAGTGGTACACGGCGAATCTGAGCCATGAATCCCTGGTCCTCGATAAGCTTTGCTGAGTTCCGGTCGAGTTCTTTATATGCCTTGATCGTATCGCTGATATAATCACATGTCCGGTCGAATTCTTTTTCAGAGTCTTTTAACGTTTTACCGATTTCCCACATCAGCAATCGCACCACTTCATCGCGTTTACTTCTCATGTCTTTCAGGAAGCGTTCTACGTGTTCGATACGCTCGGTGACACTCAGCGTAGGCCACATGCCATGACCAAGATCATAGGCTCTGACTGCTGCATCGAGTGCTTCCAGCGATTCCTTGGAAGTAAGCAGCGGGGTGCTCCCCAGTATTTTTTGCGTTAGCTCCCCTTCCTTTCGTACGAAGACGGGGCTAAGCACCGGATTAAGGGGGCCGGTCCATGTACGAAGTTCACCATCGATCAGGTATTCGCGCTGTTCAACAGGCTGATCCAATCGATAGTTTTCCGGTATTGCATTCTCGTCAGGAAAAATGGATTGAAGCAATCCCGGCGTCATCAGTTCATTCATGATATTGGTTAGGATTAAAAGGTTGTTGTTTCTTATCAGATACTCAGGACGAGGCTCACGCCTGATGAAGTGCCAATTCGCGTAGCGCCAGCGTTGATCATTGCTTCGGCATCGGCGCGCGTCTTTATTCCGCCGGAAGCTTTGATGCCTACAGTCGCGGGAATCGATCGCTTCATAATAGCAATGTGTTCAGCCTTGGCTCCGGCAGGTGCAAACCCTGTCGAAGTTTTTACAAAATCAGTTCCGGCATCAGCACAAATCCGGCACGCCTCTTCAATTTCAACATTAGAAAGATAAGCTGTTTCTATGATAACCTTCAACAGTCTCCCGTGATCATGCACTGCCTTACTGCACTTGGCTACCTCGATTTTTGGCCACGGCATTCCACTCTTGAAGGCACTTACATTCCACACAACATCGATTTCATCGGCGCCGTTGTCTATGGCGCGCTTAATCTCCTCCAGTTTGGTTTCCGTCATGTTGTATCCCAATGGGAATCCCGCCACGGTGACAAGTTTGATATTTGCACTCCCGATCTGACGGCGGGCGCGCTCAACCCAGAAGGGAGGGACACATACTCCAACGAAACCGTGTTTGATACCTTCGTCGACAAGCTTGTCGACATCATGGATAGTTATCCCGGGATTGAGATTTGTATGTTCGATGTAGGGCGCAAGGTTCATTAGGCGCAAGGTACAATTAAGATAAGGCACCGTGCAACCAAACTATTGTTCGGAAGACAATTTGGAAAACCTAATGACGGATGCCGCACTCTTTGCAGAATTTCATCTTGTGCGGGGGACGCTTCTTCGGCTTGCGCTTATGCCCGAAATACATCGGATCAGAATACTGCGGCTTTTCCATAATCTTCGCCGCCTTCTCGCGGGCCTTGGCCACTGCCGCTACCCGTTCGTAGTATTCGCGCTGCTGGTCGTAAGTTACTTTATTAGATTTTTTCTTCGATTGGCGAGGCGCCATCGTTTCAGTCGTCGTACCCGGTGCCAGCGCTGAAGGGCTTGATCCGTAACCTGCCGCAGGACGATCATTTACCTGTTGCTTCTTCTTTTTTCTGGATTGCGCACTGACATCGGTTGCCGTCGCAACGAATAATAAGGCAAGGAATGCAATCAATAATCTCATACCGCAATAACAGCGTAAGGTAACAAAAATTGCCCTGGATCCGATAAACGGAGACTTCTCCGGTTGAATTGATCTGACTGGCCTAAAATGAAAATGCTCCCCGAATCCGGGGAGCAATTTTCGCACCTTTAACCCTAAACTAAATGATAATTAACCCAATCTAAACCTATTCAACGTCTCTGCTAACAGCAAAAAATCTTCGCGACTGTTTCGCTTTGACAATACAAAGATGCAGCGGACTGAACGTTTTAAAAACTTGGATGGGCGGGTCAACTTATGCGTGTAATATCTTCAGATAATTTGTCCCTGGATACGCGAACTGCCGTGAAAACGTACCCGTCAAGGCGTCTCACTTGCAATATTGATCCAATTGGAATCTTGTCTTCGCGTCACCAAACTCAACAGCCTTCCTCCAATCAAAACATGCTTTGTCTTTTTTCTCGATCTGATAATAGAAGTTACCCCGCTGCTTGTAAAATGCCGCATTTTTCGGCTCAAGCCGAATGGCTTCATCAAGGTCAGCGATACCTGCACCGTAATCATCGAGGCCCGCACGGCAATTCGCGCGGTTGTAATAGGCTAGCGCGTCGTTCGGATTTGCACTCAACACCTGGTTGTAGTCCAGCAATGCCCCCTCGAAGTCTTCAAGCCCTTCTTTAATAAGGGCTCTGTTGAACTTGGCGTCGATATTTGACGGTTCAATTTCGACAGCTTTGTTAAGGTCAAGAACTGCCTCCTTTACGTTGTCGAGGCCCAGTTGTGCACGGGCTCTGTTTATGAATAGTGCAGCCGTATTCTCACCGGCGGCAGCAGCATTATCGAAGTCTGTTATGGCCTCCCTGTAAGCTTCATCTTCGAGGAACATCAGACCGCGCTTATAGTAAACCTCCTTGCTTTTAAGGCCTGATGCGATAGTCTTGTCGTAGTATTCGCGGGCTAGAACCGCACGCTTCAGCCTGTTGTAGTTCTCCGCCATGGCGAGGTAAAGGTTTCCATCCGGCTTAGAATAGAGCTTTTCAGCTGAGCGATAATCCTTCGAGGCATCTTCATATTTCTGAAGCACCACAAATGTTTCCGCCCTGTTTTCGAAAGCCTTGGCGTAGTCGGGCTTCCGCTTGATCGCCTCTGAAAAATCCGGTATTGCCTCCGTGTATTTTTCCAGCCGGAAGAGCGTTTTTCCGCGATTGTTGTACAACATCGGGTCTCTGACATCCAGTTTTATTGCTTGCCCGTAGTCTGCTACAGCCTCGTTAAACTTCTCCAATGAGTAGTTCGCATTCCCGCGGTGGAAATATGCCAGCCCAAGTTTGGCATCAAGGGCGACAGCTTGATCAAAATCCGCCAACGCTCCGGCAAATTCCTTGTTTTCGTACTTGCAGTGCCCCCTCATATCCCAGGCAAGAGCGCTTTGGACACCATTGCTAATCGCATAATCGAGATCGGCAAAGGCAGCTTTCAGATCACCGAGATAGTATTTCGACGCACCGCGTTTGTAAAACAATTCGGCGT
>Ga0065721_10000019_pt1 | contig 16541 bp, 12 predicted proteins | sample Mesricmetagenome_FD_59108 | JGI IMG/M metagenome (GOLD analysis project Ga0065721, IMG submission 59108) | Mesophilic microbial community from rice straw/compost enrichment Sample: eDNA_1 v2 (version 2) | ecosystem: Engineered > Solid waste > Grass > Composting > Bioreactor | place: USA: Davis... | reverse complement strand
ACACCGCCGCCGGCGCCGACCCGTGGCTGGGCCAAGGTGTACGTGGACCACGTGCAGCAGGCCCACCTGGGCGCGGACCTGGACTTCCTGGTCGGCGGCAGCGGCGACACGGTCGGCCGCGACTCGCACTGAGCGCCATGCCGCACCGGTCCATCCAGGCATTGCTTGGGCACCCCGCCGCCGCTGCCCCGGCAGTCCGCCCGTGCGGCGGGGTTCTTTTCTTCGAGGAACCGGCATGGCCGGCACAGGCCCGCGACTGACCCGCCGCGGCTTCGTCGCCGCGCTCGGCGGCGCGGCCACGTTGCCGATGCTTCCCGCGCTGGCCCTGCCGCCGCCGCTTCCCGGCCGGCGCGGGCCGCTGCAGGCCTTCTCCCTGGCCGACGTGCGCCTGGGCGATGGCCCGTTCGCCCGTTCCAGCGCGCTCAACCTGCGCTATCTCGCCGCACTGGACATGGACCGCCTGCTGGCGCCATTCCGTATCGAAGCCGGACTGCCCTCGCCCGCACCGAAGTACCCGAACTGGGAATCGATGGGCCTGGACGGCCACACCGCCGGCCACTACCTGTCCGCACTGGCGCAGCAGGCCGCGCAGGGTAGCGCGGAGATGCGCCGGCGGCTGGACTACATGGTCGCGGCCCTGGCCCAGGTGCAGGCCGCCAATGGCGACGGCTACGTCGGTGGCGTACCCAATGGCCGCGTGCTCTGGAACCGGATCGCCAGCGGNGATTTCCAGGCCGGGTCGTTCTCACTGGAAGGCGCCTGGGTACCGTTCTACAACCTGCACAAGACCTTCGCCGGCCTGCGCGATGCCTGGCTGCTGGCCGGCAATGCCCGGGCGCGCGAGGTACTGGTGCGATTCGCCGACTGGGCCGACGCGCTGGCGGCCAACCTCGACGATGCCCAGCTGCAGCGCGTGCTCGATACCGAGCATGGCGGCATGAACGAGGTGCTGGCAGACGTGTACGCCATCACCGGCGACCGCCGCCANCTGGCGCTGGCGCGGCGGTTCTCGCACCGTGCCATCCTCGATCCGCTGCTGCGGCGCGAGGACAAACTCGACGGACTGCACGCCAACACCCAGATCCCCAAGGTGATCGGCTTCGCGCGCATCGGCGAGCTGGACGGCGATGCGGAATGGATCGAGGCCGCGCAATTCTTCTGGGAGCGGGTCGCGCTGCACCGGAGCATTGCCTTTGGCGGCAACAGTACCCGCGAGCACTTCAACCCGGCCGACGATTTCAGCGGCATGGTCGCCTCGCGCGAGGGCCCGGAGACCTGCAACAGCTACAACATGCTGCGCCTGACCCTGCTGCTGGAGCGGCTGCGTCCGGACCCGCGGCATGCCGACTTCTACGAGCGGACGCTGTTCAACCACATCCTCTCCACCCAGCATCCCGGCCACGGCGGGCTGGTGTACTTCACCCCGATCCGGCCGCGGCACTACCGCGTGTACTCGCAGCCGCAGGAATGCTTCTGGTGTTGCGTGGGCAGCGGCATGGAGAACCANGGCCGCCACGGCGCGTTCGCATACACGCACGACGAGGCCACGCTGAGGGTGAACCTGTACCTGGACTCGGAACTGCACTGGCGCGAGCGCGGCCTGGTGCTGCGCCAGCGCACGCGTTTCCCCGAGGAGCCGCGCAGCGTGCTGGAAGTGGCGACGCCGCGGCCACAGGTTTTCGCGCTGGAGCTGCGCCATCCGCACTGGCTGGCCGGCCCGCTGCGGGTCAAGGTCAACGGCAGGCGCTGGCCGGTCGAATCCACGCCTTCGTCGTTTGCGCGGATCGAACGGCAGTGGCAGGAGGGCGACCGCATCGAGATCGGGCTGCCCATGTCCACCCGCATCGAATCCCTGCCCGATGGCTCGGACTGGGTGGCGGTGATGCACGGCCCGCTGATGCTGGCCGCGCGCGCCGGCCAGGAGCACCTGGAAGGCCTGGTCGCCGACGACGGCCGCGGCAGCCACATCGCCCCGGGCCCTTACCTGCCACTGGACCAGGCACCGATGCTGGTGGGCGAGCGCGAGTCATTGGCCGCGGCGATCCGCCCGGTGCCGGGCGAACCGCTGGTGTTCAACGCCGATGCCCTGCTACGGCCGACTTCGTTCCGTGGCCTGCACCTGGAGCCGCTGCACCGCATCCACGACGCCCGCTACATGAGCTACTGGCGCACCACCACGCCGGCAGACTACCCCGCCGTGGTCGCCGCCATCGAAGCCGCCGAGCGCGAAAGGCAGGCACTGGAAGCGCGCACCCTCGACCAGGTCCAGCCGGGTGAACAGCAGCCCGAGGTCGACCATGCCTACCAGGGCAGCGACAGCAAAACCGGCAGCATGCTCGGCCGCCCCTGGCGCGANACCGGCGAGCGGTTCTCCTACCTGCTGCACGCACGTCGTCCTGCCGCGGCCGCCACCCCGCTGCTCCTGCAGCTGNCCGTGTTCGGCGGCGAATGGCAGGCCGGCATGGATGTGCTGCTGGACGGCCGCCGCATCGGAAGCATCGTCCTGGACGGCAAGGGCAAGGACGATCTGGTGGTCGAGGAGATCGCGCTGCCGGCGGAAGTCGCGGACACGCTGCGCGGCGACGGCGCACGCGTGGAGTTCATCGCCCACCGCGGCAAGCGCACGCCGCGGATCTTCGAGGTGAGGCTGGTCGAGGCCGGGCTGCCAAGCAGGTAAATCCGCGACTACAGGTGCAATCAAACCCCGCCATCGATGGCAGAGAGGCGGCGTCCTCAATCACCAACCGGCCGGTGCTGGGTACCGGCGCCTGGCGTAAGGAACAGCATGGTCGTCGGCACGCTCGTCCTGGCCGTATGCCAGACGCCCGGCGGTACCAGCACGTACGAACCCGGGCGGCGCAGCTCCACGGTGCGCTCCTGCCCGGCCTCATCCAGCACCAGGGTCGCGGCGCCCTCGAGCAGCATCACCAGCTCCTCGCCGGCGGGATGGCGCTCCCACATCGACCAGGGCTCTGAAAAGGTGAAGGCGGTCATCAACCGTCCCTGGTCCAGCTGCGGATGCCTGCCTGCGGCAAGCTCGCCCCAGAAGGCATCGGAGACGGGAACCGNATCGACCCGTCCTCCATCGCGGAAGTGCAGATACGTATCGAGGATGTCCCTGGCAGAGCNCACGGCCACCTCCGTGGGGAACGCCAAAGCCAGAGAGTGCACCTTCCCGGTCCCGGCGTCGAATACGCCGGGAAGCGGTCGGTAACGGAGTCTGGCTTCAGGCATGGCCCGGTTGAACGAAGTGCACCCGGGTGCATGGGACGCGGAGATCAGAGAGCCGCGGCGCAGCGAGAGTTGCAGAGCCCCCGCGATGCTCCTCAGTCCGCAGGAACCATCCGGGGACCTGATCCGTGGCTTCCTCAGCCGCCTGAGACTGTCCTCCATCTGGTCGGGCTAATCGGTGGGCAGGCACACCTGCGCGAGCCCGTCCCTTGAGCGGGCAAGGTTTGGATACCAGCCGTTTCGCGTGGAGCGCCGAAGCGACACGCGCATCCGCGCCGGTGCCCCACGGGTCGCGCATCGCTTCCACAGGGACGTGTAGAAACGCGCAGTCCCCATTGCTCCCCGCTCCTGTCGCTGCCGCGGGCTGGGGTTCCGCTTGGGCGTCCGCAGTGGGGGCAGCACTTCTCCTGGCGATGCCGTGCGGAAGCCCAAGCCCGGGTGCTCGCTGCGAAACCGCCGCGAGCCCGATTGGCCGCAACTTCCTGATGCGCCCCCCCTATTCGGGGTATGCACCGGGAAGGTCGGGTTGTTTTTGATAGCGCATATTGGACCGTCGCTCGCCAGCCCGCATCAGGTGGCGGTCATCCGGCGGGCGGCCGGACGGTCCCGGATGGCTGGTCACGTACGCTGCGCCATCCATCCCTGGCGACGGGGCCCACGATGCGGGGGCCGGACGACCAGGCCCACGACGAGGCCGAAAGCGACCTGCTGGTGCGCTTCCGGCGCCTGGCGACGCCCGATCGCACTGCGGCGCCGGACATCGGGCTGGAGGCCAGCCTGGCCCGGGGAGGGCCGGGAAGGCCGGGCCGGAACGCAAAAAGCCCCGCGTCGGCGGGGCTTTCCGGTCAAGGCCTTGTTTTTCCACCTGCCAGGAGGTGGTGGGCGGTACAGGGTTCGAACCTGTGACCCCTACCATGTCAAGGTAGTGCTCTACCGCTGAGCTAACCGCCCATCTGCCGCTGCCGGACGGCGTTGCCGTCTGCAGGGGCGCGCATTCTACCCTGCCCCGGCGGGATTCCACAACAGGGGGACCCAGGATCAGCCGACCAGGCTGGCCTCCTTGAGCTTGCGGATCTCGTCGCGCAGGCGGGCGGCGTCCTCGAACTCCAGGTCGCGGGCATGCTGGTACATGCGCTGCTCCAGCTCCTGGATCTTCGCCACCGCCTTGGCCGGGTCCAGGGCCGAGTAATCGGCGGCCGGCTCGGCCACCTGGCGCGTCTTGCCCCGTCCCTTGCCCTTGCCCTTGGACTCGCCCGGCTCGGCGCGCGCGCCCTCCATCACGTCCATGATCTGGCGCACGACCTGGCGCGGGACGATCCCGTGCTCGGCGTTGTACTGCTCCTGCTTCTCGCGGCGGCGGTTGGTCTCGTCGATCGCCGCCTGCATCGAGCGGGTGATCGAGTCCGCATAGAGGATCGCCCTGCCGCGCAGGTTGCGCGCGGCGCGGCCGATGGTCTGGATCAGCGAGCCGGACGAACGCAGGAAGCCCTCCTTGTCCGCGTCCAGGATCGCCACCAGCGAGACCTCGGGCATGTCCAGCCCCTCGCGCAGCAGGTTGATGCCGACCAGCACGTCGAACTTGCCCAGGCGCAGGTCGCGGATGATCTCCACGCGCTCGACGGTGTCCACGTCCGAGTGCAGGTAGCGCACCTTGATGTCGTGCTCGGCCAGGTAGTCGGTGAGGTTCTCGGCCATGCGCTTGGTCAGGGTGGTGACCAGCACGCGGTCGCCCATGGCCACGCACTTGTTGATCTCGCCCATCAGGTCGTCGACCTGGGTGGCGACCGGGCGGATCTCCACCTGCGGGTCCACCAGGCCGGTCGGGCGCACCACCAGCTCGACCACCTGGTCGCCGGCCTCGCGCAGCTCGTACGGGCCCGGCGTGGCCGAGACGTAGATCGAACGCGGCGCGCGCGCTTCCCACTCCTCGAACTTCAGCGGGCGGTTGTCCAGCGCCGAAGGAAGCCGGAAGCCGAACTCCACCAGTGTTTCCTTGCGCGAGCGGTCGCCCTTGTACATGGCGCCGATCTGCGGGATGGTCACGTGCGACTCGTCGACCACCAGCAGTGCATCGGCGGGCAGGTAGTCGAACAGGGTCGGCGGCGGCTCGCCAGGCGCCTTGCCGGTCAGGTGCCGCGAGTAGTTCTCGATGCCCGAGCAGAAGCCGACCTCGGCCATCATCTCCAGGTCGAACTGGGTGCGCTGGGCCAGGCGTTGGGCCTCGACCAGCTTGTTCTGGGCGTACAGCTGCTCCAGCCGCTCCTTCAGCTCGATCTTGATGGTCTCGATCGCGGTGAGGACGCGGTCGCGGGTGGTGGCGTAGTGGGTCTTCGGGTAGATGGTGTAGCGCGGGATGCGGCGCAGCACCTCGCCGGTGAGCGGGTCGAACAGCGAGATGTTCTCGACCTCGCCGTCGAACAGCTCGATGCGCACCGCCTCGGCGTCGCTTTCGGCCGGATGCACGTCGACCACCTCGCCGCGCACGCGGAAGGTGCCGCGCTGCAGCTCGTACTCGTTGCGGGTGTACTGCAGCTGGGTCAGGTGGCGCAGCAGCTCGCGCTGGTCGATGCGCTCGCCGCGCGACAGGATCAGGCGCAGCGACAGGTAGTCCTCCGGCGCGCCCAGGCCGTAGATCGCCGAGACNGTGGCCACCACCAGNACGTCGCGCCGCGACAGCAGCGCCTTGGTCGCGGCCAGGCGCATCTGCTCGATGTGGTCGTTGATCGAGCTGTCCTTCTCGATGAAGGTGTCGGTCGAGGGGACGTAGGCCTCGGGCTGGTAGTANTCGTAGTAGCTGACGAAGTACTCGACCGCGTTGTTCGGGAAGAAGGCCTTGAACTCGCCGTACAGCTGCGCGGCCAGGGTCTTGTTGTGCGCCATCACCANGGTCGGCTTCTGCACCTGCTGGACCACGTTGGCGATGGTGTAGGTCTTGCCCGAGCCGGTGACGCCGAGCAGCACCTGCTTCGCCAGTCCGGCCTCGAAGCCTTCGACCAGCTTCTCGATGGCATACGGCTGGTCGCCCGCCGGGGCGTACGGGGAGACCAGTTCGAATCGTTCGCTCATGCGACTGGGGAGCCTTCGGGAGACCTTGCAGTATAGGAGCCGGGCTGTCCCCGGGGCGTGCATCCGCGCCGGCGTGGCGACGGGTTCAGCCCGCGGTTGGCCTCGCAAAGCCGGCGGCGGTGCGACGCCCTTGTCCGCCCGGGGGAGCGCCCTGCCCCCTCCCGGGCGCGATCGCCCGCGCTCCCGGCGGGGCGGGGAACCACGCTGGCGTGCCCGGATTCCGGGCGCCGGCGCTGTTTGGATGAAGTCCTACAGGACACTGCGGAGCCTCCCGATTCCGCGGCCCACGGCCAACGGCGATGCTGGGCCGCCCGAGCGGAATGGACTTCGCGCATGCGCATGGATGCGCCGGGCACCTGCCACGGCATCACCCTGGTCGAACTGCTGGCCACGACCGCGATCCTGGCGATCGTGGCGGCGCTGGCCGCGCCCGGCATGAAAGCGCTGCTGGAACGCCAGCGCACGGCCAGTGCGCTGCACGCCCTCACCACCCGGCTGGCGCTGGCCCGCACGGCCGCGATCACCTCGCGCACGCCCGTCACGTTCTGCCCGTCGCGCGGCGACGGCCACTGCACCGGCGGCACCGACTGGAGCGCCGGGTGGCTGGTGTACCGGGATCCGCAACGCCGCAGCCAGCCACGTGGCCCCGGCGACATCCTGCGCAACGAGGTGGCCCCGGTGCATGGCTCGATCCGGATCCTGTCCAGCAGCGGCCGGGTCCGCGTGCGCTACCAGCCCGCCGGCCTGGCCCCGGGCGCGAACCTGACCTTCCGGATCTGCCATGGCGACCGCCTGCACGCCGAAGTGGTGGTCAACAACGGCGGCCGCGCCCGTTCGCGGGAGGCGCCGAAGGGAACACCCTGCATGGCCGGCCCATGAGCCGCACGCGCCGGAAATGCCCGCGCCACGGGGCCTGCGGCGTCCCCGGACGCCTTCGCTTACGGGAAAACGCACCGACCTCTTGCCGGGCAGGAAAGCATCTGTCTACAATACGCGCCCCCGCCCGAATAGCTCAGCCGGTTAGAGCACTTGACTGTTAATCAGGGGGTCGTTGGTTCGAGTCCAACTTCGGGCGCCATATTCCAGGAAGGGTCCGCAGCAATGCGGACCCTTCTTTTTTGCGCCCGCGCCGCGCATGCGCCGGAAACGCAAACGCCGGGCCACGGGGCCCGGCGCTGCGGATTCGGCCTGGCGTAGCGCTTCCCGGCGGTCGCGCCGGGAGGCGCNGGCCCTCAGTCGGCGNCCGGGCCNGCCTGCGTCACCAGCAGGCCTGCACGTTGCCGGTGCCGGTGATGCCTTCCTGGCCCTTGGNGTCGAGCGAAAGCGTGCCGCACTTCTCGTCCTTCTGGCGGTCGGTCGGCGTGGCCGTCAGGGTGTAGCTCTTCGGGCCCTCGACGTCGAGCTCGATCGTGTAGAACGCCTCCAGGTCCGGACCGCACTGCGCCGGCTCCGGCGCACTCTCGTACGTCAGGTGGGTCGTGTAGTAGCGCTCCAGGAACTGCGCGCGCTCATGCAGGCAGGCCGCGGCGGCCGAGCGCCGCGACTTGAGGATGTAGTGCTGGTAGCTCGCGTTGGCGATCGTGCCGAGGATCGCGATGATCGCCACCACCATCATCAGCTCGATGAGGGTGAAGCCCTGCGCGCGGGAGCCCCGTGCATGCCGCATGTTCCGGTCAATTGCCATTGTTGATCAGCTCCCTCCAGGAGACTCGCCTCACCGCGGCCTGGGAGCCGCTGGTCTTGTACTTAGCGTAAGTGCCGTCGTCCAGGCTCGTATACATGTACGAGCCGAGGAAGATCGGGTTGTTCGGACCGCTGTCGTAGGCCACGCCCGAGTACGGCGTCGAGGTGTCGCCGTCCTGGTAGTCGCCGCTGTCGCCGACGGTCCCCGACTGGTCGATGTCGAAGAACGCGCCGTTGAGCCGGCCACCGGTGAACGGATCGATCGCCATCGTGAAGCCCTTGCCGCTGGGGGCGCAGGGATCGTTCGAGTCCGGGAAGCGCGTGGTGCCGATCAGGGCCATGCCCTGGAAGAAGTTCGGCACGACCATGCGCTCGCCGCGGGCCGCGACGGTGCCGTCGGCCTCCTCCGGCGACTGCAGGTCGATGTACCAGCCGTTGGTCCCGGCCGCCGCCACCTTCGAGATCACGCGGCCCTTGCTGTCCTCGTAGTCGATGGTCGACTGGTTCAGGCTGTTGTGGGCCACCAGGGTGCCGCGATCGATGATGCCGTACCAGCTCTGCACCACCGCGTTCGCGGTCACGCTGGTGTCCGCCATGCTCAGGTAGCGGCCGGTACCGAAGAACAGCCAGGTCTCCGGCGGACGGTACGGGTTGCGGGCCACCAGGGGCGCGACGGTGATCGGCTGCCCGGTGCGGGTGGTGAACAGCAGGGTCGTGGAATTGGCATCCAGGTCGAACTTCCAGAGGTTGCCGCGCATGTCGCCGGCGTAAACCGTGTCGAAGTTGCCGTCCGGCTTGCTCGGCACGACGGTGCCATGGTCGTCCCAGACGTTGACCGGGCCCAGTCCGTTGTCGCCCGTCACGCCGGTGCTGCGCGAACCGCGGTTGGCGCCGGTGATCACGTCGAGCATGATCAGGGCCGAGGCGTCGCTGGTGCTGTTGGGGCCGTTGCCCAGGAACACGCGCCAGTCGCCGTCGGCCACCTTGGCGATGATCGGGCGTCCCAGGGCATTGCCGAGCAGGGAGCCGACCTGCGAGTCGGAGCCGGTCTTCTCCCACAGCAGCTTCGGGTTGTCCGGATCGGTGACGTCCAGGGCGAAGATGGTCTTGCCNCCGCGGCCCATCGTGCCCACCAGGATGGTCTTCCAGGTTTCGCCGTCCTTGACGTCGGCGACGGTCAGCTCGCCGTCCACCGAATAGGCGTGGTCGTACTCCGGATCCCAGTACGGGTAGCGTCCCGACGCCGGATCGTTCTGCTGCAGCACCGCCATCGCCTCGGTGGGCATGAAGGCGAACAGCTCGCGGCCGGCGTTGGCGTTGCCCGAATCCGGCGCCTGGAACGCATGCAGCATGCCGTCGTTGGCGCCCACGTACACCACCGGCTTGCGCGAGGCCTTCTGCGACGCGAACGAAGCATAGGTGGGGTCGTTCGGGTGCAGGTTGGCGTTCGGCCGGCCCACGTAGATGGGGGTCGAATTGATGATGTCGCCCAGCATGCCGCGCCGGTTGCGGAAGGTGCGCAGGCTGTTGTTGGCGGTGGACTGCCGCTCGTGGGTGCGGTCGCCGAGGATGTACTTCAGCTGGTCATCGGTCAGGCCGGAGAACCCGGTCGGCTTGATCACCGAGGGGTTCGCCTGCGCCGCACCGGTCCAGCCATTGATGAAGTTGGACAGGCCGCTGGCGCTGCTGGCGTTGGCATANAGCAGCTTGCGCTGGCTGTAGTGCAGCGTGACCGCGTCGGGGTTGACCTTGGTGTCGCCCGCGGCCTGGCCCAGCCAGTCGGAGGCGTCCCAGCGGTCGGTCAGGGTGCCGGTGTTGACGTCGACGTCGCTGGCGGTCAGGCGTCCGCCCCAGCCGTTGGAGATGTACTTGGCCTGGTAGGTGCGCGAACCCACTTCCAGCTTGGTGCTGTTGCTGGCGAACGAGCTGCCGGAGCCGCTGACGTCGTCGGCGATCTTGCGGAACGCCGCCTCCAGGCCGCGGATCATCGCCTCGCCGTTGTTGGCCAGGTACATGTTGTTGGGCAGGTAGAAGTCGCCCGTGCCGCCCAGTCCGGTCTGCTGCTTGGCGNNCTGGGTGGCCGAGGTCCACNCGCTGCGGTTCGTATTGAACCAGNCCGNGCTCTGCCGCTGGGCATTGCCGTTGGCGTCGTACGACTCCTCCGGAATCGCGTAGCCGCCGTACTTGGTCGCCAGGTAGTACTGGTTGGTCCTGGCGCTCTTGAGGTCGTTGAGCTCGACCACGTCCACCCAGTACGTGCTGATCGACTGGCCGCGCGTGCGCTCGGGGTTGGTGCTCAACACCACGTTGGGCACGTCGGAGCGGATGTCGTTGATGTGCGCCCAGTAGGCCAGCGCCGCGGTGTAGTTGCGGTTGGTGTTGTCGCCCTCGGTATATCCGAGCCATTCGGACACGAAGTTGTTCGAGATGTCGCCGTTGCCGCTGTGATTGGCGTCCTCGTTGTTGGTGGCCGTGTCGCCGATGCCGAGGAACACGTTGGCCTGGCAGCGGTACAGGATCGGGTCGGCATTGCTGCCGACCGTGGTGTCGGCGGTCCAGCGGGTCACCGCGGAGTTGGCGCCGGTGCCGTACCAGTCCTCGATGACCGGCATGCCGTCGGCATTGCGGTAGCGATCCTGGGCGCTGCCGGTCAGGTTGCTGTAGGCCGACAGGTTGCCCACGCCGCGCATGTAGCGCAGTGCGGTGTAGTACATCTCGCTGAGGTTGTCGTACGCCTTCAGCGTGGCCATGCCGGTGTGGATCTGGCCGAACCGGTTCAGGTAGTTGATGACGCCGCTGTAGCGCACGGTGCAGCGGCTGCCGTCCGGCGGATCGCCGGAGCCGGTGCCGCAGGTGCCGATGCGGGCGCTCGTGGCGGCGGAATCGCTGGTGTCCGGGTCGTTGATGATCACGCCGGTCACCGGATCCCACTCGGGATTGTCGATGTTCGGGATGCGGCCGGTGCGGTCCGGATACGGCTTCTCGGTGCCGGCCAGCTCGGCCGCGGTCACCGGGCCGATCAGCTTCTGGCGCGCGCGCATCACGCCACCGTTGCGGTTCTGGCCGCTCTCGGTCAGGTACGCGAACAGGCTGTAGCGGGTCTTCTTGGCGTTGCCCTGGAGCAGGCCTTCGGGCTTGTAGTAGCTGCCGTAGCGGGTGCACATCGAGCGGGTGTCGAGCACCCCGTCGCAGACCTTCACCCGGATGCTGACCGCGTACACCGCGTCGTTGCCATACGAGTTCGGATCGCGATCGCCGTTCCGGCTCGTGCACCTGGCCTTGGCGGAGCTGTACGAGTANCCCGAGGGACACCTGGTCGCGCTGTTGGCCAGCGAATGTACGGACGGGTTGTACGGCACCGCCGAGACGTTGCTGTCGCCCGGCGCGGGCTGGATGCCGCTGGTCACCGGCAGCGCGAGCGCCCTGGGGTCGTTCCAGGACTGCGAATTGCCGAGCGAGATATTGGTGGAGAGCCCGAACCACATCTGGTTGCGCAGGCCACCGATGCGGGCGCGGAAACCGGAGGTCTGCGCGGGCGTCGCCCCCGCGACCAGGGTGTTGTTATTGAGCCTGCGCAGCGGGGTGTAGCCGGCTTCGAAACGGTCCGAATTGCCCTTTTCGAGGTAGGTGACGCCCGGCATCTCGCTGGTGGCCTTGGACATGGCCGAGCCGTTGGAACCGATGATCGACACGCTTGGCGGCGTGCCGTCCGCCGGGCGGTGCACGCGGTAGCCACCGGTCAGGGCCAGGCGGAAGGTATCCACCGCCTGCATGGCCGCCCAGTTGAGGAAGTTGCCGCTCCACAGCCGCTGGGTCACCGTGCCGCCGGTCCTGCCGCTGCAGCTGCGGTTGCTGGCCGCGACCACCGGATAGAAATAACGGTTGGCCTCGACCGGGTCGTAGTTGTAGGCGTAGCAGAGCTCGGAATTGAAGTAGCCGGCGTAGGCCGTCGAGGTCGAGTAATTGGCCGAGCCCTCGGCCACGCCAGGGGCGTTGGCGTGGGTCACCACCGTCGGCCATTCGACCGAGGGCAGCAGCACCATGTTACCGGGAACGCTGTTGGTCACCGTCAGCGGCTTGCGGTCGATCGCCACGCCGGAGAAGGCCGACACCGAGCAGAAGGCGGCGCACAGGCCGACCGCGATCGCGGCGATCCTGCTGGCCCGGCTGGGTGCGGGGCGCGGAGCGGAGGTTGCGGGGTTGTTCATGGCGGTACTCCCTGCGCGGTCGCGCGGCTGGGTCGTCGCATTCATCACTTGGCCACCACGTTGGCCTGCAGNACCACCACCGCGCGTTCGCTGTTGTTCGCGGGGTCGTGGCTGCGGGCGAAGATCCGGTACATGGCTTCCTGGACCACGCCNCCGCCACCGCCGCCGTACTGCACGGATCCGGCGCTGGAGCCGAGGCCCAGTTCGTCATGGCTGTCGCGCAGGCCCAGGTACTGGACGTAGTACTGGGGGGCGCCGGCGGAGTTGTTGCCCGCGCCGAGCTGGTCGGTCGCGTTGAACCAGCAGTCGCCGGTCAGGTCGGCGCAGATCGCGCCGCCGCTGAAGGTGCTGGCCGGCATGCCTCCGCACTTGGAGTCGTCGATGTCGGCCAGGCCGCCGCGCGCGGGGTCGTTGCCGCACTTGACGCCGATGACCCAGCCGTTGCCGTTGGCGAGCACGGTGGCGCGGACCTTGTCCTCGGCCTCGCGCAGCGCCGACTCGGCCTGCTGGAAGGCGAGGCTGCGGTCGTACATGTTGGCGCTCATCCGCTCCTCCAGCAGCGTGCCGCGGAGCACGGCCAGGCCCAGCAGGGTCATGACCAGCAGCAGGATGAGGACGACGACGAGGGATGCGCCTTGCTGGCGCCCGGGGAGCTTGATGGCCTTGTTCATAGGACGCGGTTCCGCAGGGCGATGACGTTTTCGACGACGCGTGTCAGCGGCTGGCCGTCGGTGCCGGTGCGCTCGGTTTCCCGGAGCGTCAGCGTCATCCGCACGGCGCGCACGTTGCGCCAGGCGTCGGCGGTGGTCAGCGACGAGGCGCCGACGTAGCCGGCGTCGGTCAGGTACCGGAACTGCAGGTTGGACACGCCCTGCACCACTTCCTCGGCGCTGCCGCCGTTGACCTGGCGGTACAGCGAATAACCGTTGGAGGCATCGCCATCGGGATCGCGCAGGAACCAGCGGACGCCCTGCATCGAGCTGATCGTGGCGAACTTCGGGAACGGATAGGCGGTGGCCGCGCCGGCGCAGGCGCCGGTGTTGGGCATCGGGAAGTAGTCGCAGGCGTTGGCGCCCGCACCGGCGGCGAAGCTGACGGAGCCGGCCGCCGAACTGTCGCCGTTGGCCCGGAACACGCCCAGCACCTTCATGTCGCAGACCATCACCACGTCGCCGCTGGCGAACAGCGGGGTAGCCGGCGTGAACTCCAGGTCGGTGGCGCCGGAGGCGAGCTCGTCGGTGGTCGAGCGGATGTCCTCGCCGGTGCGCAGGACCTGGATGACGTCGGTGCCGGCGACGTGGTCGGGGCCGTCGTTCTCGAAGCCGTAGAGCGGGAAGCCCAGGGCCATGAACCAGTCGTCGCCGTCGGGCGTGGCCGCGGCGGCACCGTCGATGATGTTGCCCGGGGTCAGGGTGACGTCGCAGGGGTTGGATCCGGCCTCGCGGATGTCGCGCGAGATCAGCTCGAACGCGATCTGCCCGGACTCCTGCAGCCGGGCCAGGCCCTGGGTGCTGCGGTAGGCCGCCTTGTTGGAGGCGAACACGCCGATCGCGGCGCCGACCACCAGCAGGCCGAGCACCAGCGAGATCATCAGTTCGATCAGGCTCACGCCTGCCTGGCGGGCGCGCGACGCGCCGCGCGGATGGATGCGTTCGATGTTCATAGGGCGCTCACCGTCACGACCTGGCGGGTTTCGCTACCCTCGCCGGTCTCGCTTTCCTCGCCGTCGTCGCTGGCCGTGCCGCGNCTGTCGTCCCACTGGATCGTCACCGTGCAGGTGCCGCCCCCGAAGGCGTTGCCCGCGCAGGCGACCTCGGCGCAGGTGGTCTCGTCGTCGATGAGGCCCATCGTGCTNTTCAGCGACATCAGCCAGGCATTGAGTTCGCCCTGGGCGGTCTGGTGGCCTTCCGGAAGGCTGTCGTCCGGGTCTCCGCCTTCGCACTGCATTCCCGCGGTGTTGTAGTAGCCCGCGATCGCTGCGGTGCGGTTGGCGCGCAGGATGTCGAGGACGGCGTAGGACTGCATGACCGCCTGGGTGCGCTCGAGCGAGCTCTGGCCGTTGCGCAGCGCGGTGGCCTGCATGGCGGCGATGCCGAGCAGGCCGATGGCCATGATCAGGATGGAGATCATCACTTCCAGCAGCGTGGCGCCGGCCTGTCGCCGGCGGCCCGCCATCGGCGTCCGCGGCGTGCAGGGCCTGAAGGTCTGGCTCATGGGCATTCCCCCGGGGTGGCGTGGCTCGCGACCACCGTGTTGATGCGGCTGCCGCCGGCCACGTCCACCTGGCGGACGTTCTCGGCGGGCCGCGTGGTCGGCAGGCAGACGGTGAAGGTGGTGGCGAGCAGCGACCCGGTGTCGTCGCGCGCCAGGCCGTCGGGGCGGAAGTTCATCGTGTCGCCGCCGGACACCTCGACCGCTCCCTTCACCGTCGCCACGCGCAGCACTTCCGGATCGGCGCCGGGCAGCATCACGATCCAGCCCGTCCAGTTGCCTTCGCCGTCGGCGCAGCTGGCGCCGTCCTCGCTGCGGCACAGCCGCACGGTGCGGTTGCGGCGCACGGCCTCGGAGCGGGCCAGCTGGATGTCGGCCACCAGGTCGTTGGCCTGCGCCGTAAGGCGGTTGCCGTTGATGACCGCGGTAAAGCTGGGCGTGGCCAGGGATACGAGGATGGCCAGGACGGCCAACGTGACCATCAGTTCCAGCAGCGTAAAGCCCCCCTGCCGTGCGCGCACGCCGGCGCGGCGCTGCCGGCCCAGTGGCCCATGCGATGGATGCATGCCCGGTTTCCCCATATTGGATGCCGTTGCAACTTAGCCGAGCGCGCCGGCCACCTCTACCCGCAACCGACGAGCGGGCCGAACCCCGGAACCAGCGGCGGCGGCTCCCCGGCCGGCGCCGTCCAAGGCATCATGCCGGCATGCCAGGTTCCCGCCCAGCCCCGCCCTCCTCCCCGCTCGACGCGCTGTGGCAGGCCCCGGCCATCAGCTGGACGGTCGTCGGCGGCATGGGCGTGGCCGCCGTGCTGGCGATCGCGCAGCCGGGCTGGACCGACCGCTGGGTGTACTTCGGCCTGGCCTGCCTGATCATCCAGTGGACCCTGCTGCTGGCCCTGGGCTGCCTCTACCTGGTAAGGGGCGCCCTCGCCCGCCTGCGGCCGCTCCACGTCGCCGGACTGGCCCTGCTGGCGCTGGTCGCGTCCAGCTCCCTGGTGCACGTGCTGGCCCAGGGGATGGTTTCGGTCATGGTGCCCGGNCCGCTGGCCCCGGGCTGGAGCACGTTGAGGGTGGCGGGNCTGACCCTGTGCGTGGGCCTGATGGGCCTGGCGGTGTTCTACAACCACTGGCGCGCCACCCAGCTGGCCGTGCGCGCCAAGCAGGCCCAGCTGGAGTCGCTGCAGGCGCGGATACGCCCGCACTTCCTGTTCAACACCCNCAATACCGGCGTGGCCCTGGTGCGCCAGCGCCCGGGCGAGGCCGAGCGGCTCCTGCTGGACCTGGCCGACCTGTTCCGCGCCGCCCTCGCCGGCCCGCCGACCATCTCCCTGGAGGACGAGCTGGCGCTGGCCCGGCGTTACCTGGAGATCGAGCAGCTGCGCTTCGGGCCGCGGCTGCGGGTGGCCTGGAAGGTGCCGGACCGGTTGCCGGAGGTGCAGATACCGACCCTGTCGGTACAGCCGCTGGTGGAGAACGCGATCCGCCACGGCATCGAGCGTTCGCCCGAGGGCGGCGAGGTGCGGATCGAGGTGGAAGCGGACCANGCCGGCGTCCGCATCGCCATCAGCAACAGCGTCTCGATGCGGGCGGGCCCGCCGACCCGCGGCCACCAGGTCGGGCTGAGCGCGGTGCGGGCGCGGGTGCAGGCGCTGACCGGCAACCGCGGCGGCGTGGAGATCGAGTCCACCCTCGAGCGGCACGTGGCCATCCTGAGCCTGCCGTTCCCGGCAGGCGGTGCGGGTCAGGCCACCACGCGGTAGCAGGGCCGGTACTCGCCGGCGATCTTCATCCGGCGCTGCTCCACGAAGGCGCGCAGCAGGCCGTCCAGCGCGTGCATCATGTCCGGCGCGCCGTGGATCTCGAACGGGCCATGCTGCTCGATCCGGCGCATGCCGTCTTCCTTGACGTTGCCGGCGACGATGCCGGAGAACGCGCGGCGCAGGTCGGCGGCCAGCGCCGACGGCGGACGGCCCGGGTGCAGGTCCAGCGCGGCCATCGCCTCATGGGTGGGTGCGAACGGCTGCTGGAATTCCAGCGGGATCGAAAGCCCCCAGTTGAAGTAGAACGAGTCCTTCTGCGCGATGCGCGCCTCGCGCACGCGCTGGATGCCGGCGGTCATCTTCTTCGCCACCTCGGCGGC
>Ga0065721_10051024_pt1 | contig 16543 bp, 16 predicted proteins | sample Mesricmetagenome_FD_59108 | JGI IMG/M metagenome (GOLD analysis project Ga0065721, IMG submission 59108) | Mesophilic microbial community from rice straw/compost enrichment Sample: eDNA_1 v2 (version 2) | ecosystem: Engineered > Solid waste > Grass > Composting > Bioreactor | place: USA: Davis... | reverse complement strand
ATGCCGCCGGCCGCCAGCCGTACGCGTGTGATGGGGATCGTCATGGCGCATCGGCTCCATAGGTCAGGGTGATGCGCACCGCGTCGCGGGCCACCGCCGCCTCGCGTTCGAGCAGGGTGAGCCGGGCTTCGGCCAACTCGGTGAACGCCTGCAGGACGTCGCCGAGCCCCGCGCGCCCGGCGCCGTAGCTGGCGGTCTCCAGATCAGCTTGCCGCTGCGCCGCGGGCAGAACGACATCCTTGGACCGCATCCATTGTTCATGGTGCATCAGGTGGTCGGCGAGATCTCCGTCGAGCCCGGCGCGCAGGCTGCGGCGCGCGACTTCCGCCTCCGCATCCACGCGAGCCGCATCGGCGCGCCGCGCGGCGATCAGCGGATCCTGCCGCTGACCCGCGAAGAGGGGCAGCCGCACCGTCACGCCCGCCGAGACCATGTCGCCGAACATCGGGTCGCGGCGCCCGTAGCTGGCTTCCAGCGCAAAGTCCGGCCGCTTTGCCGCCCGCGTGACGTCCACATCGGCTTGCGCCTTTGCTCGCGCCGAGTCGTAGGCCCGCAGTGTGGAATGCGCCTCAAGGCCGGCCCGCAGACTCCCCGGCTCGATGTCCGGCGACGGCGGCGGTCCGGCGACGGTTGGGTCCAGGTCGCCGGTCCAGCGTGAGAGCTCGGCCTTCGCCCGCCCGGCGGCGGCCGCGAGCTCATCGCGCTGGTCCTGCAGGGCGGCTCGCGCGCGGATCGGACCGAGCGCCATGGCCGGGCGGTCCGCGCCCGACGCCACCCCGGCCGGGGCCGAGCGCCAGATGGGCTCGATCTGCCGCAGGATCGCATCCAAGGCCGCCAAGCGGCTCTGGGCGTAATGCAGATCGACCCAAGCCAACGCAGCGCCGAGCTGGACCTCACGCGTCGTGACCGCCCGTTGGGCTTCCGCCATGGCGACATCGGCGCGGGCGCCCGCAGCCTCCGCGCGCCGCCGCCCGGCATTCGGGAACTCCTGCATGACGCCGACCGTCGCCATGGTCATCTCGTCGGCGCCGAACCGGCCCGCCATGGGGCCGGAGATCGGGTAATTTTCCACGCCGAACCTCAGCTGAGGATCTGGCAGACGTCCCGCCGCGACCGCGCTGCTGCGGGCCGCCCGCGCCTTGAGGTCGGCGGCGGCGAGCGCGGGGGCGGTCTGGCGCGCTCGCGCGAGCGCTTCTTCGTAGGTCAGAGGCCCCGCAACAGCAGGGGTCGTGACGCAGGCGGCGGCCACGATGGCCAACCAACCTCTTCGAGCTGACATGCTCTAATCTCCTGGGACGGCGCACATGCGCCTGCGACGGCTCGCATGAGCGAGCCGGGATCAGGGGATCAGGCGCGGATGGGTGGTCTTAGACTTCGGTCAGGCGGCCGAGACGGGGTGGGCGGCGAGTCGGTCCAGCGGACGGCGAGCAGCATCGCGCTCTGCGGGACTTCGACCGGCTCCATGGGAGCCGGCGCGACAACGACCGCAGCGGGGCAGAGGACGCTACGCTCGCAAGGCGCCTTCTCTTTCTGGCCGCCCGGGTCCGGAGACGACGTGCGCCCAGCGTCCGGCGAAGCGCCCTTCATCATCGGGCAATCCGGCGGACAAGGGGCGCAGGCCGCGGTCCTGGCCAGCGTCGGTCCGCCGGCAAATGCGAGCAGCATCGCCGCGACGAACGCGAGCAAGGTGGGCCAATGGCGCAGAAGGCGGTCCTTTCTGCAGGCGAAAATGATCTCTGAGGCGCGGAAGGGCAAGCCTTCACGCCGCTGTTCGGTTGAGCGCGCAATCTGCGCGACTTCGAGGATCCAAACAGCGAACGGAAATTGGAGGGGCGGCTGCCACATGCGGCGCAGAACTCGTGTCAGTCGCGATGGAGCATGAGGCCCGCTGAGCCCTCCCGGCCGCTGAGCGCTCCCGGCCGCTAAACGCAGGCATCGTCGGCACATGAGCGAACGCCTTGCAGGCTCCCGCGGTGCCGGCGTCCTTACCTTTGTCGCCAACTGGCGGTGAGCGGGCCGCGCGCGTCAAGCGACGACCCGCCCCACGTCATGCCGGGAAAATCCAATCCGAACCGGCGGTGCTGATCCCCGGTACGAAGCCGGGCTCGTCGATGAACATGAAGTCGCTCTGCCGGAGATCGGCCCTGAACACGCCCAGCAGCAGGACGCCGCCTTCCGGATCGGCGTCGCGGTCGGTGTTCCAGGAGACGAACGCCCCTTCCGCGCGATCCACGACGGAGACCTGATCCGGCCGGATGTCGCGCAGCGCGAGGTGGTCGAACGCCCCCTGCGCCTCACCGCGGACTTCCATATCGGTGACGACGTCGAAGCCGCTGTGCGGATCGACGATGAAGGCGTCGGCCCCCGTGCCGCCGGTGATGGTGTCGTTGCCCATGCCGCCTTCGATCATGTCGTGGCCGGCGCCGGCGTCGATCGAGTCCGCGCCCTCCATGCCCATGATATCGTCGACCATGGCGCCGCCGATCAGGGTGTCGGCGCCCGTGCCGCCATCGAGGCGATCCATGCCGTCGCCGCCTTCCAGTCGGTCGTCGCCCGCATCACCTTGCAGTACATCGTCGCCGCCAGCGCCGAGCAGAGTGTCGGCGCCATCCCGACCGAAGATGTTGTCGACGCTTTCCCCACCGGTCAGCTGATCGGCTTCCCGCTCGCCGACGAGCACCTGGTAGGGTTCGTCGCCTGTAAAGGTGAGCGCGACATCACCATCCCGCATCGCCGCGTCGGCGGCTTGGTCGAAACGCTCGCCAGGCAGGTCCCCGTGCCGAGGGTCCGGACCCTCGACGCTGGGTGTGGGCCGCTCGGGGGTCGGCGCCGTCGCCGGGCGCGAGGCGGGCGGAAGATCCGGCGCGTTCGCGAACATGAAGTCGTCCTGCGCGAGATCCGCCTGACGCACACCCTCCAGCAGCACGGAGCCGCCCTCCCAGCTGACACGCACACCCGTCGGGGAATCTTCGAAGCTTAGGTCTTCCCACCGGAGGTCCCGCAGCGCGAGGTGGTCGAACATGCCGGGACCCGCAGTGAAGTCGCGGATCACATCGTTGCCGCTGGTGGGGTCGACCGCGAAGGCGTCGGGTCCGAGACCTCCGACCAGCGTATCGTCGCCCATCCCGCCCTCGAGATCGCCGTGGCCCGCGCCCTCGTCGAGGTGATCGTTGCCCATGCCGCCCATCAGGGCGTCAGCGTCCCTGCCGCCAAAGAGCCGGTCTCCGTCCATGCCGCCCGTGAGCCGGTCGGCGCCGTCGCCCCCGCTGAGGGTGTCGGCGCCGGAGTCGCCATAGAGCACGTCGTTTTCGCGGTCTCCGCTCAGCAGGTCGTTGCCGCCCAGTCCCCAGAAGTGGTCGCGGTCGCCGCGCCCGACGAGGGCGTCGTTGCCCTCGTCCCCGATCGAGACCTGATAGTCGTAGCGTTCGCGACCGGCATCGAAATCGAATGTTAGACCCTCTCCGGAGAGATACTGACCCGCCAGTTCCTGGATGGGCACATCCCTCCAGCCGTGGGATAGTTTGTGTGACATTTGGCCGTTCCTGCGCAAGATTACAGCGATGGGAATGTTTCAGCCCGCAACAACGGGTGAGCGATCCGTCAACTCTGTATTGCGCTCGCAGTTCCGAGTATTGCCAGTAAGCCTGTCTCTGCCTCAGCTAAGCTTACCGCGCTCTTGCCTTGACTCGTTCGGGCGGCGTCGTCGGCTCGGCTCCGGCCGTCAGGTCGGCAAGGATGGGGCACTCCGGACGATCGTCGCCGGCGCAGCAGTGCGACAGGTGCCGAAGGGTGTCGGCCATGGCCTGCATTTCGGCGATCCGGGCGTCGAGATCGGCGACATGCCGGTCAGCGATCGCCTTGACCTCGCGGCTCGGCCGCTCGCGATCGCGCCACAGCGACAGCAGTTGCGTGATCTCGTCCATCGAGAAGCCGAGACTACGCGCGCGCTTGATGAAGCGAAGCTCGTTGATCTGGCGGGCGTCGTACTCACGATAGTTGGAGTCGGTCCGGCTCGCGGGGCGCACCAGGCCGATCTCGTCGTAGTAGCGGATCATCTTGGTGGTGACGCCCGAGGCCTTCGAGGCCTGACCGATGTTCATGGCCGTGCTCCTTGAAAGGCGGCGTCGCGGAAGGCTCGCAGGCGAAGCGCGTTCGTCAGGACGCTGACGCTGGACAGCGCCATGGCGCCGGCCGCCACCATCGGGGACAGCAGCAGGCCGAAGGCGGGGTAAAGGGCGCCGGCGGCGACGGGGATCAGCAACACATTGTAACCGAAGGCCCAGACGAGGTTCTGGCGGATGTTCCGCAGCACGGCCCGGCTGAGCGCGAGCGCGGTGGCCACGCCCTGGAGGTCGCTGCGCATCAGCACCACGTCGGCGCTTTCGATGGCGATGTCCGTGCCAGCGCCCATGGCGATCCCGACGTCGGCTGCGGCGAGCGCCGGGGCGTCATTGACCCCGTCGCCCACGAAGGCCAGGCGGCCGAAGCGGGCCTGCAGATCACGAACCACCGCGACCTTGCCGTCCGGCAGCACCTCGGCCACGACGTCGTCGAGTCCGAGCTGCTCAGCGACGGCGTTGGCCGTCCGAGCGTTGTCGCCGGTGATCATCACCACCTTCAGGCCCTGCGCGTGCAAGGCTTGCAGCGCTGCCGCAGTCGTCGGCTTGATAGGGTCCGCGACGGCGACGATCGCCACCAGCTCGCCGTCGACCGCCGCGTAGAGCGGGGTCTTCGCCTCGCGCGCCAAGCGCTCAGCCTCCGCAGACAAGGCGGCGACCGAGATGCCAAGCCGGGTCATGTACCGGTCGGCGCCCACTTCGACGTCGCGGCCCTCCACCTGCGCGGCCACGCCGAAGCCGGGGATGCTCTGGAAATCCTCCGCGGGCGGGATGCTGAGTTCGCGGGACTTGGCTGCGTCGACGATCGCCTGCGCAACAGGATGCTCCGACGAGGCCTCAACGGCGGCGATCAGGCGCAAGATCTGCGCTTCATCGCGTCCGTGCGCCACCTGCAGATCGGTCAGGGCAGGGCGGCCCAACGTCAGGGTGCCGGTCTTGTCGAAGGCCACCACCTGGACGTCGCGCAGGCTCTGCAGGGCTTCGCCGCGCCGGAACAGGATCCCGAGCTCAGCCGCCTTGCCCGTGCCGACCATGATCGAGGTGGGCGTGGCCAAGCCCATGGCGCAGGGGCAGGCGATGATCAGGACGGCGACGGCGTTGACGAGCGCGAAGCTCAAAGCGGGCGAGGCGCCGAACAGCAGCCAGACCGCGAAGGTGAGCGTGGCGATTCCGATGACGGCCGGCACGAACCAGGACGTGACCTGATCGACCAGCGCCTGGATGGGCAGCTTGGCGCCCTGCGCGGCCTCCACCATGCGGACGATCTGGGACAGCATGGTCGCGGCGCCGACCTTGGTGGCGCGGAAGCGCAAGGCGCCGGTCTTGTTGACGGTGCCGCCGACGACCGCAGCGCCGGCGGCCTTCTCCACCGGGATCGGCTCACCCGTGATCATCGACTCATCCACGAAGGAGCCGCCGCCCACCACCTCTCCATCGACGGGGATCCGCTCGCCGGGACGGACGAGGACGACGTCGCCCACGCGGACCTCGCCGATCGGCACCTCGAGCGCCACGCCCTCCCGCTCAACGCGCGCCGTCTTGGCCTGCAGGGTCATCAGCCGCTTGATGGCCTCGCTGGTGCGCCCCTTGGCCTGGGCCTCGAACAGCCGGCCCACCAGGATCAATGTCACGATGACGGCGGCGGCCTCGTAGTAGATGTGATCCGCGCCGGCTGGCAGCAGGCCGGGCGCGAAGGTCGCCACCACCGAATAGAGGAAGGCGGCGCTCGCCCCCAGCACCACCAGGGAGTTCATGTCGGGGGTGCGACGAACCAGGTTCGGCACGCCCTTGCGGTAGAAGCGCAGGCCTGGACCGAACAGCACGAACGCCGCGAGGGCGAAGCTCGCCAAGCTCCAGGGCTGTTCTCCGATCGCGCCCGCCAGCCAGTGGTGGACGCCGGGGACGAAGTGGCGGCCCATCTCGACAAGGAACAGCGGCGCCGTTGCGGTGGCGGCGGTGATGACGTTGCGCTTGAGCCCTTGGATCTCGGCTTCGCGCGCCTCGCGCTCACGATCGGCGAGCTCTGGCGTGGCCTCCGCCGTGGGTCTCGCGTCGTACCCGGCCTTGGCGACCGCGGCGGTGAGCGCGCCGAGGTCGGTCCCGTCCAGCACCTGCACCTGAGCCCGTTCGGTCGCGAGGTTCACCTGGGCAGAGATGACGCCGGGCGTCGCCCGCAGAGCTCGCTCCACTCGGCCGACGCAGCTGGCGCAGGTCATGCCGGCGACGGTGAGCTCGATCCGCCGCTCGAGCGGCTCATAGCCGACCTTGCGAATGGCATCGATGACGGCCGCGGTCTGCCCGTCTGACGTGAGCTCCACGTGCGCGCGCTCGGCCGCCAGGTTGACGGATGCGGCGGCCACCCCCGGCACGGCGGCGATCGCCTTCTCGACACGGCCGACGCAGCTGGCGCAGGTCATGCCGAGCACCGGAATGTCGATGGGGCGAAGGATTGTTTCGGGCACGGTCGGCTCCTGAACGGCGATGCCCAGCTCAGATAGAGATTCCCATGATGGTAAGGTCAAGGGACCTCGGACGCGTCAGCGTCCTCTAGGTGCTACGCAGCGACGGGGCGTCCCCCCTGAAACTGGAGGTGACGCCGCGCCTTTCGCCTGCGCTTTGTTCAGAGGCTGACGGCTCGAAGGCGCAGGGCGTTGCCAACCACGCTGACGCTGGAAAGGGCCATGGCCGCCGCCGCAATGGCCGGCGAGAGCAGCCAGCCGAACACCGGATAGAGCACGCCGGCGGCGATTGGGATGCCGGCGACGTTGTAGGCGAAGGCGAAGAAGAGGTTTTGCCGGATGTTGCGCATCACCGCCCGCGACAGCCGCCGGGCCTGCACAATGCCCTGCAGGTCGCCTTTGAGCAGGGTCACGCCGGCGCTCTCGATCGCGACGTCCGCGCCGGCCCCCATGGCGATCCCGACCTCGGCGGCGGCCAAAGCCGGGGCGTCGTTCACCCCATCACCAGCCATGGCGACCTTGCGGCCCTCCGCCCTGAACTTGTCGACCACAGCGGCCTTGTCCTGCGGCAGCACGTCGGCCTCGACCTCGTCGATTCCGAGCTTGCGCGCGACGGCCTGCGCGGTCGTGCGGTTGTCGCCCGTCATCATCACCAGGCGCACGCCTTCGGCCTTAAGCGCGCTGACCGCCTGCGGAGTTGTCGCCTTGATAGGATCGGCGATGGCGAAGATGGCCGCCGGTCGGCCGTCCAGCGCCATGAAGATGGCGGTGGCCCCATCGGCGCGCAGTGCGTCTGCCTCGGTTTCGAGCGGCTGGGTGTCCACGCCCTGTTCCATCAGGAACTTGCCCGAACCGAGCGCCAGGCGGCGGCCGTCAACGACACCGACAACACCCTTGCCGATGGGCGAGTCGAACTCGCTGGGCTGCGACAGGTCGAGGTTCCGCTCCGTCGCGGCCCGCACAATGGCGTCCGCCAGGGGGTGTTCGCTGGCGCGCTCCAGGCTGGCGGCCAGGCGCAGCGCCTCCGTTTCGTCGACGCCCGGCGAGGGTCGGATCGCGGTGACGGCCGGTCGGCCTTCGGTCAGGGTGCCGGTCTTGTCGACGACCAAGGTGTCGATCTTCTCGAAGCGCTCCAGCGCCTCGGCGTTCTTGATGAGCACGCCGGCCTGCGCGCCGCGGCCGACCCCGACCATGATCGAGATCGGGGTGGCCAGACCGAGGGCGCAGGGACAGGCGATGATCAGCACGGACACGGCCGCCACCAGCCCGAAGGCGAAGCGGGGCTCGGGTCCGAACAGCGCCCAGACGGCGAAGGCGACGACGGCGATCGCGATGACCGTCGGCACAAACCACCCGGACACCTGATCGGCCATCCGCTGAATCGGGGCGCGGCTGCGCTGGGCCTGCGCCACCATCTGCACGATCTGCGAGAGCAGGGTGTCAGCGCCGATCTTCTCGGCTCGCATGACGAAGGACCCGGTCTTGTTGATCGCGCCGCCGACCACCTTGTCGCCCGCTTTCTTGGTGACCGGCATGGATTCGCCCGTGACCATGGACTCGTCGATGGACACCCGTCCTTCGAGCACTTGCCCATCCACCGGGACCTTCTCGCCGGGTCGGACACGCAGCTGGTCGCCGACGACGATCTGGTCCAGCGTCACCTCCTCGTCCGAGCCATCCGGGCGTACGCGGCGCGCGGTTTTCGGCGCCAGGTCGAGCAGCGCCTTGATCGCGCCGGAGGTGCGTTCGCGAGCGCGCAGCTCGAGCACCTGGCCCAGCAGCACCAGGACGGTGATCACGGCTGCGGCCTCGAAGTAGATCGGGACCGATCCGTCCGCACGCCGGAACGCGGTGGGGAACAGCTGCGGCGCCAGCGTCGCGACGACGCTGTAGACCCAGGCGACGCCGACGCCCATGGCGATGAGCGTGAACATGTTCAGGCTGCGGTTGGCGATGGACCGGGCGCCCCGGTCGAAGAAGGGCCAGCCCGACCAGAGGACAACCGGGCTGGCGAGGGCGAACTGGATCCAGGCCGATGTCTGACCGCCGAGCCGCATGGTGAGCCCGGTGAGGTGACCGCCCATCTCCAGCGCCAGAACCGGCAGCGCCAGGGCCAGGCCGACCCAGAAGCGTCGGCTCATGTCCTTGAGCTCAGGGTTCGGTTGGTCCTCGGCGCTGACCACCTCAGGCTCGAGCGCCATCCCGCAGATCGGGCACGACCCAGGCCCGACCTGCCGGATCTGAGGGTGCATGGGGCAGGTGTAGATGGTCCCGGCCGGCTGCGCCGGCTTCGGCTCCGGCGCGCTTGCGGTGTAGCGGTCGGGCTCCTTCTCGAATTTCGACTTGCAACCCGCGGAGCAGAAGAAGACCTCTTGCCCCTGAAACACAGCCTTGTGCGCGGTCGTGGCCGGATCGACCCACATCCCGCAGACGGGATCCTTGACCCCTCCATGTGGCGAGACGTGGGCGTGATGGTGGGCGTGGCCGTGCTGCCCGTGGGCTTGGCCATGCTGGTCATGCGCATGGGCGCCGGGGGGCGCTGAGATTTTGTCTTTCGCCATGACCGAAAGCTCCGTCCGAGGTGGGCCGCTCTTGAAAGGCTACGCACCTCGCCGAGGGTAACCCTCGGCTAGGCATCTGCGCTCCAGGCCGCATTGAGGCATCGCAAAGGCGCGGCGAAAACTTCGTGCACGTTCCCGTCGTCGGAAGGTCAAGATCAGCGTCTTCGGCAGCGTCCGGCAGACAGCGATCGGTACTTAGAAGATCCGAGCCAGCGTCGTTGAATACGCAGGCAGTCGGCGTGTCCCTCGTCCAAGGGCGAATGTTTCAGCTTTATTTTCCAGGTTGGAACGGCCGCGCGACGTCGGGGTTGAGGGCTGATCCCACATCCCTGCGGAGGACGACCTATGCACGCCCAACAGATGATCAGTACGCACCCGCAGGTGCGCGGCAACACCAACGACAGCCTGATCCGGTGCATCGAGGAGTGCTTCGATTGCGCCCAGAGCTGCACCTCGTGCGCCGACGCCTGCCTTGGCGAAGAGATGGTCGCCCAACTCACCCAATGCATTCGGCTGAACCTGGACTGCGCTGACATCTGCTCCGCAGCCGGTCACATCGCCTCGCGCCGCACCGGTTCGAACGAGCCGATCATTCAGCGCGTGCTCGCCGCCTGCGAGGAAGCCTGCCGTCTTTGCGCGGAGGAGTGCGAACGCCACGCCGACATGCACGAGCATTGCCGCATTTGCGCCGAGTCCTGCCGCCGCTGTGAACAGGCCTGCCAAGCGGCGCTGCAGACCTTCCATTGATCGACGCAAGGAGAACCGAGCTATGAAGACGATCGCGATCATCGCCGCCGCGGCGGCGCTTGCCGCCGCACCCGCCGTGGCTCAGCAGGCCCAGCATCAGGGTCACGCCAACATGCAGCACGGCCAGATGGCCAAGCAGGACTACATGAAGGCGATGCAGGATATGCATCAGAAGATGATGTCGGCCGACGACATGGATCCCGATCGCGCCTTCGCCCTGAAGATGATTCAGCATCACCAGGGCGGCATCGAGATGGCTCGGGTCGTGCAGCAGCACGGCGACGATGCCGAGATCAAGCAGATGGCGCAGAAAATGGCCGACGAGCAGCGCAAGGATATCGCTGAGCTTCAGGCCTGGCTCGACAGGCATGGCGGACGGACGCCGAAGCGCTGACCGAGTCGTTCAGGCCGGCTCTGCGCCGGCCCATTCGGCTCAGGAGGCCGCGGGCCGGCGCTTTATCCGCTTGGCGTCGCGGCCGAGCCGGATCACCAGAAGCACCCATCCGGTAACGACCATCGGCAGCGTCAGCGCGGCCAAGGCGATGATCAATGGGTGGTTGAAGTTCTCCCCGTCCTTGAAGTCGAGGATGTGGAGCCGCCAGAAGAAGTCGTAGAAGCGCCAGAGGTTGGACCTCCGGCTCACCACTTCGCCGGTGTCGGGCGAAACGTACAGCGCGGTCCGTTCGGCGTCGTTGAAATCGACCCGCCACATCGGCCCTTCGCGGCCGGTCTCCTGGGGGGCGCTCTCAAAATATTGCGCGGCGACAGGCTTGCCTGCGCCTTCATAGGCGGCCCCAGCCAATTGGCGGACCTCGTCCTCTGAGACGGGGGGCGCCGGCTCGCCGGTCACCGCCTCGAAAACGCGCGTGGTCCCATCCGGCAGCTTCAGGATCCAGTAGAGCCCCCGGATGCTGCCCTTCAGAGTGGCCTCGGCCGGGGAGAGGCCGGCCGCCGCCGCCACTTCGGCCGGCGATTTTGCGACGCTCAGGTCCGGCGGCGGCAGCTGAAAGTCGGCCTTGTGGTGTTCGCCGCGGACCTTCGCGATCGGGATGGCGGTCATCACCAGCCCGCCAGCCACCCAAAAGAGGACCTGGACCCCGACCACAAGCGCCAGCCACTTATGTAGCTGCAGCGACCACTTCAGCATCACGCCCCCGACTTTCGCCTCTATCTGTGAAACGTAGCGGCTCTCCGCCGCCCCTCATATGAGGGGTGTTTGCGGCAGCGGCCGTATAGATTCCGGAGGGACAAGTTCGGGGATCGTCATGAGCAACCAGTTCGACGAAGACATGAGGGCCTTGCGGTCCGAGCCGCCCGCGCGCGGGTACGACGAGATCGACGCCGCCGTGTGGCGCGGCATCGCCGACGCCCGGCGCAGCCGCCAAGCTGCGCCGATGCTCTATGCCGTCCGGGCAGCGGCCGTGGTGGGCGCGCTTGGCCTCGGCGTGGCGAGCGGCGGCGCCACCGCCGTTGCGCTCGCCCGGGAAGCGCCGGAAGTCTCGGCCTTCTCGATCAACGCGGAGCTCGCGCCTTCGACGCTCCTGGATCACGAGGGATGAAGGGCCTCAGCCGGGGCCTGATCCTCACGCTGGTGCTGACCCTGATCGCCGCCGTCGGCGGCACTTGGATCGGCGCCCGCTACATCTATGCCCAGCAGCATCAGCCCTCGCTCCATGAGTTCGTGCATGAGGAGCTGAAGCTCAACACCGACCAGAAGACGCGTCTCGCGGCCCTTGAGCAGGACTTCGCTGTCCGTCGCAGAGCACGGGAAGCCGAGCTGCGCGCGGCCAACGCGGAGTTGGCGCGGGCGATCCAGGCGCGGCACGAGTACTCCCCCGAGGTCCAGGCCGCCGTCGAACGCTTCCATGACGCCATGGGCGAGCTGCAGAAGGAGACCATCCTGCACGTGCTCGCCATGCGCGCGATCCTGACGCCGGAGCAGGCTCGGCAGTTCGACGCGCGGATCAGCGAGTCTCTGACCGAACAGGCGTCGTGATCCAGGCGAGCGAGGTGGAGCCCGACCTGGTCGCGCGGGCGCGCGAGGGAGACGACCGGGCGTTCGCCGACCTGCTGCAACGCCACAAGCCGAGTCTCTACGGCTTCGTGCGCCGTTACGTCAGCGACGCCGACGCTGCGGCCGATGTCGTGCAGGACACGTTCGTGTCGGCGTGGCGGGCGCTCGCGCGCTACGACGCGCGTCGGCCTTTTCCAGTCTGGCTGCGCGCCATCGCGCTCAACAAGTGCCGGGACCGGGCTCGGCGGCTGGCGGTTCGCCGCTTCATCCTCGGCGACAGGGACGATCAGTCGCCGGAGGCGCTCGCCCATCCGGATCCAGAGCCCTACGGCGAAGCCAATCTGATCCCGGTCGAACGTCGGGCCGTCCTTCAGAAGGCCATCGATCAGCTGCCGGGCAAGCTCAAGGAGCCGCTGCTGCTGACCTATTTCGACGATCTGACCCAACAGGAGGCCGCTGACCTCCTGGGCGTCACGGTCAAGACGATCGAGACTCGGGTCTATCGGGCTCGTCAGCGGCTGATGGAGCTTCTCGACCGCTCGTCGATTTGAGGATCGCAAGTCAGGGGTTGGCCGCTGCGCTGCGTTGATCCTTGAAAGAGCCGGCCGGGTTGACCTTCCCACGGTGGGAAGCCTGATCCTGCGCCTAAATTCAGTTTCTAGGATCGTTGATGCCTCCGCGCACCTTTGACCTCAATCGCCGCTCGTTGGTACGCGGCGCCGCCATCCTCGGCGGCGGCGCGGCGATCAGCTCGCTCCTCCCCAGTTGGGCGCTCAGCGCATCCCCCGGCATTCTGTCGACCCTGCCGACGCTCTCCGGCGAGGACATCAAGCTCACCATTGGGCACACGCCGATCACCATCGATGGCAAGCAAAGCCATGCGGTGACCATCAACGGCACCGTCCCGGGGCCGCTGTTGCGCCTGAAAGAAGGCCAGCGGGTGCGGATCGCCGTCACCAACACCCTTGACGAGGACACCTCGATCCACTGGCACGGCCTGCTGGTGCCGTTCCAGATGGACGGGGTGCCGGGCGTGAGTTTCCCCGGCATCCCGCCCGGACAGACCTTCGTCTACGAGTTCCCAGTCATTCAGTCGGGGACCTACTGGTACCACAGCCACTCGGGCCTGCAGGAAGCCGAAGGCCACTACGCCCCGATCGTCATCGAGCCGGCCGATGCCGATCCGGTCACCGCCGACCGCGAGCACGTCATCGTCCTGGCCGACCACAGCGAAATGCACCCGCACCTGATCTTCAAGCGGCTGAAGCAGCAGGGCGGCGTCTTCAACTATCAGCGTCAGACGATCGCCGGTTTGCTGGCCGGGAAGGACCAGACGCTGGCCGAGCGGATCGAGTGGGCCAAGATGCTCATGGATCCGACCGACATCTCCGACGTCACCGGCGCGGTGCAGACCTTCCTGATCAACGGGCATGGGCCCAGGGACAACTGGACTGGGCTCTTCACGCCCGGAGAGCGCGTGCGCCTGCGCTTCATCAACGCCGCGGCCCAGATGATCTTCAACGTCCGGATCCCTGGCCTGAAGCTTACGGTCGTCGCCGCCGACGGCCAGAACGTGCGTCCCGTCGAAGTCGACGAGTTCCAGATCGGCAACGCCGAAACCTACGACGTCATTGTGCAGCCGACCGAGGACCGCGCCTACACCCTCGTCTCAGAAGCGATCGACCGTTCCGGCATGGGGCGCGCGACGCTGGCGCCCCGCCAGGGGATGACCGCACCTGTGCCGCCGCTCCGTGAGCGGCCCATCCTGACGATGAAAGACATGGGCATGGACATGTCGGCGCACAGCGGCATGTCGGGCATGGACCACTCCAGCATGCCTGCGATGGATCATTCCAACATGCCGAGCATGGACCACTCGACGATGGCTGGGATGGATCATGGCGGCACGGCCGGCATGGCGTCCTCCGCGCCGCCCGGCATGGCGCCACCGCGAAGCCGCGGCTCCGACATCATGGGTGACATGGGCGGCATGTCGATGAACATGCTCGACTACGCCAAGGCGCCCCAGATCAAGAAGGGCCCCGGCGTCCAGATGATCGCCCCGATGCCGATGGACCGCACAGGCGAGCCTGGGCTCGGCCTGGAAAGCGTCGGCCACCGGGTGCTCGTCTACAAGGACCTCATCGCGCTGGCGCCCAACCCAGACCAGCGGCCGCCGGATCGGGCCCTCGACATCCATCTGACCGGCAACATGGAGCGGTTCATGTGGGGGTTCGACGGCTGGAAGTTCAGCGAGAACCCGCCGCCCTATTCCTTCCGCACCGGGGAGCGGGTGCGCATTACCCTGATCAACGACTCGATGATGACCCACCCCATCCACCTGCACGGCCATTTCTTCGAGCTGGTGCACGGGCCGGTCGGCCACATGCCGCGCAAGCACACGGTGAACGTCGCGCCGGGCGGGAAGGTCAGCTTCGACATCACCGCGGAAGCGGGCGACTGGGCCTTCCACTGCCACATGCTCTACCACATGCACGCGGGCATGTTTCAGGTCTTCAAGGTGCGCCCGATGCAAGGAGCGGCGGCATGATCCGGACTTCGCTCCTCGCCCTCCTGCTGGCTGGATCGGCGACGGCCGCCCTCGCGCAGACCGATCCGCACGCCGGCCACGCCATGCCGGCCGCACCGGCCGCCGCCGACCCTCACGCGGGCCACCAGATGCCCGCGGCAGCCGGCGCAGCGCCAGCCGCGCCTGCCTCGCCAGGTCCGCCCGATCCGCACGCCGGACATCAGATGCCGGCTGCACCGGCAGCCGCTGATCCGCATGCCGGCCACGCCATGCCCGCCGCGGCGGCCGACCCGCACGCCGGCCATCAGATGTCCAGCGGTCCAGCCGCGGGTGACCCGCACGCCGGCCACGCCATGCCCGCAGCGCCCACGTCCAGCTCGCCGGATCCACATGCCGGCCATCAAATGGCCCCCCCGGACGCGGCAGCCGATCCGCACGCCGGGCACGCGATGGGCCCGACGGGGAGGGGACAGACGGGCGCGGACTTGCCGGTCGGCAATGCACCGCCGCCGGAGGTGATCCGGGACAGCGTGGCCGACCGGGTGTTCGGCCGAGACGCGATGTCGCGAGCGCGGTCGATCCTGGAGAACGAGCACGGCGGCTCTCGCGTCTCCAAGGTTCAGGCCGACCTGCTCGAGTGGGCGCCGGATAGCGATCGCTACGGCTGGGAAGTCGAAGGTTGGTATGGCGGCGACATCAACCGCTTCGCCTTCAAGAGCGAGGGCGAGGGACAGTCCGGCGAGGGCGTGGAGTCAGCCGAGATCCAGCTGCTCTATTCGCGCGCGGTCGCCCGCTACACCGATGTCCAAGCCGGCGTGCGCTATGACCTGGAGCCTCGCGGCCGGGCCTACGCCACCGTGGGTGTCGATGCCATGTTCCCGTATTGGTTCGAAGCCGAGGGCGCCCTGTTCCTGTCCGACAAGGGCGACCTCCTCGCCCGCGCGGAAGGCAGCTACGACCTTCGTCTGACGCAGCGACTGATCCTGCAGCCGCGCGCGGAGCTGGAATTCGCCGCGCAGGACATCCCGGACAGCCAGATCGGATCGGGGCTCTCAAGCGCCGAGCTTGGCCTTCGGCTCCGATACGAAATCCGCCGAGAGTTCGCGCCCTACGTGGGCGTCTCCTACGAGCGGTCGTTCGGCGACACGGCCGATTTTGTTCGTGCCCACGGAGAGAAGGCGGAATCCACGCGCTTTGTTGTCGGCCTGAGGGCGTGGTTCTAAGGGCGCGTCAGGTTTCGGAGGTTACCGCGCAACCAGAGAGAGGCAGGTTACGATGGATGAGTCTCACGGCCATGGCGCGCCCATGAGCCAGAAAACAATGAAGCATCACTATGTGATGCTCGCCGTGAACCTCGGGCTGAGCCTGCTGGTCATGTACCTAGCGATGTTCGCAATGATTTTCACCTGGGGTGAGTTCATCCAGAACATCAACTTCTTCTACATGGCCCTCGTCATGTGGGCGCCGATGGCCGTCATCATGCTGCTGACGATGCGGTCCATGTACATGAACCGGAAGCTCAACCTGGTCCTGCACGCCGCCTTCGTTGCGATCTTCATCCTCGCGTTCATCGGCATCCGGTCGCAGGGTTTGGTGGGGGATCGGCAGTTCGTGCAGTCCATGATCCCGCACCATTCCGGCGCCATCTTGATGTGCAAGGAAGCGTCCCTCAAAGACGCGGAGCTCCGTGAGCTCTGCTACGCCCCGGACGGCATCATGGCCGCCCAGAAGCGGGAGATCGCGCAGATGAAGGCGATCCTGAAGCGCCTTTAGGCGAGGCGCCCCTTGACCCTCCCACCGTGGGAAGCTCCATCTGACATGGCGAGGCGTTGAAGAAGGAGGTTCCGATGCTTCGCTACCAAGTCAGGGGCATGAGCTGCGGTCACTGCGTGCAGTCCATCACCACCGCCATCCGAGATGCGGAGCCGGACGCCCAGGTGCAGGTCGATCTCGCCGGGAAGACCGTGCAGGTGGACGGGGCTCGCGCTCCGGCGGCGGTTGAGGCCGCCATCCGCGAGGCAGGCTACACGCCGCAGGCGACCGCTCCAGCCAGGCAAGACAACCCCGTCGGTGGCGGGTGCTGCGGCCACTGCTGACCATCAAGCGGCGGGCGC
>Ga0065721_10051023_pt1 | contig 16550 bp, 12 predicted proteins | sample Mesricmetagenome_FD_59108 | JGI IMG/M metagenome (GOLD analysis project Ga0065721, IMG submission 59108) | Mesophilic microbial community from rice straw/compost enrichment Sample: eDNA_1 v2 (version 2) | ecosystem: Engineered > Solid waste > Grass > Composting > Bioreactor | place: USA: Davis... | reverse complement strand
GGGCATGGCGGCCTTGCAGATCGTCTTCGCCTTGTTCAGCCACGGCGACCATCTGCTCGTCTCCTTGGATTTGTACGGCGGAACTTACCGCCTGCTCGAACAGGTCATGTCCCGTTTCGGCGTGACCGCCTCCTACATCGACACGAACGATCTGGACGCGCTCGAGGCCCATCGGAAACCGAGTACGAAAGCCGTGCTTATCGAGACGCCGACGAACCCGCTCATGATGGTGACCGATATCGCGAAGGTGGCGGCGTGGGCGAAATCGAAAGGGCTGCTTACGATCGTCGACAACACGCTGCTGACGCCGTTCTTCCAGCGCCCGATCGAGCTGGGCGCGGATATCGTCGTTCACAGCGCCACCAAGTATTTGGGCGGCCATAACGACGTGCTCGCGGGCTTGATCGTCTCCAAAGGCGAGAAGCTGTCCGCCGACATCGCGTTCTTGCACAATTCGATCGGCGCCGTGCTCGCGCCGCAAGATTCCTGGCTGCTCATGCGGGGCATGAAGACGCTGGCATTGCGGATGGAGCGCCACCAAGCGAACGCGACGAGAGTGGCCGAGTGGCTGAAGGGGCATCCTTCCGTAGAGCAGGTCTACTATCCCGCGCTGCCGGACCATCCGGGGCACGACATCCAGAAGGCCCAGTCTTCGGGCAATACGGGCATATTCTCGTTCAGGATGAAGGACGCCCGCACGATCGAGCCGATTCTGCGCCACATTCGGCTCATCGCCTTCGCCGAGAGCCTCGGCGGAGCGGAATCCTTGATGACGTATCCCGCCGTGCAGACCCATGCGGACATTCCGGAGGAAATCCGCCGGGCCGTCGGCGTCGACGATCGGCTTCTCCGGTTCTCCGTCGGGCTGGAGCATGTCGAGGACATCATCGACGATCTGAAGCAGGCTATCGAAGCGGCGGAACGCGAAATCGGCGGCTAACGGCGATACTATCGAACGAAGGGGAACGACAGCATGAAATACGATTTCGACGCGGCGATCGACCGGAAGGGCACCGCCTCCTATAAGTGGGATCAATCCGAGAAGCTATTCGGCCGGGCGGACATTCTGCCTCTTTGGGTAGCCGACATGGATTTTCCGGCACCGACGGAAGTCGTGGAGGCGATCAAGAAGAGAGCGGAGCTGGGCATATACGGCTATTCGTTCCGGACGCCATCCTATTACGAAGCGGTTCTCGGCTGGCTGTCCAGGCGCCACGGCTGGAGAGTCGAGCAGGAATGGCTCAGCTCCAGTCCCGGCGTCGTTCCGGCGCTCAGTCTCATGGTGCTGACGGCGACCGAGCCGGGCGACGGCATTATTCTGCAATCTCCGGTTTATTACCCGTTCTACGACGTGATTCGGATGAACGGCCGCAAGGTCGTCGACAATCCGCTCATCTTGAAGGACGGCCGATACGAGATGGATTTCGACTTGCTGGAGAAACAGGCGCGGGACGGGGCCAAAATGCTTCTGCTCTGCTCGCCGCACAATCCGGGCGGCCGGGTCTGGGAGCGTTGGGAGCTGGAAAAGGTCGGGGAAATATGCGAGAAGCACGGCGTGCTCGTCGTCGCGGACGAAATTCATCACGACCACGTCTTTTCCGGCCATAAGCACGTTCCGTACGCGTCGATCTCCGAGGCTCATGCCCGGCATTCGGCCACTTGCCTCGCGCCGAGCAAGACGTTTAATCTGGCCGGCCTGCAAGCGGCGCTCGTCGTCATTCCCGACGAGAAAATCCGCGACTCGTACAATAAGCTGCTGAAGTCGCTGTCCATCCATATGGAGTCGTACTTCGGGCTGACGGGAACGGAAATGAGCTATCGATACGGGGACGAATGGCTCGATCAATTGCTCGTTTATCTGGAAGGCAACCGGGATGCCTTGCTGGACTACGTCGGGGAGCATCTGCCCGAAGTGAAGGCGATGAAGCCGCAAGGAACCTATCTGGTCTGGATGGATTGCACGGCCATCTCGAACAAGCCGGCCGAACTGAAGCGGCTGATGTTCGACCGAGCGGGCGTCGCTTTCAGCGAAGGCTCCGTATTCGGGGAGCAGGGAGCCGGCTATTTGCGCGTCAACCTGGCTTGCCGCCGCGCCCTTCTGATGGAGGCGCTCGAGAAGTTCGCGCGGGCCGTACGGGATACGCTAGCTTCGCGATAATACCGAAGACCGCCGGGGGGCCGCGCGCCCCGGCGGTCTTCTTCGATGTGCGCCCGGCATGGGCGATAACTAGGCGGTGCAAGTCCGTTACAGGCTTGGCAGTAGTCGATTGCACTTAAACGGTTGAACCGCCGTATACCGAACGGTACGTACGGTTGTGTGAGAGGTCGGCTTCTCAACTAATGAGTAGCCTCCTACTCGATCGGATGGCGCTATGAACGTCATCCGAATCATGCTACAATATAGGCAATCTTCCCCAGACAAGGATGATGGATCCATGGACGTCCAGACGATGTTCGACCGGCTTGCCCTCGCGTGCAAAATGATGCTGCCGAATCGATCCTTGAAGTATTTTCCGCCGGATTTCACCTTTCGGCGTCCGATCGTTTCCTTATTAAGCAAGCGGTTAAAGCAAGGGAAGACTTGTTATTTGACTTTGATACGCCTGGATTTCAATTATATGCATCACGGGACGTCGGAAATCGCTTGGGACGCTTACGTCGAGTTCGGCTCCAAGCAGCTGCGCCAGTCGGCCGTACGGAGATTCGGCGAAGAGCGGCTGATCGGGATCGACCGGTACTCGAAAGCGGACTTCGTTCTTCTGATCGAGGGCGAGGAAACGGCGGCGGGAAGCCTCGCGCCGTCCGAACTGCTGGCAAAGTCGGAAGAGATCCGCGCCGAGACGGAAGCCCGGCTCGCGGGACATCGCCCGGAATGGCGGAACGCGATCGGCCTAGCGACCGCGACCGTCCCTCTGAGGCAGACGCGGGAAGGCGACGGGCAGCCCGCGGAACGGCTGTTGCAGGAAAGCTACCATACGGCGCTCGCGATCGCGACGGGAACGATCACGCCCCAGATGCAGCAGCTGCGGGAAGAGCTGGAAAGCGTGCTGGAGCTCGGTTCGATCTCCGTTCTGGCTCAGCCGATCATGAACCTGAACTCCGGCGACGTATTCGGCTGGGAGATCTTGACCCGAGGACCGGCGGGAACGGCGCTGCACGCGCCGGACGAGCTGTTCAAGTTCGCTTCGCAGAGCCGGATGCTCAGCCGTCTCGAATTCCTCGTCATCGGGAGGGCGCTCGAAGAGATCGCTTCCCGCAGCATTAAAGAACCCGTATTCCTGAACGTGACGGCCGTTACGCTCTCGCATCCGCAGTTTCTGTCCCACGTGCTGAACTGCTTAAGGAACAATCCGCCTTTGAGCGCCGACCAGGTTTATTTCGAGATCACGGAAAGGCACCAGATCGCGAACCTGGAATCCATGGCCGACATCTTGAAAGCTTTCCGGAAGCACGGTTTCCGGTTCGCCGTCGACGACGCCGGCTCAGGCTACTCCAGCTTGCAATGGATCGGAGAGCTCGTTCCGGAACTGATCAAGATCGACCGTTCGGTCATCCGGCACGTGGACAGAATCGCCATCAAGGAGTCGTTGCTCCGCGCCATCGTCTCCGCCGCAAGGGAGATCCGGTGCAAGATTGTCGCGGAAGGCGTCGAGAGGGAAGAGGAAGCGGACGTCCTGTTCCGGCTGGAAGTCGATATGGGGCAAGGCTACTATTTCGCCCGTCCCGACGTGCTGCTGCACGAGCACGAACGGAGCGTCTTCCAGGAAACGAAAGTTCGAATCCAGCATCGCCGCGGACTTGTCGCCTCTTAGGTGACTCCCGCGGCCTTTTTGTGTTACGATGGGATAAGCGAAGAAAGGACAGCAGTCCATTGAAGGAGGAGGGTCCGGACATGAGTCAAGTGGATCGGATATTGGAAGGAGCGCTGCAAGGCCGGCGCTTGCAACTGGAGGATATCGTAACTCTGTTCGAGAGCGACGAAATAGAGAAAATGGGGCATACGGCGAACCGGATCATGCTGGCGAAGCATCCGGAGCCGGTGACGACTTTCGTCGTCGGCCGCAATATCAATTATACGAACGTCTGCGACGTCTATTGCCGATTCTGCGCTTTCTATCGGGCGCCGGGCTCGAAGGAAGGCTACGTCCTGCCGGACGAAACGATTTTCCGGAAAATCCAGGAGACGATCGACGTCGGCGGCACCGAAATTCTGATGCAGGGCGGCACGAATCCCGATTTGCCTTTCAGCTATTATCTGGATTTATTGCGCGCGATCAAGGCGCGTTTCCCGGGCATTACGATGCATTCGTTCTCCCCGGCGGAAATCCGCAAGATGCAAGTCGTGGCGGGAAATATTCCGATCGAGGACGTCGTGCGGCAGCTTCACGAGGCCGGCCTCGATTCATTGCCCGGCGGCGGAGCGGAAATTCTGGACGACCGCACGCGCAAGAAGATCAGCCGCTTGAAAGGCTCATGGCAGGACTGGATGGACGTGATGAAGACGGCGCACAAGATTGGAATGAACACGACGGCGACGATGGTCATCGGGTTCGGGGAGTCGATGGAGGAACGCGCGCTGCACATCCTTCGCGTTCGAGACGCCCAGGACGAATGCTTGAACAACCGGTATCCGTCTAAGGGCTTCCTCGCCTTTATCCCATGGACGTTCCAGCCGGACAACACGAATATGAAGCGCGAAAAGGCGACGCCGGAGGAATATTTGAAGACGCTGGCGATCAGCCGCATCGCGCTCGACAATATCGACAACTTCCAGTCCTCTTGGGTTACGATGGGACCGGAGATCGGCAAGCTGACGCTGCAATACGGCTGCAACGACTTCGGCAGCACGATGATCGAGGAGAACGTCGTATCGGCGGCGGGCACGACGCACAAAGTCAACATCGAACTCATTCTCAAGCTGATCCGCGAATGCGGGAAAATTCCCGCGCAGCGCGATACCAAATACAATATTTTGAAAATGTACGGAGAAAACGAAAGCGTGGCAAAAGATTACGTCATGCAGAACTGAATCCTATCCGTCTCTTGAAAGCCGATCCGGGCGAACGCTTCGCCGGGGTCGGTTTTTTTTGACGATACAGAATTTATAAGTTTCACGCTTATCATTATCTGTATCGTCTCCGCAAAGCTTCTTCCGGCGTCCCAAGGACGCCGAAGGCGTTTTTGCTTGTCGCGTTCGAATTTCATAAAAACTACCACGGCGGCACAGCCATCGTATATCCCTTTTTGGGCCACCATATAGTAAGTAACAGACGCAAGGCCGGAGGTGGGGAGATGAAGAAGAAAATGAATTTCGTCGTGGCGCATCCGAACGATCCTCCTTCGTTGGAACGGTTGGCCGGCATGTTGAACCGGATGACGGAAAACGCGGAGAACGCCGTGGATTGCGTGCAATGGGAGCTTAGCCAAGAAAACGGGGTCATCCGCTGCCAATTTCCTTTGGGTCCGGGATCGAAAGGGAAAAAGAGCTATTGCGACCGGGTAGGCCGGGTATTGGCGGAATATACGCTGTCCGAACAAGAGCCTTCGCTGTTAAGAAATCTTTTTCAGACCCGCTGCCCCTTGAAGGACGACGTGGAGACGGACGCGTTGGTCGCGGAAGCCGTGTCGCTGCTGGACGGGGAGCCGAGCTTGGGCGAAGGCTGGGCAGGGCATGGCCGGGAACGGAGACTCCGCAAACTGGCGGAACGGTTCGCCCGGTATTTGGAGGAGCACGACAGCTTGCATTTGGACGGGTTTTGGCGATTTCGGATGGGCGATTACCGGGCCGAAGTCCAGGAGGCCGCGGAAGCGGCCATCGAAGAGAGGCTGATGGAGCGGCAATACCAAGAATTCATGACGCTGCTCAAGTCGATGGTGGAATGGCAGGAGACGAGGACGCAAGCCGTGCACGTGCTTCATTCCGGAGGGAACGCCTTCCGCTTGTTGGACGAAGATTTGCGCCCGCTCGAACAGGAATTCGACGGCGAGACGGACCTGTTGGACGAGACGCACTCGGGAGCGACGGAAGGAGAACGGGAAAGCTTGGTCGTGAGCCGCCTCCTGGCCGCCTCGCCTCGCCAACTGTATATTCACACGCCCGAGCCGGATTCCCAAGTGATCCGGACGATTATCGGCATATTCGGAGACAAGGCGGCTTTGCATCCCGATCTGCCCGTCCGAGGACCGAATCTTCATTGAAGCCGGCGACGATTGCCCGTTTCCCCTTGACTGCCGGATGCGCAACTCGGTATAATAAAGGGTATCGATCCACATTCACAAGCGATGAGAAAGACAACGATGCCTGCAACCGGGCGGTCCAGAGAGAGGAACCGATGGCTGGGAGTTCCTTCCGAATCCGACGGGCATATACCCCTTTCGAGCTGCGGGAAGGAACGCGCCTTGCGCGCCATTATTTTCCGCCGGGTCATGACCGTTATCTTCATGCCGGAGGATCAGCGTCTTCAGCGAGAGACGCCGATCGATGGAGGGTGGAACCACGGGCCGCACGACGAGCACCCGTCCCTTTGGGACGAGGTGTTTTTTTGTTTTCGTGACGGCTATAACGAGGAGGGTTACCGGAAGATGTCCATTCAAGTGAAATTCCCGGACGGCGCCGTTCGTTCGTACGACGCGGGCGTTACCGTCGAAGAGATTGCCCAATCGATCAGCCCGGGATTGCGGAAAGCCGCGGTCGTCGGCAAAGTCGACGGCAAAGCCGTCGATCTGAATACGCCGATTATTGCCGATGCCGCTCTCGAGATCGTGACGCTCGACAACGCGGAGGGGCTCGAGGTGATGCGCCACAGCACGGCGCACTTGATGGCCCAGGCGATCAAGCGCATCTACGGAAGCGACAAAGTGAAGCTCGGCATCGGTCCGGTCATCGAGGACGGCTTCTATTACGATATCGACATGGAGCAGTCGATCACGCCCGAAGATCTGGCCAAGATCGAGAAGGAAATGGAGAATATCGTAAAGGAGAATTTGCCGATCGCGCGCCGGGAAGTGTCCCGCGAGGAAGCGCTCCGCATCTTCGGCGATATCGAGGATCCGCTGAAGCTCGAATTGATCCGGGATTTGCCGGACGGCGTTCCGATCACGATCTACGATCAAGGCGAATTTTTCGATCTGTGCCGGGGACCGCATCTGCCGTCCACCGGGCGGATCAAGTCGTTCAAGCTGCTTAGCGTCGCCGGGGCTTACTGGCGCGGGGACAGCAAAAACAAGATGCTTCAGCGCATCTACGGCACGGCGTTCGCGAAGAAGTCGGAGCTCGACGAGCACCTGCATTTCCTCGAAGAGGCGAAGAAGCGGGATCACCGCAAGCTCGGACGCGAGCTGAAAATGTTCGCGTTCTCCCGCGAAGTCGGCCAAGGCTTGCCGCTCTGGCTGCCGCACGGCGCGAAGGTGCGCCGCACGCTCGAACGCTATATCGTCGATCTCGAAGAAAAGCTCGGCTATACCCATGTCTATACTCCGGTGCTTGCCAACGTAGAGCTGTATAAAATTTCCGGACACTGGGAGCACTACCAGGAAGACATGTTCCCTCCGATGGAGCTGGACAACGAGGAGCTCGTGCTTCGTCCGATGAATTGCCCGCACCACATGATGGTGTACAAGAGCGACATGCGCAGCTACCGCGAGCTTCCCATCCGGATCGCCGAGCTCGGCACGATGCATCGGTACGAGATGTCCGGAGCGTTGACCGGCTTGCACCGGGTGCGCGCGATGACGCTGAACGACGCCCATATTTTCTGCCGGCCAGATCAGATCAAGGAGGAATTCACCCGCGTCGTGAATCTGATCCGGCAAGTGTACGAAGACTTCGGCGTCAAGGAATACCGGTTCCGCCTTTCCTACCGGGATCCTAACGACACCGAGAAATACTGGCCGGACGACGAAATGTGGGAAACTTCCCAACGGATGCTTCGGGAAGTCGTCGAAGAGCTCGGCTTGCCTTTCTTCGAAGCGGAAGGAGAAGCGGCATTCTACGGCCCGAAGCTGGACGTGCAGATCAAAACCGCTCTGGGCAAGGAAGAAACGCTGTCGACCGCCCAGCTCGACGTTCTGCTGCCCGAACGATTCCAGCTCGAATACGTCGGCGACGACGGAAAGAAGCACCGTCCGGTCGTCATTCACCGCGGCATCATCAGCACGATGGAGCGCATGACCGCCTTCCTGCTGGAGAACTTCGCGGGCGCGCTGCCGCTCTGGCTGTGCCCGGTTCAGGCGAAGCTGATTCCGGTCAATCCGGTTTACGAGCCGTACGTGAAGCAAGTGGAAGAGAAGCTGCAGCTGGCCGGGGTGCGCGTCGAGTCCGACCTGCGCAATGAAAAGCTGGGCTATAAAATTCGCGAGGCGCAGCTTGAGAAGATTCCGTACATGCTCGTCATCGGCGAGAACGAGGCCGCCAACGGAACCGTATCCGTGCGCCGTCGCGGCGAAGGAGATCTCGGCGCGCAAGCCGTCGAGGATTTCGTGGCCCGCGTCGTCGGGGAGATCGCATCGAAGAGAATCGATTGATTCCGCGGCCGCGCGCGGAAAGCTCCGGGAGAATGGAGCAAAGGGAGCCCTTGAATCGAAGGGCTCCATTCTTTTTTTCTTGGAAGTTTAGAAGAAATAGGAATGTTCGCGTTCGGGCATGGAAATGACGATATTTTCCTATTATATGGTAATTATTCTCTTTTTCTCGCGTTTATGATAGAATGGGTGTAATTCAATATTGCATCCTTTTAGGAGTGGCTGGATACATGAACTTCCTCCGTGATTCCCATTTGCCTGACGCGTTCCGGTCGGAAGATGAAGTGTTGAGCGAGCTGTATACCCAGATGCTGAAGGTCGTCCGCCACAAGCTCTGGCACAAGAGCGACGCGGTGGATGTCGTGCAGGAAGCTTGGGTGCGCATCTTGGAGAAGAAATCCACGCTCCGCGACAAGGAGAAGCTGATTCCTTGGGCGAAAGCGATCGCTTCCAACCTGGCTTCGAACGCGAATCGTGCCAGAAGACAGGACCGCAACTTCGACGAGCTGGAAAACGAACTCGCGGATGCGACCCCCGTCTTCGAACCGGAAACGATGATGGAGCTGTCCGATTTGCTCGGACGGCTGGATCCTGTGACTAGAACGCTGCTTCTTTACAAGTTTTATTACGGGCTGAAGGATGCCGAGATCGCCGCTGCCCTGCAGCTTCCCGTCGGCACGGTCAAAGCCCGCATTCACCGCGGGAAGGCCAGGCTGAGAACGCAAGCCGACGAGTGAGAACGATACATAAACCCTTTCTTCGCTGCCCATGCTATGGGTGGAGGTGAGGGAAACAGTGGCCAAGAACAAGAAACAAAAGCTTGGAAATAACGAGAACGCTTACCAAGAGGAATTCGCGGAGGAAACGAACTACGCGAACGGCGCTTCCAATAAAGCCGGCAAAAATTCGAAACCTTCCAAAGCCTGACCGTATGGCGAGGATTGCCCATGCAGGCGGCAGATGAATACCTTACGAGAGCGATAGAAAGAGACCTGTTAGGGTCTCTTTCTTTTTGTCGAAAAACACTCTATAATGTTAGAAAAACTAACGTAAATTTACAAAAGAGAGCGATGAAAGAGCCCGATCGATGCCGAATGTGATCTTGGACGGCCTCGTCATCGATAGAGGACTTATCGAACGACCTCTTAAACGGATCAAGGAGCGTGGAAGAAATGGCTCAGTTGCGACGTTGGTTGCGGCGCGACGCAAAGGAAGCGGGCGGTATCCGGCCTTCCGATTCCGCTAGTGCCGGGATGGCGTCTCCCGGCGGTGATTCGGAAGACGCAGCCAAGCCCGAGGCGCTTAGGCGAATGATCGAAGAAGCCGTAGTCATCTCGGATCGGCTGCAGGCTGCGGTGTCGGAAGTCGATGCGAGCATGGGGCAATTGGGCGCGATCGCCGATCAGTCGGCCGCCCAGGAAGAGAAGCTGAGGCAGAACGGCAAGACGGCGATGATTCGGCTGGAGGAAGCGTTCGGGTCGCTGCAAGAAGCGGCCGCGGCTTCGCAGGAAATTCGCGGGGCGACCGAAGAACTGAGCACGCAGAGCGGCAAGGCGAGAGACGTCGTCGTCGAAGTGTGCCGATCCTTGACGCATACGGACGAGGTGATGACCGATCTGGCGCGGAATCACGGGACGATGGAGGAACGGGTCAACGAGTTGATCGCGCAAGCGTCGAAAATCGGCGAGATCAACGAGTTGATTCAGGAGATCGTATCGCAGACGTCGCTGCTCGCCTTGAACGCCGCGATCGAAGCCGCGCACGCGGGCGAGCACGGCCGAGGATTCGCCGTCGTCGCCCAAGAGATCAAGAAGCTGGCGGAGCAGAGCGCCCAGGCGATCAAGCGGTCGACGGGAGTCGTGCAAAGCATCGAGACGGGCATCCAGCAGGTCGTCGGTTCCGTGGACAAGGAGAAAAGGTCCGTCTCGCTCGGCCTGGAAGAGATGAACAAGACGCGCGAGAAGATGGACGTCATCTTCAATTCGTTCCTGGAAGTGGACCGTCACGTCGGCAAGACGCTCGATTTCGCGGTCGAGCAGGCCGATCGAATGACCGCCGCGAACACGTTGCTCGAAGATGTCGTCGAATCGGTCAACGCGACGATGGGCAGCGTTGACGAAACGCTCGCGCAGAACAAACGGCAGCGCGCCGAGATCGGCAATCTGGGAAGAGTCTCGGAGGAGCTGAAGGAATCGGCCGACGAGCTCGTCGCCGCGGTCCAGAGCGCCGGAGGGCGGATGTGGGAAGGCGCCGCCGCATCGGATACGGAGAAATGGGTCGATCTGCTGAGGTCGATCGCCGCCGATTCGGAGCTGGCCGGCATGTCCGAACGGGCGCATCGGGAAGTGCTGGGCGCTTGGTTGAGCCGATCGGCGGGCATGGAGGCGATCTGGTCGAATCGGGACGACGGTTCGTTCGTCTATTCGGAGCCGGCAGCGGGGCTTCTGAACGCCAGAGGCCGGGAATGGTGGAAGCGGGCGATGAACGGAGAGACGTTCGTCTCGGAGGTTTACCTGTCCGCGATCACCAAGAAGCCGTGCTTAACGGTATCGATGCCGCTTCGGGGGGCGGACGGGACGCCGTTCGGAGTTATCGGAATAGATATTGCCGTTTCCTGACAAAAGGATAAAAACCGGTTCTCGGAACGAATTAATCCATCATGATAGATGTGATGTTATAAAAGTTAACGAGGATCAGGCGATCTATTATTCGTGAATTCATCCGCCCGCTATTCCGCATCGTCTTCGGCTGGCAAGAAGCCCATCGTGGTGCTTTCGCTTTGGAGGCTCAAATCGCCAGGCGAGAGCAAGAATTCGCCGAGACGAGCAGATGGCGGAGCGCTGCGAGAGGCGATCCGCATGGAGGAGCAGGCGTAATCGTACGATGGTCGACGTCTTGGCGCATGCTGCCCGGCTAGGCCGAGATCGAGCAGATGGCGGAGCGCTGCGAGAGGCGAATCCACATGGAGGAGCAGGCGTAATCGTACGATGGTCGACGTCTTGGCGCATGCTGCCCGGTTAGAAGCCGGATCATCGCCTGGCCGTCGGATTCATTCATTACTTCAAGAAGCCGATGGAGAAGGTTCGGAAGCTGGGTCGGGTAATTTCCGGGTACAGGGATACGCTGAACGGTTCGGTTCCGTTCGCTTCTTCGAATAGCGGCAACAACAAAGGGTTGAAACGGCCGGCAAGCCGTTTCAACCCTTTGTTTATCGCGTCGACGCTTCCATGGAGAAACGGGGGAGGAGGACGCCGAAGACCATCCCCTCTCCTCAGTTCTCGGCCGTGGCTGCAGCAGCCGTTCGAAGTCCGGGAGATCGTGATCCGGCCGTTCGCGGGAACGGCGCGTGAAACCTTGCGCTTCTGGATCCATTCGGCGGCGATTAGGGGTTCGGCAAATCTTGCAGCGACGATTAGTCGTCAGTCAGCTCAGTTGGAAAAATGTGTGCGATTCTTCGACCATATTCGCGGCAGAAGGGGCTGTTTGGAAAAATATGTGTGATTTATCCACCATAATTAGCCGCGGAGGTGGCTACATGAAAAATAAGTGTGATTTATCCACCATAATAGCGGCAGAGGGGGCTATCCGGCAAAATATGTGCGATTTTTCAACCATAATTCGCGTCAGAGGGGGCAATGTGGAGAAATGTGTGCGATTCTTCGACCATAATTCGCGACAGAGGAGCTATCTGGAAAAATGTGTGTGATTTCTCGACCATAATTCTCGGGCTGACAGGAGCTGTCTGGTAAAATGCGGGGGAATCGATGGAAATGAGCGAGTCAGGGCTGAGTGCAGGGTTAGCCCGAGGTAGAGTCAAACGGCGGCGAAGCTCCGGTCATCTTCACCGAAGGCGAATCCCGCCTCGGTCTGCAGACCGAGGAAATCTTCCATCCAGCGCCGCTGTTGCCCCTCGGGGCTTATTCGGTATACTGGGATCAGAATGAAACGAATCGCATCGATCTGGAGGAAGACGCCATGCAATCATCTACCGCGCACAGACTGATCTGGGGATTGTTGATCACGGTCGCCGGAGTCGTGTTTTTGTTGAATCAAGTCGGGCTGATCACGATGGACCTCGGGGATCTCATCCGGGACTACTGGCCGGTGCTCTTGATCGTGTTCGGTCTGCAAGGATTGGTCCTGCAACATCAAGGAGGCTTCTGGTGGAACGGGATCATGATCCTGATCGGCTGTTATTTTCTTGGCCGAAACCTGGGGTTCCTGCACTGGGACTTTTCCGATTTCATTCGGATACTGATTCCGGTCGCCGTTATTTTGTTCGGATTGAGCATGATTTTCAAGGGGAACCGGAAATACGGAGACAAAAAAGCCGATTCGAGAGACGGTTGGAACCCGGTCAGCCCGGCCGAGCCTCCCGTTCCCCCGGTCCCGCCGAGTCCTCCTCCGGCTCCTCCGGAGCTCGACGAGTTCGAGAAGCGGCATGCGATCAATCTGTCCAAGAAAGAATCCGAAGAGCGGCCCCCTTGGTCGCATCCGCCCCGGCCCGATGCGCCGTTCCGCGAGGACGTTCCGCCCCCGCCGCGCCAGGACGGCCGCGGGGATTGGAAGAACAACCCCCACGATTGGAAGAGTCATCGCGAAGATTGGAAAAACCATCGCGAAGAATGGAAAAGCCATCGCGAAGAATGGAAAAGCCATCGTAACCATCACTCGGAGTGGTGGGACCATTCGTGCAGAAACTCTCACAGCCGTTTCATCGGGGATACGCATTTCGGCCAAGATTATTGGGAGCTCAAGCCAATGACCATCTCCCACTTTATCGGGGACACGACGCTGGACTTGACGAAAGCGCAAATCCCGCTCGGGGAGACGAAGGTCTACGTTTCCTCCTTTATCGGAGACGTCAAGGTGTTCGTTCCGAACGACCTCAGCATCGGCATTCAGGTCGTGTCCAGCTGCCTGATCGGCGACGTCAAGGTTCTGGATCAGAAACGCGGGGGAATGTTCAACCAGATGACCGTGGAAACGCCGCATTTTCCCGATATCGACAAACGCGTCGTGCTCGTCGTCAGCTGCTTCATCGGAGACGTACGCGTAACGAAGGTAGGTTAACCGATGGTCAGAAAGGTTCGTACGAGCAAGTGGGCTTCGGCGATCTATTCCGGAGTCGCCACGATCGTCCTGCTGATTCTTCTGTATTACGGATCGGTCGTCTTCACGGATTCCGCCCCGAACCTGGAAACGTGGCTGACGTGGATGGGGGTGCTGACGGTGCTGCAGATGGCGATCTCCTACCGGTTCGGTCAGCGAACCCAACGAAAGATCGATCAGCTGCAGCTGGCGATGAAGCAGGCGTCGGCGGGCAATTGGAGCTACAGACTGCCGGAGGAGCGCGGGGACGCCTTCTCCGGCGTCTACCATGAGCTGAACGCGATGCTGGGTCAGTTCGAATCCCGTTTAAAGCTGCTGCAGCGACTGGGCGAAAAGGAAGTGCTGGAGGAAGCTTCCTCGCGGGAAGCGGCCGTGCTGGAAGAGCGCAAGCGGCTGGCGAGGGATCTGCACGATACGGTCAGCCAGCAGCTGTTCGCGCTGCATATGTCGGCTTCTTCCTTGCCGAAGCTGCTGGAGATCGACAAGGAGCATGCCCAGAAAGTGATGGAACAGCTGATCGCGATGTCCTCGTCGGCGCAGAAGCAGATGCGAGGCCTGATCGCCCAGCTTCGCCCGATGGAGCTGCAGGGCAAGACGCTGGAGGAGGCGATCGGCCGCTGGTTCCCGGATTATTGCCGGCAGAACGGCCTTCAGGGCACGCTCGACATTCAGATCGGAGACCGGATCTCGGAAGCCAAGGAGCATCAGCTGTTCCTGATCGTTCAGGAGGCGATGGCCAACGTCGTCAAGCACGCGGACGCGCAAAGCGTGCGGTTGTTCCTCGGGGAGACGGACCGGCAAATCTCCATGTCCATCGAAGATAACGGGAACGGATTCCAGGCGGGGCAAGTGAGGCCCGGGGGCTACGGCTTGTCCACGATGAGAGAGCGCGCCCAGAAGCTGGGCGGGGACGCGGAGATCGTCACGAAACCGGGTTCGGGCACGAGGGTGAAGGTTTGGCTTCCGAAGTTCGCCCCCGGGCCTGACGAGTTGGAAGGCATCAACGATAAAGGAGCGGATGACGAATGACGGACAATTCGTGGAAAGTGCTGATCGTCGACGATCACGAGATGGTTCGGCTGGGGCTGCGCACGTATTTGATGCTGGACCCCCGGTTCGAAGTAATCGGCGAGGCAGGCGGAGGCATGCAGGCCATCGAAACGCTGGAAGCAGGCGGGTTCGGCGGACGGATGCCGCAGATCGTCTTAATGGATCTGATGATGCCCGGCATGAACGGGGTCGAAGCGACCCGCGAACTGTTGAGCCGTTTTCCCGAGCTGCGGGTCATTATTCTGACCAGCTTCCTGGAGGACGAGAAGGTCGTGGAAGCGATCGAAGCGGGCGCGGTCAGCTACGTGCTCAAGACCGTATCCGCGGACGAGCTGATCTACGCGATGCAGGGGGCCGTCCGGAACATGCCCGTCATGAGCGGAGACGTCTCCCAGGCGCTGACCCGGGGGCTTCGCAAGCGTTCCGCGGGCCAAGAAGCGGAAGGGCTGACCGAGCGGGAACGCGAGGTGCTGCTCTTGATCGCGGAAGGAAGAACGAACAAGGAAATCGGCGACGAGCTACATATCAGCATCAAGACGGTGAAGACGCACGTCAGCAACCTTCTCATGAAGTGCGAGCTCGAGGACCGGACGCAGCTGGCGATCTACGCGCACCGCAAAGGCTGGGTCAAGGAAGCATAAACCTCCTTCGGATCGGGAAAAACTATATGGAACGTTCGTTCGAGCGGCTCCTGAGCGAAGGGGCCTGCCCGGCGAAGCTTCCAATATATTTCGAAGGGGGATGCCCCGCTATGCACGCACTTTCCTCCTCTCTGACCTCGCAAGTGCACGATTTCGGCGTCTCGAGAGAACTGCTGACCGCGAGAGGCTTTGCGCTGGGCGGCAGCTGGGATTACGACCACGGATCCTTCGACTGCGCCTTGGACGACGAGAACCGGGTATGGCTTCGTTTGCCGTTCGACGTCGCCTCCGGCAGCCTGGACGGCGAAGCGGAGCCGTCGGATACGGAGATTCGCTTCGGACAGCCTTACGTCCTTAAGCATGTCTATCGGGAAGGGCTGGACCCTAGCGCCCGGCCGAGCACGATCGGCGGCATGGTCAACCAATTTTCCGCCCCGGCCGATCCGGACGACGAGATCGACTCGCGATGGATCGATAAGGCGAAACGGAAGCTCGACGAAGTAGAGAATCTTTATCCGAATTAACCGACGACGGCACGCGAGTGCCGTTTCTTTATTGATAAAGCCGCATTCATCCGTTTCTCGGCCTCGCGACCGACGATCTCCTCGCCTTGAAGCTTCTTCGGTGTCTATATGCCGAAGAAGTATGGGCAAAAGAAGTGAGATTTCCGGTTCGGGGCGTTTGCGATTTTTTTCCGCCTTTTACTTCGTCTTCATTTCCGTTTAAGATTGTTTTAAGGAAGCGCGTTTATGATAGAGACATGAAGTTCAGAACGGCGACAGCCGAAAGCTGCGCGAGGAGGTCATCCGAATGGAAGACGAGAACAAAAAACCGGAGCAACCGCAGGGTTTCACATATGACCAGGAGAAACGCGAAGATCCTTACGAGGTAACGCGCAAAGAGCCGGAGCCTTATACGTACGGGCCGTTCGGTTCGTCGTCGCCCTACGGCTCCGCGCGGCGCGAGCCGGAAGAGCCGGCGAATGCCGTGGAGGTCGCTCCGCCGGCCAGGGAATACCGGCCTTTCACCGTATCGGGACCGCAAGGAAGAAGCGAGTGGGGAGGGCAGCCGCCTCGCAGGACGTCCTTCAAAGCGATTTTTGCTTCGTTCTTGGCCGGGGTCGTCGTCGTCGGCGCGCTCATGTTCGCGGCCGACCGGCAAAACTGGTTTACGGATACGAGATTCGGCGGACAGACGCAAGCGACCGAATCGGCGGCCAAGGCGGTC
>Ga0065721_10000007_pt1 | contig 16551 bp, 17 predicted proteins | sample Mesricmetagenome_FD_59108 | JGI IMG/M metagenome (GOLD analysis project Ga0065721, IMG submission 59108) | Mesophilic microbial community from rice straw/compost enrichment Sample: eDNA_1 v2 (version 2) | ecosystem: Engineered > Solid waste > Grass > Composting > Bioreactor | place: USA: Davis... | reverse complement strand
CTCATCCAGTTGCCATCCTTTTTCATTTTGAGACGTGGAGATCACGGTTACTACTCTTGAGTTGTCTACCAAAGGAGTCTGAACTTTTTTATGATCTTCAGAAACGGTAGCCAGTGTAGCAGAATCTGCACGAAGTAATCTTTCGAAATTGACGTCAAAAACAGAAATTGGCGATTCCGGATTTGAACGTTCCAATGCAGCTGCATCAATATTCAGATTAAATTCCTTGTTGTTTTTAAGGATCGAAATAAGATCAGCTTTCCCTTTATTCACAGCATCAGTGGATGTTGTAAAATTATTTTCTTTGATTTCATTTTGGCCGGAGTTTCCCATATTACCTTTATCACTACACGAAAATAAGAAAACGGACACTAAGAAAATAAACAATGTATGTTTTAGATTTTTCATTTTTTCAGATTTTTTAAATTATTTTTTTGCTAAATCATACCATGTGTCCCAGTGGGTACTGCTTCCGGCGGGATCTGCATACGTTTCATAGGTGATCAGTCTTTCCTGTCCTACACAAGGACTCCAAGGGTCATTCAGTACTACATACCTTGTTCCGCCTACCGTTACATATCCTTTTATTACAACGACATGACCGACCACTCCCGGAGTTCCGTAAGCATAACCCATAGGTTTTTTCGAACAAAAAATCTGTTTTTGCAGTTTTTCCCAGGTTAATGCAGTTGTACTTTCGCTGAATTTTAGTCCTGCAAAATCCAATTCTAGCCAACCGGGACGGTTGCAGTCAGCGGTTTTAGGGCATGGCGTACCGGTCGTTTGAGGATTACAGCAGTTGCTTTTTCCGAATCGGTGGTTGGCCAATGCACATTGAGTTACACTAATCTGAAAGTGCTGAGCCAGCATTTGCGTAGTGGCTGCCCAACACCAGTTGTTGGTTTCCTGTGGTCTTAATGTATTGGGAACATTACCAATAACCTCTGGCTTACAGCAGCTTGTTAAAGTAAATGTTAACCCAATAAAAAATAAACCTAAAATTATTCTTTTCATGGTAAAGTTTTTCTTTTTCCTACTCTTTGGGCTTTTCGGATTCCGCCTTTTTTCTTGTCGTAAAATTACAAGGTGTTGATATTCTGGGAGTAAGGGTTTTTACGAATATTAGGGGTGGGGATTTTCCTGATATTTTATTCGTATCTTTGCGGAGCAAACGATTTCGGGAAACTTCCGAAATCGCTTTTGGCGTTTATATATTTACTATTTATGCAGTTAAAAACCATCAACGAGAAATTTCTTCCGGATCTGCTTCAGAAAGAATTTGGTAAAGAGATCTTTGCCAGTTTGGAAACTAATCAACATATTTCTGTAAGAGGAAGTGCGGGATCTTCGGTATCTGTTTTTGTCGCCGAACTTTTCTTAACCCAGAAGAAAAATATTCTCTTTCTGGTAGATGATAAAGAAGATGCTCTTTACATCAGCACAGAAATGGAAGATCTGTTGGGAAAGGATAAAGTGCTTTATTTTCCGGCCACTCATCTTGAACCTTATCAGGTAGAGAAAACTCAGAATGCCAATCTGGTTTTAAGAACGGAGGTTTTAAATAAAATAAATTCAGGAAAGTCTGCGAAGGTAATTGTAGCCTACATGGGAGCTTTATCCGAGAAAGTTTTAAAGAAGGAAGATTTCAAAGCGATCTCTCACCAGATCAAGGTGGGTGATCAGCTGGATTTCGATTTTGTGGATGAACTGCTTAATCATTATCATTTTCAGCAGACGGATTTTGTGTCGGAGCCGGGAGAGTTTTCCGTGAGAGGAGGAATTGTAGATGTTTTTTCCTACTCTTATGAAAAGCCTTACCGTATCACTTTCTTTGGAAATGAAGTGGAAAGTATTAAAACGTTCGATATTGAAACCCAGCTTTCAACAGGTAAGGTAAAAGAGTTTCAACTGGTTTCTAATATGAATTTTTCTGTTTCGGGAACCAAGGTTTCTTTACTCCAGGTTTTACCGAAAGAAAGTTTTGTTGTATCTAAAAATGCAGTGATAGGACTTCAGAAGCTGAAACAGTTCTATGAAAAGTCTTTGGAAAAGTATGAAACCTTAAGTAAGGATATCAATCATAGACCACCGCAGGAACTGTTCATTTCTGATCAGGAATTTATATTTGATTATAAAAAATTCAAAACCATAGATTTCAGCAGTGTGGGATTGGAAGATATAAAAGCTGTTGAGGTTAAAATCGATCAAACGGCACAGCCTTCATTCCATAAGAATTTTGAATTGCTGATCGAGGATCTGGAAGAAAGGCAAAGTGAGGGTTTTGAGACATGGATTTCTTTTTCTACAGAAAAGCAAAAGGAGAGATTAGAGTCTATTTTTGAGGAGCTGGAACATGAAGTGCCATTTAAAAGCTTTAAATCTGAGCTTCACGAAGGTTTTGTAGATAACGACCACAAGCTTCTGGTGTATACGGATCATCAGATTTTCGACCGTTACCAGAGGTATAAAGCTAAAAATACATTTGCCAAATCCGAGCAACTTACGTTGAAAGACTTAATGTCCCTGAAAGTAGGGGATTATATCGCTCACATTGATCATGGGATCGGAAAATTCATGGGATTGGTGAAAGTGAATAATGACGGAAAGATCCAGGAATGTTTTAAATTGACCTATAAGAATGGGGATTTATTATATGTAAGCATCCATTCCTTACATAAAATTTCCAAATACAACGGACCGGATGGAAAGGAGATTGTTCTCAGTAAGTTGGGATCACCTGCATGGAAGTCTTTAAAACAAAAAACAAAGACAAAAGTCAAGCAGATTGCTTTTGACCTTATTAAATTATACGCCCAAAGAAAAACAGCTAAAGGATTTGCTTATTCTCCCGATTCGTATTTGCAGAATGAATTGGAAGCCAGCTTTATTTATGAAGATACTCCGGATCAGGAAAAGGCAACCATTGACGTGAAAAAAGATATGGAAGCTGTAACGGTCATGGACAGGCTTGTATGTGGTGATGTAGGATTTGGGAAAACGGAAGTTGCTATCCGGGCTGCATTCAAAGCGGCAACGGACGGTAAACAGGTGGCTGTTTTGGTGCCAACAACTATTTTGGCATTTCAGCATTACAGAAGTTTTAAAGAAAGATTAAAAGATTTTCCGGTGAATGTTTCTTATCTGAACAGATTCAGAACGGCTAAACAGAAATCTGAAACTTTAGAAGCATTAAAAGAAGGAAAAGTAGATATTATCATAGGAACGCACCAGTTGGTGGGTAGCGGGGTTAAGTTTAAAGATCTTGGATTGCTGATCATTGATGAGGAGCATAAGTTTGGGGTTTCGGTAAAAGATAAACTGAAAACCCTTAAAAGTAATGTAGATACCTTGACATTGACAGCAACGCCCATCCCGAGAACCTTACAGTTTTCTTTAATGGCGGCAAGAGATTTATCCGTGATTAAAACGCCGCCACCCAACAGGCAGCCTGTAGACACACAACTTATAGGTTTCAATGAAGAAATCATTCGTGATGCGGTTTCTTATGAGCTGCAAAGGGACGGACAAGTGTATTTTATCAATAACAGGATTGAAAACCTGAAAGATATTGCAGGACTTATTCAAAGGTTGGTTCCGGATGCAAGAGTGATNACNGGACATGGACAAATGGATGGAAAGCAACTGGAGAGAAATGTATTGGATTTCATGGAAGGCAAGTACGACGTTTTGGTATCTACCACGATTGTTGAAAGTGGAGTGGATGTTCCGAATGCCAATACTATTTTCATTAATGATGCCCAACGTTTCGGAATGGCGGATCTTCACCAGATGAGAGGAAGGGTAGGACGAAGCAACAGAAAAGCTTTTTGTTATCTCATCACTCCGCCTTACGATATGATGACTTCGGATGCCAGAAAAAGACTGGAAGCGATAGAGCAGTTTTCCGATTTGGGAAGCGGTTTCCAGATCGCAATGAAAGACCTGGAAATTCGTGGAGCAGGAGATCTTTTAGGCGCTGAACAGAGCGGTTTCATCAACGAAATGGGGTTTGAAACATATCAGAAACTGATGCAGGAAGCTTTAGAGGAACTGAAAGATGATGAAAGTTTTGGAAACTTATTTGAAAATGAGGAAGAAAGGCAGAAGTTATTCAAATCTGTGAAAGAGGTTAATATTGATACGGATCTCGAACTGATGCTTCCGGATTCTTATATTTCCAATACGGAAGAAAGACTGCTTTTATACCAGAAAATTGCAGAAATTGATAATGACAAGGATCTGCAGAAATTTGAAGCGGAACTGGTGGATCGTTTTGGAAGCCTACCAAAAGAAGCGGTAAATTTATTAAAAAGTGTGTCCCTGAAATGGCTCGCTGCCGATATAGGTTTCGAAAAAATTGTCATGAAAAATGGGATTTTCCTTGGGTACTTCCCGGATAATCCACAGGATAAGTTCTATCAGACGGATAAATTCAGGCATATCATTAATTATCTGACTCAAAATCCGGCAGAAGCCCAATTGAAAGAGAAAATTGGAAAAGAGGGTAATCAGCTGATGATGAGAAAAGATAAGGTAAGAAATGTAGATGAGGTAAATGTTTTGTTAAAATCTATTCTTCANGGATAANTTATTTTGTTCTTGAATTTGGAGTTGAAAATGGAGTTATAGTATTGATATTCAGTTGATTTTAGTTTTGATTAGCGCTTGCGATGAAATCATGAATAAAACAAAATATGAGACCCAACCAATTATTAGTTTTTCTAGAATATAAATAAAAATATACTTTTTATTCAAAAAAAAATTATATTTGTGGAAAAATAAACAATCACCTAGAAATGAAACAGCTTTTCTACTTTATTTTATTATTAGCAGGTATTTCCTCTATGCATTCTTGTAAAGAAATGGTAGATGATGAAGGAAATCCATTGATCGATTTAAATGANACAGGAGGCTTGAACGGCCCAAGAGCACTATATAGAGAAGTTACTAATGCGGATACCATCGCNGAGTANCATTATAACGGACTGCTTCTATCCAGAGTATTAACACCTGGATTAGATAACGGGAATTCNGTGACTGACATNATGTACAGCGGTGATAAAATAAGCAAAATTGATTTTAAGGGCTTCTTAGATGAGGATAATGACGGTGCTGTGGAAGAAGACAGTATCTCATATACTCAGCTTTTTACATACGGTATAAACGGTAGATTAGAATCTATCTCTGAAAATCGTGTAGTATTTACCAGAACTCCTGGAACTCCGCCAACAATTCCGCCTGGACCGTGGACGGAAGCAAGGAAAATCAAAAAGCTATACAATCTTACCTATAATGCTACGACCAATAAGATGTCGACAATTACGATGAGAACTGGTGATGAAGTAGTAGGTATTCCGTTTGAATATACAAATTACTCTATAACAGATTATGAGTATTTGGGAGATAATGTATCTAAAGTAGTTAGAAGCTATGGTCCAATGAGTGGAGGTCAGATCACACCAACCGTGGCTACTAAATATGGTTATGAATTTATGGATTATGATGCGAGAATCAGCCCTTATTCATTACTTCCTCAGGTATATAAAATTTCATTACTGTTATCTACAGAAGCAAAAGATTTCAGAAGTTTGATCTTGTCTCCAAATAACCCTAAGAGATACAGTGTTACGGATCTTATGATGCCTATACCATCTCCGGTAGTCTTTACGTCGAATTATAACTACGATGCTCAAACGTATATGACAAGAGGATTTGGAGTATACTACTTCTACAAACCTTTTTAAAAAATAATTTTCAATAATATAAACTCAATTCTGCCAAGGATTGAGTTTTTTTATTTTTTAAGCCTTAATTTTGTAAAAAATTTCTGATGAAATATTTGATTGTTGGTCTAGGAAACAAAGGAACAGAATACGAAAATACACGTCACAACATAGGCTTTAAAGTAGCCGATAAAATAGCGGAACTCATTGATGCACCNTTCAATACTACAAATTTCGGATGGATGGCAGAAGGGAAATACAAAGGCAGAAAAGTATTGGTTTTAAAACCGGATACCTATATGAACCTTTCCGGAAATGCGGTGCGGTATTGGATGCAGAAAGAAAATATCCCGTTGGAGAATATCATGATCATTACAGATGATTTAGCACTTCCTTTTGGTACTTTAAGGATGAAAATGAAAGGTTCTGATGCAGGACATAATGGACTGAAAAGCATTCAGGAATGCTACAAACTCAAAATTATGCAAGGTTAAGGTTCGGGATCTCAGCGGACTTTTCCGAAGGAAGGCAAGTAGATTACGTTTTAGGAACATGGAATGAAGAAGAAAGTGAGAAACTTCCGGAAAGAATTGAGAAATCGGCAAAAGCATGTCTCTCATTTGTATTTGCTGGGATTCAGAATACCATGTCTGCGTTTAATGGGAAATAAATTATAAGAAATTCAGATATAAAANAAAGACCAGCGANNNTCGCTGGTCTTTTGTTGTACATTTATATTAAATTTCCAATCTGCTTATATTACATAGCTCTTCTGTGAGTGATCAGGATATGGGAATCCTCATCTTGTTCATATTCTCTGTAAGATGTTTTAAAGCCTATAAGATCTACGTTAATATCTTCTTCTTTAGCACGGATATTTGCAAAATCCTGGATCATTTCCAGTACATCTGTCGCAATATAGGATGTTCCTCTTGCATCAATGATCACCGTAGAATTGGGTTTAATGTTTTTCAATGTTTTTTTGATGGCTGCTTTATTCAGGAAAGAAACCTCTTCGGCAAGTTTGATATTGATCTCATCTGCGTCATCAAGGTTTTCTCTGCTCAGATAATAAGCACGTTTCATATTTCCCTGCAGAATATAGAACACGGAAATAGCCAGACCGATTCCAACACCTTTTAATAAGTCAGTTGCCACTACGGCTATTACTGTTGCCATAAACGGAATGAACTGGAACTTGCCTAAATGCCAGAAATGTTTGAATGTAGCTGGTTTTGCCAGTTTATATCCAACAAGAATCAATACTGCAGCAAGTGTTGCGAATGGGATCAGATTTAATAATACTGGAATGGATAATACACAAACCAATAATAAAAAACCATGAATCATTGCTGATAATTTGGAAGTTGCTCCTGCATTGGCATTTGCGGAACTTCTTACCACTACCGATGTCATAGGTAAGCCTCCAATTGCCGAACTGATCAGGTTCCCTATTCCCTGCGCTTTTAACTCAAGATTGGTATCCGTAATTCTTCTTTGCTTATCCAGCCTGTCTGAAGCTTCAATACAAAGTAATGTTTCAATAGAAGCCACAACAGCAATGGTTGCTCCTGTTAACCATACCTTAGGATTCGTGAATCCTGTAAAGTCAGGTAAGGTAATAAAGTTTTTAAAATCTTCTGCGGATGTTGGTACAGGTAAAGAAACGAGGTGTTCCTTGCCTATTGCCAATGAGCTTCCTGTTGCTTTAAAGATCTCATTGAGAACAATTCCGGCAACTACGGCAACCAATGCTCCGGGAAGCATTTTCAGTTTGCTTAATGCAGGGACTTTATCCCAAGCCAAAAGGATAGAAATAGAAACTAAAGTTACGATAATAGCTCCCGGATGGATAGCTCCGAAAAGCTCTGAAAAATAATTGAAATTGATGCCGTTATCAAAAATAGATTCGTGCCCTTCATAATCTTTATCAAATCCTAATGCGTGTGGGATCTGTTTCAATATAATGATGACACCAATAGCGGCAAGCATTCCCTCGATCACATTATTAGGGAAATAATTCGAGATACTTCCGGCTCTTATAAAGCCTAAGATCANTTGGATAANTCCGGCAATAATTCCGGCACAAAGGAATAGCTCAAAAGCGCCAAGATCTGTAATTGCCGTTAAAACAATGGCTGTTAAACCAGCNGCAGGTCCTGAAACCGATATATTTGAATTACTGATGGCTCCTACAACCAGACCACCCACGATACCGGCAATGATCCCGGATAAGGGTGGAGCTCCTGATGCCAGGGAAATTCCTAAACATAATGGGAGCGCTACTAAAAATACAACGAGTCCTGAAGGGAAATTTTCTTTAATTCCTCCTATAAATGATGTTTTTTTCATAATTTTTTTGAAAAATACTATAGTTATAACTGATTGATAATGGTTTATAATCAATTATAAAAGATTGGAAATTTAATTTAAAGGCACATGTATTCGATACCAAATAGTTGATATGAATAATAAATTGACATGAAAATCAAATTAAGCTTCCGGTGGCGGAGAAAATATAGTGAGTAAGGGCGACTGATGAAAGGAATCATCAATCAGCATAAAAGACATGCCTTCTAAATCGGGCTCGAAAAACTTCAGGTAATCATATACATCTAAAGTTTTAGGAAGTGTCTTTTCGTAAACAGTAAAAGTGCCAGAATTGGAATGAGTTTCTTCTTCGTTCACGATTACATTAGTCTGAAGCATATCCCAACCCGCTACCGCAGCAATGCTGGGCAACGCCATAAAGTTAAGAAATACCAGTAATGTAATAATGCTCCAAATTTTCATTCTAATTCTTTTAGAAAGATTACTTCTTTCTGCTCATCACCCAATCAGATTCCGTAAGATTATAGATCTTCTGGATGTCTTTCAGTAAATTTTCGAAATCGATCTCAAGATCAATAATTTTTCCGGTTCTAAGGTCGAACACCCAGCCGTGAACAATAGGAAACTCTTCTAAGATGTATCTTTCCTGAACACAAGCCATTTTGATAACGTTGATGCACTGCTCCTGAACATTAAGTTCCACAAGCCTGTCATAACGTTTGTCTTCATCTTCGATAGCGTCTAATTCTGCCTGGTGTAATCTGTAAACATCACGGATGTTTCTCAACCAAGGATTTAATAATCCCAGATCTTGAGAAGTCATCGCTGCTTTTACACCTCCGCAATTGTAATGTCCGCAAACAATAATGTGTTTCACTCTCAAGTGCTCTACAGCATACTGAATAACCGCTGTTGAACTCATATCAAGGGTGTTAACCACATTAGCAATGTTTCTGTGAACAAATACTTCTCCCGGCTTAGCTCCCATTATTTCTTCCGCTGTCGCTCTACTATCCGAACATCCGATATATAAAAATTCCGGATTCTGAGTTTTAGCAAGTTCCTGGAAGAAATTAGGATCCTGAGACACTTTAGACTCTACCCACTTCCTGTTGTTTTCGAAAATAACTTTGTACGATTGTGACATAATAAAAATTTAAAGGTTTATAATTATTTATTTCGTTAAAATTATTTTCAAAATCAATAGACCGAATCAATAATGATACAAAAATATAGTTTTTGAAAAAAAAACAATTTTTTTTAACAAAGTTTAATACACAATTATGTCTAAAATCATGTTTCTATACCCATTGGAGTTCTTAAACAGGATTTCTAAAAGGGTAAAATTACAAACAATACTCGAAAAANATAATTTCTTAAATTAAAATTTNATTAATATNAAATGGAAAAGAGNTAAACGGTCTAAATCTTATTGTTGATATATCCGTCTGTAGCATTCTCATTGGGAAGAATTCTTGCCGGATTACCGACTACCACAGAATTATCAGGGACATCAAAATTCACGTAAGCATTAGGTGCGATCAAAACATTATTTCCGATCGTGATCCCGCCTACAATTACGGCATTGGTGCCAATCCAAACTTCATTTCCTATGGTAGGGAAGCCTTCATATTTTCCACGGTTTTGCTGACCAATGGTTACACCCTGAGCAATATTGCAGTTCTTTCCGATTTTAGCCTTTGGATTAATGACCAAAGCTCCCCAATGTCCTAAGTAAAAACCTTCTCCAATCTCCGTTTCCGGATAAATCTGAAAACCGTATTTGATCTGGTGATGTCTTAGAACAAGTCTCCAGAAAACACCTTAGTAGAGATTTCTTTTTATATTGCTGCGTTTTTCTCAGAATATAAATAAAGTGAAGATTGGGATTGGCACATTTAGCCCAAATCTCAAACGTTGAAAGCCATTTACCCGATTCACGGTAGAAATCTTTTTGAATAAGAGAATACTTTTCTGACATATCACAAATTTAGCAAATAGGGATCATAACTATTAGAGTTCATCCAGAATAGAAGAAATCTTTTTCACTGAATTTTTCAGATTAAAAGGCATCTCATATTCTTTCANCCTTTCTTCATANGCAGNGAAAGANTCAGGATGGGATAAAGCCTGTTTCATCCCCTTATAAATTCCTTCTTCTGAATTTTCCACGATAAGACCAAGCTCCCCGTCATTAAGCATTTCTCTCGATCCGGAAACCTCTGTGGAAATTATTTTCTTTCGAAGAGTGATGGCTTCAAACAAAACGGTAGGAAATCCTTCATATCTTGAACTTAGGATGTAAAAATCCGCCTTTTTGAAATAAGGATACGGATTATCTGTGAATCCCAACATGGTGGCCGTTTGATCGACATCCAGTTCGGTTTTTAGTTTTTTGATGTTTTCAAAGTCATATCCGTCACCAATGATAAGAACTTTATGCATGAAACCTTCATCAAGCAGTCTTTTATGAACTTTCAAAAGACGGTCAAAGCCTTTTTGAGGAAATACGGTTCCTACAGAAACAAATGTGGGAACAGACTTGTCAAATTCATAGTTCCTTACAGGTTTTTCCGCTTTAGTTAAAAATTCCTCTGTGTCTAAAGGATTGTAAATTCTGATGATTTTTTGTTTTTCAGTCTCGTTTTCAGCTAAACGAGAGAAGAGTTGTTCTATTTTTTCGGAAATCACCATAATCTTGTCAAACCCGAAAAATTTTCTGATCTCCGCATTCGTATAACCTTTTACCTGGGAAAGATCGTTATGTATCCAGACGATTTTTTTTGAACTTTTGATCGGTGAGCCTAAAATTTCATCCCTCATTCCATGAATGGCTGCAAATTCAATGTCGTAGATTTTATTCTTTAATTTTCCCTGGTAAAGCAGGTTTCGGNAANTTNTTTAANGTAGCCTGATAAATTACTCTTACAGCTTTAGGAAGAATATCCTGCGGACGGTTGGTGGTGATCATCTCACCTTTATGAAGGTAAAAAACATTGATCCAATCCGGAACTTCGGGAAGATATTTACCTGAATAGAGATTAAGAAGCAGGTCTATATCGTATTGGCCACGGGGAAGATTTTTCAAAAAAGTAATCAATACTTTTTCGGCACCACCATGACGCAGTGAACCAATTCGGATAAGGATTTTCTTTTTTTCAGCCATCTATTTTTTTATGGGTTTGTATTTGTAAGGGAGGTTTTCTTTAATATAGGCTTCCAGTTTAGGTCTGTTCTGTTCCAGCTCGCGCGGATACATCACGTTATTGGCTAATAACTTATCTCCATATTCTTCAATGGTACAAATGTATTTTGCCGGAACTCCTGCATAAACGGTTCCGCTTGGCATAGAGGTCGTCAATATTGAACCGGCACCCAAAACACAGTTGTCACCCATTTCTACTCCCAGCATTATGATAGTATCGGCGCCGATCAGGCATTGTTTACCTATTTTTATTCTTCCGAATGTTCTTACATCTTTATATTTTTCAAAAAAATGGAGTGCGTTTTGGCCACCATCGTGATTTACAAATCTCACATTATTTGAAAAGGTGGTTTCATCTCCGATTTCTATTAAAAAAGGTTCGGTCCCAAATTGCGGAACCTCCACGAAACGTACATTTTTTCCTACTTTCAATCCTTTTGCAAGGCAGATCTTCAGGTAGATCTTCTGTATCATGAACTGGTAGGTCGTATGAACTTTCAGTATGGCGCGATATAAGAGAAGCATATTATTTTTTTACTAGATTGGTGATAATATTTTCTACGGCATTGAATATTTTCTGATTGTCAAATTGTTTTTCTATATCCGTTAAATGTGTTTTGATGAAAGAAACCAATTCAGGCTCGGTTAAAAACTTTTTCATTGCCTTATACATTTCATCGGTTTCATAAGGGATAAGATATCCTGTTTTTTCATGAGTGATCATTTCAGGAATTCCTCCTACGTTGGTAGAAATTATGGGTTTTTGCAGAATTAAGGCATCCGCTATAATCAGAGGCCAACCTTCGGATTCTGACGGAAGAATGAAAAAATCAGCATTTTTCACATACGGATAAGGGTTCATAAGGGAACCTAATAACTCAAAACTGTTGGTNACGCCTANGCTTTCTGCCTGTTTTTTCAGATTTTCTTTTTCTTCACCATCTCCGATCACGATGATATGATGATCAAAACCGTCTTTGAGTAATCGGCCGTGAGCTTCCATCAGCTTATGAAATCCTTTTCGGGTATGTAATCTTGCCACGGAAACAAAAACAGGTTTTGAGGGAAGTTCAGGTTCAAAAGCCATAGCTTTTTGTTTCAGCTCTTCAATAGGAATAGCATTTAGAATAACCTGGCTTTCGGGAATCTTAAGGTCGGGATAAGTTTCCATCAGGATATCTTTGGTCTGCTGTGATCCGAAAATAAAATAATCAAACTTTGGAATCTGTTCCAGAATTGCAGGAACCANAGGCTGAAGTTTGGGTACGGTGATATCAGAATGAAACCATCCAATCTTTTTTGAGTTTTTAAGGGTAGAGTTTAAAACAGATGAAAAAGCGGCATAAGTAGGAGCTATTTCCACATCATACTGATCTTTAAGGATCCGGTCTGCAATTCGTGGATCTTTTTCAGCTTTCATGAGTTTTAATCTTCTTTTGATTAGCTGAAGCTTTTGGATGAAGGCATTTTTAGACAGATCTTCTTTTCCTTTGGTAAGGTAAACCTTTCTGACGTGTTTCGGGAATTCATCTCTTAGTTCTCCCTGATTGATGTTCAGGCAAATGGTCATCTCAAATTTGTCTTTATTGAGATTGTTCAGCATGCTTAAAATTACTTTTTCCACGCCGCCCATTTCCATAGAACGGTGCCTGAAAAGGACTTTTATTTTTTTTTGCTCTGCCATTATCCGAAAACTTTTTGTAATACGATCATTATTTTTTTCTTTATGCGGAAAGAAATACTGTTCTGATAATCCAGTAAGTTATAAATTTCTTGTGGATTATTATATTTTCCCGGAACAGTTTTGCCATTAATCCTTTGTAATTTTCTTCGTTGTATGGCATTAAAGATTACCTGTGCAAAATATTCTCTGGTTTTCGGGCGGTTCTCATTCTGGGAGATCCCTCCGGAATGTTCACGGTACAGATAATTCGGTTCATCAATGAAATGAACTTTTCCTTTTTCATATAATTTGAGATACAGATCCTGATCCTCGGCAATTCTCATGGAAGTATTTATTTTCTCGGTAAGTTCATAGGTGCTTTTTCTGAAAGAAACGAAATGAACAATGTAAACCGGACAATTGAAGAAATAGGGTGAATGATTCGGAACCTGCATGGCGACTTTCGATGTTACCACAGGCTTTAAATTTTCGTCACATTTTACAAACCTGGAGTAAGTAAGTACTACATCCTTATTTTTTCTGAAGACATCTATGCTGGATTGTAAAGCATTGGGAGTAATGGCGTCATCAGGATCTACAAATCCGCAGATATCTCCGGTAGCCAGGTCGATGAGTTTACTTTTCGTGATACCTACACCGCTGTTTTCAGCATTTTCATAGATCTTAAAACGGCTGTCATCTCCAATGATATTTCTGATGATATCTAATGAGTCATCTGTAGAGGCGTCATCGAGAATAATAGCTTCCCAATGATCATAGCTTTGAGCAATAATAGAGTCGTAACAGGTTTTGAAGAACCTTCCGTTATTGTAATTGGCAATAAGGATGGAAAATTTCATCGGATTGTGCTAATAAATTTTCACAAAGATACTTATATCTTAAAAAGTTTAAGAAAAATCTTTATTTTTGTGCCTTAAATTAACACAATGAATGAAATAGTAAGGGTTCTCAAAACATTTATAGCTTATCTGAAAAGGCCGGATCTTTACCCGGAATTAGGGAGAAAAATCATAAAAAATACGGTTAACAGAGGAAATGCTTTTAAAGGTAAAGAAAAAACCGGTTCTTGGGCATCTTCCAACGCTATTTCCCAACAGGAAGCGATAAGTACGCTCTTCGGCTATGATATAAAGGCTTTCAAAAACGAATATCAACAGCTCTTAAAGGAATCAGGGCAAAGACAAAATGCATGTCCAATCAAAATGGGTGGCGCAGGAGCTTTGGAACTGATCTTTTATGCTTGTGAGTTTACGAATGCAAAACATGTTGTGGAAACGGGGGTTGCATACGGATGGTCTTCTTTGGCAGCGTTACTTTCTCTCGAAAAAAGAANCGGNACTTTATACAGTTCGGATATGCCTTATCTTGCACAGGACGGAGATCAGTATGTGGGATGTGTAGTGCCGGAAAATCTTAAAAAATTCTGGAAGTTGTTCCGTTTTGCAGATANAGANTCTTTNCCAAAGATCTTTGCTGAAAATGAAGGTTTTGATGTTGTGCATTATGATTCGGATAAGAGTTATAACGGCAGNTTCTGGGCTTATGGAGANCTCTATAAACACCTGAGAAAAGGAGGAGTGTTCATCAGTGATGATATTGGTGATAATTCTGCTTATCAGGATTTTTGTGAAAAAAANGGTATAAAAACCACTGTCGTAGAATTTGAAGGCAAATACGTAGGTGTTTTTATAAAGTAATACAATGCTTCAGTGAAAATAAGTCAGATTACCTTTACAAGATTTGTGGCTGCCATGGCCATTGTGATCTCCCATTTCAATAAAGACTTATTTTTATATCAGATCAATTATATTTCGGATATATTTTTACGGGCCAATGTTGGAGTAAGTTATTTCTTTATCCTTTCAGGCTTCATAATGATCGTAGCTTATCATAAAAAGGATAAAATCGACTATCTGGAATTTTACCGAAATCGTTTTGCAAGGATCTATCCTTTGTATGTGGTGGGTTTATTGTTATACTGTATCACAAGGTATTCCAACTTCAGTATTTATAAAGGTTTGTTGTATTTATTGGGGATTCAGAGTTGGATTCCCGGTGAGGCTATGATCCTGAATTTTCCGGGATGGTCTATTTCCGTGGAATTTCTTTTTTATCTGTTGTTTCCGTTACTGTATAACCGGTTTTACTCCAGAAATAATAAAAGTATCTGGGTGATAACAGTCTTGATTTGGATCATTACGCAGGTCTTTTCCAATCTGTATGTGAATTCTGTTTGGTATGAAGGTCCGCACACGAAAAGTCATGAATTCGGCCATTATTTTCCGCTTTTGCATATCAATGAATTTTTGATAGGGAATTTAGCAGGATTGTATTTTGTTAAAAACTTCAGTCAGAAGAATTACGATGTACCGGTAGTTCTGATTTTCATTGCCGTATTGTTGTCTCTGATATTTATACCGCTTAATTTCCATAACGGGCTTATGGCAGTGCTTTTCATTCCGCTGATTGTTTTGATTTCCAAAAATAATGGAAGGCTCACACTGTTTTTCTCTTTAAAAACCTCTTGAATATCTGGGTGAAATAAGTTATGCCATTTATATCGTTCATATTCCTGTTCTGTATATTCTGAGGGAGCTTATTAAAAGTTATGGATTGGGAATAGATACCGTTTTCTTTATTTATATTCCTGTTTTATTGGTGTGTTCTGCGTTGTTTTACCAATTCATTGAGAAGCCTTTACGGGATTATTTAAAAAATATGAAAATCAGATAAAATATTTATTTTTGTAACGAAACAAACACAATGTACACATGAAAGTTCCCACCTCACAAAACCGGATACCTCTTATCCCCTTATTTTATTTGAAGAATATGATGTGCGACAAAAAAAGTCTGTTGCAGCAGGACTTAATTTAAAATAAAGGATCCATGCTATTTAATTCCTATAGGGTTTTTGTTCTTTTTGCCGATAGTATTTGTTCTGTATTGGTTTGTCTTCAGGAAGAAGTATCAGCATCAGAATTTACTGTTGCTTTTAGCCAGCTTGTATTTTTATGCCTGTTGGGACTGGAGATTTCTTTTTCTACTGATGTTCTCTATCGGGTTGGATTTTGTTTCCGGGCTTCAGATCGAGAAAAGTAAATCGAAAAAAGAAGCTACATTTTGGTTAACACTTAGTATCGTCATCAATTTAGGGTTTCTGGGCTTCTTTAAATACTATAATTTTTTTGTAGAAAGCTTTGCAGATCTGGTGAACGGATTCGGATCTAAAGCCAATGTATGGTTACTGAATATTGTTCTTCCTGTCGGGATCTCATTTTATACTTTTCATGGACTGTCTTATGTGATTGATATTTATAAAAAAGCGAATTAAGGCGGAAACGAATCTGGTGGACTATGCCGTATTTGTAAGCTATTTTCCATTGTTGGTTGCAGGTCCTATCGAGAGGGCAACACATCTCTTACCTCAGATTCAGCGTGAAAGAGTCTTTAACTATGAACAGGCAGCAGACGGAATGCGGCAGATCTTATGGGGTTCGTTCAAAAAATGGTGATTGCGGACAACTGTGCTCCAATCGTTAATGAAATCTTTACAAATTATCAGACCGAAAGTCCGAGTAACTTAGTAATGGGAACAATTCTCTTTGC
>Ga0065721_10051022_pt1 | contig 16552 bp, 11 predicted proteins | sample Mesricmetagenome_FD_59108 | JGI IMG/M metagenome (GOLD analysis project Ga0065721, IMG submission 59108) | Mesophilic microbial community from rice straw/compost enrichment Sample: eDNA_1 v2 (version 2) | ecosystem: Engineered > Solid waste > Grass > Composting > Bioreactor | place: USA: Davis... | reverse complement strand
CCGCCGTTGCGGTGCAGGCGCACCTCGGCGCGCTGCGCCCGGGCGTGGCGGGCGACGTTGGTCAGCGCTTCCTGGGCCACCCGGTAGAGGACGAGCTCCTGCTCGGGGGTGAAGCTGAGGCCGGACTGGACGGACACGTCGACGCTGAGCTCGGTGTGCTCGGCGACGCGCTCGCCGAGCACGAGCAGCGCGGACGCGAGTCCGAGGTCGTCGAGTGCCTCGGGGCGCAGCCGGCGGGCGATCCGGCGCACCTCCTCCAGGCTCTCGCGGGCCGTCTCCTGCGCCTCGACCACCTGCGGGCGGGCCGCGGCGTCGACATCCCGCGCGACGCGGCCGAGCTGCAGCACCACGCCCGTCAGCGTCTGGCCGACGCCGTCGTGGAGCTCCTGCGCGACCCGCAGCCGCTCGCCCTCCTGCGCCGCCAGCGCGCGACCGACGCTCTCGCGCCGCTCCGCTTCCAGGCGGTCGAGCATGTCGTTGAACGCGTCCGCGAGCTCGGTCGCCTCCGAGTCCCCGCCCGCGACCTGCAGGCGCAGGCCCGGCTCGAGCGGGTCGATCCGGCGCGCGAAGCCCGTCAGCTCGCGCAGCGGCCCGAGCGCATGCCGCAGCAGCAGCAGGTTGATCGTCAGCATCAGGACCAGCCCGCCGATGAAGATCAGCAGCTCGCGCAGCGCGACGTTCTTCGCGGACGGCGCGAACACCAGCGCGGTGATCACGCACGCGGCCGCCAGAACGGCGGCGTTGCCGATCGCAACGCGCCAGAACAGCGCCGGACCCCTCGACCGTGACGACACGGCTTGGAGTGTGACCGCAACCGGGGGGACGGAGTCGGGCGCCACCGGCACGCTAGCCGAAGCGTGCTCGAGGGGGTCTGGCCGCGGGCACGCCGCCAGTGAAACGGCCAGCGTTGCCGGTGGGCCCTACGTCCATGTCGCACTCCGCATACTCACACCCCACGCTCATCTTCGCCATGGGGGGAACCACGCAATTGGCCATGGGGGCGACCCGCTAAACGAGAGCTAAACGCGGGCCGGACCTCGCGCGAGCGTGCATTGGTGCACGCTCGCGTGGCCGTGACTACACGAGCGAGGTGACGCGCTCCTTGGCGATCGAGCTCACGCGGTTGGCGGCGGCGACGCCGACCTGCGCGACGTTCTCGACGCGCGAGGAGACACCGGCGAGCTGCTCGGTCACGACGTTGCCGCGACGATCCGCGTCGCGCTCGATGGCGTTGCGGTTGCGGCGGACGACGCGCTCGAGGCGGGTGCGGGCCTTCTTGACGTCACGCTCGAGCGTGTTGCGGGCCTTGACGCCGCGGCGCTCGTAGCGGCCCTGGAGCTTGGTGAGCTCGCGCTCGGCGGCCTTGCGGGTGCCGAACGTGTCGACGAGCGACTCGGCGACGCCGACGACGCGGTCACGCGCCTCCAGCGTGGCGCCGATGTAGGTCAGCGCGGCGCGCTCGGCCAGCGACTTGCCCTGCTCGGCCGTGATGCGGGCGGCGCGCGCCTGGGCCGTGGCGGCCCCGCGCGTCTCGTTCTTGGCCTGCGTGCGGACGCGGCGACCCGTGGTGCGCGACGGCGAGGTGCGGCGCGCGGCCGGCTTGCGCTTGGCGGCCGTCTTCGGCGTGCGCTTGGCAGCAGCGGTGGCCGGCTTCTTCGCGGCGGCGGTGTCGGTCGTGGTGGAAGTGGTGTTCTCGGCCATGTGGCGGGTTCCCCCCTGCGTGTTCTTTAGGTTATGTTCGCTTCCAGTCTGACAGCGAACATATGTACGAACACCCGGAACCCGCCGGGGTTACACATCAGAACGCAGGTTCGATGCTCTCGGTGCGGGCGAGCCAGCCCGCCGCGTCGTCGAGCTCGGCCACGGACGGCATCGCCGCGGGCGCGATCCACACGCGGTTGAGACCCTCGATGCCGGCGCGCGCCACGACCGCGTCGCAGAACGCCTTGCCCTGCTCGTACTGGCGCATCTTCAGGTCCATGCCGATCAGCCGCTCGAGCAGCTTCAACAGCCCGGAGCGATCCCTCCGGCGGCGCTGCAGCGCGGAGCGCAGCGCCGGCAGGTCGTCGAGCACGTCGGCGCCGACCGCATCCATGACGTGCTCGGCGTACCCCTCGAGCACGGCCATGAAGGCCTGCACGCGGTCGAGCGTCTCGCGCTTCTCGGGCCCGACCATGACCGTCGCCAGGCCGTCCTCGCGCACGCGCTCGAACGCGCCCTTGAGATCTGTGAGGTCAGGCACACGCAGCAACGAGCGCGGGTCCATCTGCAGCGCGCCGAGCAACTCGCGCAGCATCGCGGCCAGGTGCTCACGCAGCCACGGGACGCCGCCGAACTGCAGCGCGTGCGTCATCTCGTGCAGCGCGACCCAGCGCAGCAGCTGGTCGTCGGGCGCCTCCAGGGTCGACGCCGCGTGCGCGAGGTTCGGCGTCACGAACAGCAGCCGCGCGGGCCGGTCGGGATCGAGGACCGGGAACTCGTACTGCCCGAGCACGCGGCCGGCGAGAAAACCGCTGACCGCGCCCGCCTCGACCGCCATCACGGTCCCCGCGACGACGCCGAGCGGGCCGAGCTTGCCGCCGATCCGCTCCGTCGCGGGTTCCAGCACGCCCGACAGCGACGCCAGGTTCGCGTCGATCCAGGCCTGCCGCTCGACCGCCTCGGCGGGCGGGACGGCGGCGGCCTTCAGGCCGGTGTAGGCGGAGACGAGGCGCTCGGCCTCAGCGGCCGGCTCGGCCAGCTGCTCGAATGGCTCCGGGTTGCCGGCGGGCTGCATGTTGGCGACGCCGCGGGCCACGGTGCCGGCGAGCTTCCAGTCGATCACTCCCTCCAGGATGCCAGGACCGGCTCACGGCCAAACGGGCACGCGCCGCACGCCGGCGAGCCCCCGGTCCGTGCGCGCGGCGACCACGGGCGACCGCGGCTCGAGGTCCAGCGGCGCCCCGAGCGGGTCGTCGAAGGCGATGAACTCCACGTAGCCGCCCGCCTCGCGCACGATCAGCTGCGCCGCCGCGGCGTCGACCGCCCGGCAGCGCTTCAACGACACCATCGCGTCGAACCGCCCCGCCGCGACCTGGCACAGCGACACGGCGATCGCCCCGATCGCGCGCAGCCGGTGCGCGGTGTCCGACAGCGCGTCCGCGGACTGCACGACCCAGCGCGGGTCGGCGGACTCGATCCCGATCACCTCGAGCTTGTCGTCGCCCGTGCGGCGCTCGCCGATCGAGCAGTCGAGCGTGACGCCGTCGAGCTGCGCGCCCTCGCCGCGAACCGCGACCCACTCCTCGTCCGGCCCGAAGTCCTGTACGAAACCGAACACCACGTCAGCCATGGTGGACCCCTCGCTGACCGCGATCGACAGCGCGAAGTGCGGCAACCCGCGCTTGGCGTTGACCGAGCCGTCGATCGGGTCGATCACGACGAGCCGGTCCGGGTCGCCGAAGTCGACGACCCCGCGCTCCTCGCTGATCGCCGTGAAGCGCGCGCCCGCATCGTGCAGCGCCTCCAGCTCGGCGAACACGAAATCCTCGGCGATCTGGTCGATCTCGAGCGTCCGGTCCCCGCCCTCGCCGCGGGTGCCGGTCTCCATCACGCGCTCGGCGATGGTCGGCTTGTCGGCGAGCATCGCGCGGATCGCGTCGGCGGAGCGCCGACACGCTCCAAGCCAGTCAAGCGCTGAGTCGGCGTCCATGCGGGCCTATCCTACGGCGGTGCCCACGCTGCTCGTCCCGACCTCCGCCCAGCGCGAGGCCGTCGAGCACCCCGGCGGCCCACTGCTCGTGCTCGGCGGCGCGGGAACCGGCAAGACCACGACGCTCGTCGAGCGCTTCGCGCACCTCGCCGAGGACGTCCCCGCCGACGCCATCCTCGCGCTGACGCTCGACGCCGACCCGCTGCGCGAGCGGATCGAGCAGCGCCTGACCGTCAACTACGACGAGCTGTCGGTGACCACGTTCGCGGGCCTGTGCGCGAAGCTGCTGCGCGACGAGGCGCTGGAAGCCGGGATCGACCCGTTCGCGACGCCCGTCTCGGCCGCGGACCGGCTGGCGATGCTGCTCGAGCACATCAATGCGCTCCCGCTGCGCCACCACGACCTGCGCGGCAACCCGAGCGCGACGCTGGGCGAGATCGTCCGCCGGATCGACCATCTGAAGGAGGAGCTGGTCTCGGCCGCGGACTACACGGCCTGGGCCGCGCGGCTTCCCGAGGACGCGCAGGGCGCGCGCGAGCGCGAGTTCGCCGCCCTGTTCACGGCGCACGACGGCCTGCTCAACGAGGCGGGCGCGCTCGACACGGGCGACCTGGTCCTGCTCTCGTTCCGCCTGCTGCGCGAGAAGCCGCACGTCCGTGCCCGCCTCGCGCGCCGCTTCCGGCACGTGCTGGTGGACGAGCTGCAGGACGCGAGCTTCGCCCAGGGCCTGCTGCTGCGTCTGCTGGTCGCCGAGCACGGCGGGATCAGCGCGTTCGCCGACGACGACCAGGCCATCCACCGCTTCCGCGGCGCCGCGACCAAGAACATCCGCGACTTCCGCGCCGAGTGGCCGCACGCGACGCTGATCCGGCTCGACCGCTCCCTGCGCGCGCCGCGCCGCGTGGTCGACGCCGCCCAGGCCGTCGTCGCCCCGATCGAGGACCGGATCGCGAAGACGGTCACGGCCGCCGACGAGGGCGGGGAGGTGGCGTTCTGGCGCTGCGCGTCCGAGCGCGCGCAGGCCCAGGCCGTGGCCGCCGACGTCGAGCGGCTGATCGCGCGCGGCGCCTGCGCGCCCGAGGACATCTGCGTGCTCGTGCGCTCCGTGCGCGCCGAGGGCCAGGCGGTGGCCGTCGCGTTCGAGGAGCGCGCCGTCCCGTACTTCTTGTCCGGCGCCGCCGCGTTCTTCCAGCGCGCGGAGATCCGCGACCTGCTCGCGTGGCTGCGGCTGCTCGTGGACCCGGGCGATGCCGGCGCCGTCGTGCGCGCGCTCGCGCGCCCGCCCGTGGAGCTGCGCGCCGTCGACCTCGCGCGGGTCACCCAGATCGCCCGCCGGCGCAAGCTGGACATGGTCGCCGGCCTGAGCGCGGCGCTCGAGTCCCCGCAGATCCCGCCCGAGGCCCGCGACCGCATCCAGGTCTTCCTCAAGCTCTACCGCTCCGCGGCCGGCGCGCTCGACACCACGCGCCCCGACCTCTACGTGCACCGGCTGATCGAGCGCCTCGGCCTGCGTCGCCAGCTGCTGTTCGCGGCGACCACCGAGGTCGTCGAGCGCCTGCGCAACCTCGCCCGCTTCGCCGAGCTCGCCGCCCAGTACCTGCGCCGCGCGCCGCAGGCCACCGCGCGCGAGTTCGCGCGCAGCATCGCCGCCGTCGCCGACGCCGGCCTGCGCGAGGAGGAGGCGTCATCGCCGGAATCGGCGCGCGGTGTGCGCGTGATGACGATGCACGACGCCAAGGGCCACGAGTTCGAGCACGTGTACGTGCTCGGGCTGATGAGCGCGCGCATGCCCGGCCCGCGCCGCCAGACGCTCGAGCCGATCGCCGACGCGCTGCTCAAGGAGGCCGTGCCGCGCTCGTCGCGCGAGACGCACGCCGCCGGCATGCGGCGGCTGCTGCACGTCGCGATGTCCCGCGCGCGCCGGCGGCTCGTGCTCGCCTACCCGGAGAAGACCGACCGCGGCGCCACCCAGCACCCGTCGCCGTTCGCGGAGGAGGCGCGCGCGGCCGTCGGCGGCGAGTGGGAGCCGCGCGAGGAGGAACTGTTCGGGCCCGCGGAGACGCTGCAGTCCACGTTCCGGCTGCTGCGCGACGAGCTGCTGACGACGGTCGCCCAGGTCGGCGGCCGGCTGGGCGAGCTGCGCTTCGACACCGACCTGGACGTCAGCCACGCCGTCGTCCGCTACCTCGAGCTGCTCAAGCTCAGCGCGCTGCTCGAGCGCACGCGCTCCGGCGAGCTGTCGGTCGAGGAGGCGCTGCCGGAGATCAACGCGCGGCTGCTGCAGGCGTCCACGTCCGAGCAGCGCGAGATCTTCGAGACGAGCGCGCTCGACGAGTACCTGCTGGACGCCGAGCGCGACGAGCGCGCCCGCGCCCGCGCCGTCGCGCAGCGCAACGAGCCGTCGCTGGAGACGTTCCTCCCGCGCCGTGGCGAGGGCCTGCTGCTCAGCGCCACCGACATCGAGACCTACCGCACGTGCCCGCTCAAGTACAAGTTCGCGCGCGTGTTCCGGATCCCGAGCGAGCCGACGATGAACCAGCGCTTCGGCATCCTCGTCCATCAGGTGCTCGAGCGCTACCACGGCGCCGAGAACGCGGGCCTGCCCGAGCTGCTCGGGCTGCTGGAGGCGGGCTGGCGCCGCGGCGGCTTCGGCGACTCGGAGGAGGAGCGCCAGTTCCGGGCCAAGGCGACGTCCGCGCTCGTCCGCTACCACGACCGCTTCAAGGAGGAGGACGGCGAGCCCGTGTGGTTCGAGCGCTCCTTCCAGTTCCGGATGGGCCAGCACGTGCTGCGCGGGCGCGTGGACCGCGTCGACCGGCTCCCGGACGGCGGCTACGAGCTGATCGACTACAAGACGGGCCGCCCGAAGACGCCCGCGCAGTTGCGCGAGGACGTGCAGCTGTCGCTGTACGCGGTCGGCGCGCGCGAGTCGTGGGAGCTCGACGCCGCCTCCCAGGCCTACTACTACGTGCTCGACGACGAGAAGGTGCCCGTCGAGCGCGACGAGGCCGACCGCGACTGGATCACCGAGACCGTGATGACCGTCGCCGACGGCATCCAGTCCCAGGGCTTCGAGCCGACGCCCTCGTGGAGCGCCTGCTCGATGTGCGACTACCGGATCGCCTGCCCGGCCGCGGAACGCTAGGCGTCGTTGCCGCGCTGGCGCAAAAAGCGCTGGAACTCGCGCGCGATCACGTCGCCGCTGGGCAGGGAGCCCGGATCGGGGGCGGACTCCTCGTCGGCGGCGCGCTCGAGGCGCTCGACGAAGGCCTGCACGTCCGGGTCCAGCTCGACCGCGCGCGAGACCTGCAGCTCGTACTCGCCGGCCGCGTCCTCGAGGTCCGTCGCGTCGACCGTGACGCCCACGAGCGACTCGAGCCGGCGCAGCAGCGCCAGCGCGCCCTTCGGGTTCGGCGCGACCGCGACGTAGTGCGGCACGGCCGCCCACAGCGAGGCGGCGGGCATCCCGGCGTCGGTGAACGCCTGGTGCAGCACGCCGACGATCCCCGTCGGGCCCTCGTAGGTCGGCGGCGAGAGCGCGAGCCGCTCCACCAGTCCGGGGTCGGACGCGTGCGCCGTCACCGAGACGGGACGCGAGTGCGGCACGTCGGCGAGCAGCGCGCCGAGCAGCACGACCATCTGGACGCCGAGCGCCTCGGCCAGGTCGACGACGGTGCGGCTGAACGTGCGCCAGCGGAACGCGGGCTCGGGGCCCGACAGCAGGATCAGGTCGCGCGGCGCGCGCGGGATCCGGACGGCGTGGATCTCGAACTCGGGCCAGTCGATCGTGCGCGTGACGCCGTCCTCCAGGCGCACCATCGGCCGCGTGTTCTGGAAGTCGACGAACTCCTCGGGGTCGATGCTCGCGAACGACTCCGCACCCAGGCTGCCCGCGATGAACGCCAGGGCGGACGTCGCGGACTCACCCGCGTCGTTCCAACCCTTGAAGGCGCACACGAGCGCCGGGGCCCGAAGGCCGTCTGGACGTCTCTCCCAGCGCAGAGGCTGCATGGTGTTCACGGTACCGCGTCACAATTCGCGGCCATCAGCACCACGATCGCCTCACTTCGCGCGGGAGACCCCGTCGACGCCGTCTTCGCCTGCTCCCGCAAGGACCGGCTGACCGCCCGGTCCGGTTCGCCCTACCTGGCGCTCGAGTTCCGGGACAAGACGGGCACCATCACCGGCCGCGCGTTCCGCGACGCGGACGTCCTCGCGGGCCGCTTCGAGAAGGGCGACCTCGTCCGCGTCGAGGGTCGCGTCGAGCGCTTCCGCGACGAGCTGCAGCTCGAGGTGCGCGGCATCACGCGCGTCGAGGCGTCTGACCCGACCGCGTTCCTGCCCGTCGCCTACCGCGACCTCGACGAGCTCGACGGCTTCCTCGAGCACCTCGCGCGCGAGGTCCACGACCCGGCCTACCGGACGCTGCTGGCCACGCTGCTGCGCGACGACGCGCTGCGCGCGCAGTGGCGCCGCGCCCCCTGCACGCGCGCGGGCCATCACGCCTACTTGGGCGGGCTGCTCGAGCACACGGTCGCCGTCGGCACGCTCGCGCTCGAGGCCTGCCAGCTGCATCCGCGTCTCAATTCGGACCTGCTGATCACGGCCGCGCTCGTCCACGACCTCGGCAAGACGCGCGAGTTCACCTACGGGGCGGAGATCGGCCTGAGCGACGAGGGCCGCCTGCTCGGGCATCTCATGCTCGGCCAGCAGATCCTCGACCGCTACGAGCTGCCCGACGAGCGCCGGCTGGCGCTGATGCACTGCGTGCTCGGCCACCACGGGGCGGACGCGCTGCCGGGCCGGCGCTTCGGGTCGGCCGAAGCGCTGGCCCTGTACCGGCTCAACGCGCTCGACGCGTCCGTGAAGGGCGCGCTGGAGCACGGGCTGCCGTGACGGTCAGAACGCGCGCTTGACCGGCTTGGCGCGGTTGCCGGCCGGGGCCGCGTGCTCTCGGTCCGGCGTCGACGTCAGCGTGCGCGTCGGCGGCGCCGAGGCCGGGCCAGCAACGACGAGATCAGGATCAAGGGGAGGGTGAAGCGCATGCGCCGCAGCCTTCCGAGGGCGAGCGCCCCCTCCCATGCGGGTCACCTCGCCGCCGCGTGGCCGACCACCGACAGCTTCAGCGGCCGCCGGTAGCGGCGCACGGGCAGGCGCTCGGGCGCGGCCACCGTCAGTTCCAGCCCGTGCTTGACGGCGACGCGCCGGATCAGCTCCGCGTCGAGCGAGCCGTGGCGCTCGAGCACCAGCTCACCGCGGTCGAAGCCGACGATCGAGGTCGAGCACGGGCGGTGATGCGGGTAGCGTCGCCGGTTCGCGCGCTCGTTGCGGTGGCCGATGAACACGACGTCGTCGCGGTGGCCGAACTCCTTGCGGATCTCGGCGATCGCGTAGTGCGTCTGGTCCTTGTTCGCGTTGGCCGACGTGATGTAGAGGATCGGCTCGCCGATCAGGTCGAGCACCTCGCCGATCAGCGCGTTCGACGGGCAGACGTCGCCCGGCGTGATCAGCTGCACCGTCCCGTCCACGGTCAGGTGCGCGGGGATGTGCGCCGCCGCCGGCCCGCGGAAGCCGATCGGGCCCAGCGCCTGCAGGTCGCTCATCACGCCCACCAGCGCGCTCCACGGCAGTCGCACGGCGTCCCAGTCGAACACGCGGGTGGCGCGCTCGGGCGTGGTCGTGACGCTGCCCACCTGGTCGCGCGGGCGGCCCTTGAGCGCGTTCATCGCCCGCATCGACTCCAGGTCGGGGCGCGCCGCGAGCGCGCAGAAGTTGCCGAAGGCGTAGAACAGCGCCGCACCCTCGGCCGTGGCCTGCGCGGCGCGGGTGCGGTCAGCGAGGTCGGAGATGTCGAGGATCGGCGGCATGGGCGGGGTTCTCCCACACCGGGGTTGGCGGATCCTTGGCGGAAGTAGGGTGCTGAGCGGAGCGGCCGGGGCTGGCGCCCCAGCGAGTCTTCAAAACCCGCGAGCCGTCGTAACCCGGCGGTGGGTAGGTTCGATTCCTACGCCGCTCCGCTTAGCCAAAACAGCCTGCTTTCCAGGCCGTTCGCGAGGGATGTTGTGGTTTGCTTGATGCGACCGCATCGCCGCTGAACGCCGCTCAAGACCGCTACAGGGAATGCGCAACTTCCCCACAGTTTCCCCACACTCGTGGGACGGTGTGTCGGAACGGTTACGCATTCGCTTGTTCAAGATAGGCGTTGAGGAGGACGGCAGCTTCGTCCTCAGAGCCAGGGAACAACTTGCCGTAGCGATCGAGCGTGATCGTGATTGACGCGTGGCCCATGAAGGTCTGTAGCGCCTTGGCGTTCACGCCGGCCGCGATCATGAGGCTGGCGTACGTGTGTCGGCACTCGTGCAGCGTGATCCGCTGATGACCCGCAGCTTCCCAGGCCCTATACGCGCGATTGTTGACCGTCCACGGTTCGAACGGCTTGTCCGCAGCTCGACCGAACACGAAGTCGTTCGTGGAAACGTCTCCGGGCTGCACGAGATAGGCGGCGAGCGTCGCGGGAATCGGAACGTTGCGCGACCCGGCCGTGGACTTGGGCTCGAGCTCTCCGGCCTCGCGATCCCAGCTCCGACGCACCCGAATGACACCGGCGTTGGCATCGACGTCTGCCCAGCGCAACGCTTGCAATTCTCCGCGCCGGAGCCCGGCATACATCGCGGTCGCCCACAGCGCCCGATCGGTTGGCAGCAGCGCGGCAAGGAGCGCGGCGGCCTCGCGTGGCGCTGCGATGCGCTCTCGCTTACCGCGGACCGCCGGCAACTCGACGCCTCGAGTCGGGTTGTCGACGATCTCGCCTCGCGCGAGGGCGCGTCGGCACATCGCTCGAAGAGGAAGTATCGAGTTCCGCACGGTCGACGGGCTGCGTCCTTGCTCGCAGACTCGGTCCACGAGGGCTTGGACGTCTGGCCTGGTCAGCTCGTTCAGCTTGAGGCCGCCAAGGTCGGGAAACACGTAGGCGCGGAGCGCATGCTCGTAGGCGCGAAGTACGGACGGCTTGTATGGGTCGCCCGACCGGTTGAGCACGGCTCCCACCCGCGCTTGGCTGATCCAGGCTTCGCCGGCTTGGCGCACCGTCCGCGAGGACGATGCTCGAAGCACGCCGCGGCGAAGGTCGACCACGCATCCTCGCGCCACAACTTCGCCGCGCTGAGCGTAGGGAATGTCTTCTGGATCCGACGATCGTCCCGTTTGCTGTACACGATCGCGCGGAACCTCGGCGCACACTCGCACGGGCTACCGACGTTCTTCGGACAGCTTCGTGCGTGGCGGATCTCGATGCCTTGCGGGCGTGCGGGAGGTGGAGGGTGTCGTCTCGTCTGCGTCATGGACCGAAAGTACGCGCCGCGCTCTCGTCGAGCCACCGCTGAAGCTCGGCGACGGGGATGAGTCGTCGACGACCACGCCTGACGATGCGCAGCTCGTGCATGACGTGCTCCTCGAGGAAGTCGACGCTGACCCCAAGCGCCTCCGCTGCCTCGGCCTTACTGAGCGCCAGGCGCGGAACACGTGGTGTCGTGAGCTGGGCGTTGTCGGAGTTGAGCGTTCGTTCCACAAGCGGTGCTCGGTCGGTAATGGAAAGCTGTCTCGATTCCTTAAGCCCGTCGAGCTGGCTTGGGGGACCAACGAATTTTGCGCTTGGCCTCTGAGCGGCGTGATGACTCTCGGGCGCCGTGACCGTGCGCCTGCGTCCCGCCGCCGCGCTGCGCGTCCTACTCCGCCGCGAGTGCGTCGTCCCAGCCACCCTGGCGGTCACCGCGACCGACGCGGCGGGCAGCAAGTCCACCTGCACGAAGCGCCTGAGATTTCGCCGCTCCTAGACAACGCATGACTGCCGGTTTCGCGCCAGCACGAGCCGGCCGCCACGCTCTACCGGATGGGCGCAATGGCCCCGAGCGCTTGAAAGAGCGCCAGTGGCTCACTTGACTATCGCCCACTTTGCCCACGCAGGCCGCACAGACCGCCCAGCCCTCCGCGTCGCCGATGCCGGCGCCGAAGTCCGACGACGGGTTCTGGTCGATCGGCGTCGTTGCCGTGATCGTCGTGGTCGCGGGGTTGCTCCTGCGTGCCGTGGTCAGCGACGTCGCCCGCCGCGCGTTGACGCGGCTGGAGTCGCGGTTCGTGCGGCTTTCGCCGTTCCGGGAACGGGCCCTCTGGAGATACATCGGTCGGGTCCGGGCGAGCGAGACGACGGTGCGCGTGCCCTTTCGTCCGGAGGAGCCGCTCGACGTCGAGAGCCTCTTCGTGCCCGTGCAGGCGTATCGTCAGGAACTGCGATCGGAGCGCAGCGACGCTACGACCGCCGTCGCGCGGCACCGACGCATGCTGGTGCTCGGGGAGCCGGGCGCGGGCAAGAGCATCCTGCTTCGCCATGTCGCTGCATCGGCGCCATACGGCCCGCTCTCAACCGAGAAGTCGCCGGCGCCCTCGACGATCGGCCCGCTGATCGTATGGACCGCCGGCCGTGCTCGGAGGGCCGCCCGCGAGGCACGCGAGCGAGTGCTCGCGAACTTCGGGAGGCGCCCGCCGCGACCGATCGATCCCGTCGTCCCGGTGTTCCTGCTCCTACGGCGCTTCGCTCGCACCTCCGCGACGCTCGAGGAGGCGCTGAGCGCTCGCCTGGCCGAGTCGGAGTGCTCGAATCCCACTGGATACCTGCGGTTCCTCGCCAAGCGTGGCCGACTGCTGGTGCTGCTCGATGGCCTGGATGAGGTGCCGACCGCGGATCGCGCCGCCGTCGTCGACCAGATCAACGACTTCACCAAGCTCAACCCGCTGGCGCGGCTCGTCGTCAGCTGCAGAACCGCGGTGTACCAGCGCGGAGCGGTTGACGTCGACGCGGTCTACGCGCTGGCCTCGTTCAACGCGACGGACATGCGGCAGTTCCTGGCGGCGTGGCCCTCGCCGTTCCTTTCTCCGGCGACAGCCGACTCGATCGTGGAGCGCCTGCGCAGCAACCGACGGATCTTCACGCTCGCCGGCAATCCACTGATCCTCACGATCATCGCGCACCTCTACTCCGTCGTGGCGGACTTCACCTTGCCGCGCTCGCGCGCGCGTTTCTACGAGATTGCGTGCAATCTGCTGCTGGGCGATTGGCACTCCCAGCACTACCGGTTCGACTCCGGCGATCGCCGACGCGCGCTCGAGAGCATCGCGGCGTGGAACCTGCGCAGGGAGCGCCGGGGAGAATCCGAGGTCGGGCTGTTCGACTTCGGCGACGCGCTCGAGGCGGCCGCCGCCGCGGTCGATCGATTCGCGCTCAGCCGAGCCGACACCCGGCAGGTGCTCCAGGAGATCGTCGAGCGCAGCGGCCTGCTCGTCCGCGTCGGCGAAGGCCACAGCTACCAGTTCGGGCACCTGAGCATTCAGGAGTACTTCTGCGCGAGCGGCTTCGACGGTGACGAGACAGCGTTGTTCGCCGCCTTCTCCGCCGATCCGGAAGGATGGCGCGAGCCGGTCCGGCTTTGGTGCGGGCTCGCGCCCGACGCCTCAAAGATGGTCGACCGGCTGCGCGAGGCGGACGTGCTGTTCGCGCTTGAGTGCGTCGCCGAGGCGGGAGCGGTGGCCGCGACGTCCGCGGAGCCGTGCGCCGACGCATGTCTCGACCGGAGCTCCTGGGGCGCCAACCGCCGACGCGCAGCGGACGCGCTTGGGGCGCTCGCGGCTTTGCCGGGACGGGGCGAGCGGACGTTCGAGCGGCTCGTGGCCGCGCTCGAAGAACGGGACGCCGAGAGCGAGCCGGAGCCATCGAGCGAGGAGGGTCTGGCGCGCGCCGGTCGGCGGACCCTTGCGCTTCAGGCGTTGGTGCAGACGGGAACGGCCGCGGCGGTCGATGCCCTCGCAACGACACTTCCGCCTGGCGTGGACCGTGTCCAGACGTTGATCGGCTTCGGCGACGTCGCCGTACCGCCGCTGCGGCGCATCGGCATGGAGGGCGAACCTTGGGTGTTCGACGTGCTCGTCGGTATCGGCTCAGAGGCCGCGGCCGGCGCCCTCATCACGCTCCTGCTGACCGGGGCGGCGCGCGTGCGCGAGCTGGCCGCGCTCTCCCTCGGTGAGCTGTTGAAGCTAGAGGAGATTGACTGGGAGCGGGCGGAACGAGCGGCAGGCCACGACGTCCCGCCGGTGACTGCCGAGACCGAGTGGGTGTGGCGGCCGTTCGCCCCGGCCACCGCGGCGCAGTCGCGGATCGTGGGTGCGATCGCGAGCGAGCTGCGTTCCCGGGGCCCGCTCCCGCATCTGCGAGCGGTCGATCCGCGGCTCGTCGTGCCCCTGTGCGCCGTGTGGGTGCAGCCGTTGGCGTTCATGCCGGACAACACGCGCGAGCGAGCGGAGCTCGGAGCGGCGGTGGACCACGTCATCCGACAGACCGGCGGCTCCGCGCGACGCGGGACGTCGCCCGAGCGCCTGCTGGAGGCGATGCAGGCGCTGCCCGACCTTACCCGCCGTCGCGCCCCCTTCGAGGCGCTGTCGTCGCTGGCCGACGTGGTGCTCGGCTTGAAGCTGGGCGGCGACGATCGGTGGCGTGACCTAGTGCGGATGCTACCGGCGCCCCTCCGCGGTGAGCTGATCGAGCGATTGCTCCGGCACGCCGGCCACCAGGCGTACGCCGGACGCTCTCCGGCCGTCAGCCTGCGTCCCGCGGATTGGCTTTCTTCCCGGTCTCCCGGGTCCTACGACTTCGACCGCAGCGTGCACTTCGCGACCTGCGCCGTGCTGCTCATGCTCGTGTCCGCGCTCGCGACGCTCGGGGCCCTCGACGTCGCACTGCGCCCGATCGTCGACGGAGACGATCGGCTCCGACTGCTGACTGGCCTGAGCGTCGCCTCGATCGTCATCACGTGGTTGGCCTTCATGCTCCGCGCTGATCGTCGCGCGCCGTCGGTGCGGCTCGCGGAGGCCGTGTTCGCGCCGATCAAGCTCTGGCGACTGGCCCGGGAGACGGTGCAAGAGGCGCCGTACGAGTCGGTCCAGCTCTCGCTCCTCGGCTTCATCGTGGGGGCGGCGCAGCTCGGCTTTGCGCCGTCGCTCGTTGGCTGGTCGGCCCAGGCGCTCACGGCATACATGGCGTTGCCGCTTGCGATCGCCGCGCTGGTCGCGGTCGGCCTCCTCGGCGTCGCCGTGTGGTCCCGCGGGCTCCGTCGGCAGAGCCGGTTCGAGAACCCGCTGCGGCTCTTCCCGCTCGGGAGCGAGCCGTCGATGGACCCTGAATAGCCGCGCCCATCGCGGGCAGGCCGCCTGCGACCGCTGCGCGAGCGCCTGACAGACGAGCGACGTCTCGCATTCGTTGACAGCTGGTCAACGAACTTCATTTACGCATCTTTCGGAACCACCGAACGGCCGACTCGGATTGCGTCCAGTCGCGTTGTTCGCCGTGCGGGGCGCTGGCGGTTCCGCTAATGGCGCCTTGTCGGAAGTCGGCACAGCGAGGCAGCCGGCTTCGCCTCGTCCACAAAGGACCCGTTTCAGCCGAGGCGCGAACGGGCCCCCGCCTTCATCGTGTACGCGCCCTCATTGCGGTCAGCCCGGAGGCCGACGAGCGCCACGGTGTCACCAGCAGACGCTGAAGCAAGCGAGGGGTGTTCGGCCACGTCGATATTGCGGACATTGACATCTCCACGCACGCTGCCTTGCTGGCTCCGGAGACCAATGGTCGTGCCCCCGAGAGGCGAACGTGAGACATGGCCGATGACACCACGCGCTGCGAGCAGGTCGTCGGCCCACACGAGATCGCTTGTTCCCCAAAATGAGGAACAGCGAGGGGCGTAAGGGCAAGAGGCGCAAGTGTCAGCGCCCGGTCGCGCCGGAGGAGACTTACCCTGCCAATCTTGCCACTCCTCGAGGGCCGAGAGGACGGCCTCAAGAAGTCGCCGGCAGTCCTCTGGTCTCACGTCGACTTCGACGGGCTCACCGCCGAACGGCACGATAGTCGCCGACCGTGGCCAGTCGTATGCCTCGGCCTCGAGGCATGCGTAGAGCATGAGCTGCCGTCGATAGCGCTGGATGAGGTCGTCACGACCGGCCTCGGTAATTCGGCCGGTCTTATAGTCCGCTACGAAGTGCGCCATCTCTGAGCGCACGATCAGGTCGAGCCTGCCCCGCAGTCGGCCTTCGGCGGCCTCGAGTTCGACCTCGGTGAGCGTTTCCGCCGGCGCGGTAAGCCCTGACAGGAGCTGGTTGAGTCGCGCCGCGACTTTCATGAGCTTCGCTCGAGCCAGTCGCCCGCCGCGCAGCTGCCTTCCGAGCCGTGCTTCCTCGCTCCGCATCAGCTGATCGAATCGGTTCCCTACTTCGGGCCGCCATTCCGGGTCGGTCAAGCGTCGATCCTTGGCGAGGGATTCAAGGACCGAGTGACAGATGCGCCCAATCCGTGCCGCATCCGACACGCGACCACCGGCGCTTGCGCCTTGGGAGAAGGCAAGGCGAAGGGGGCAGGCCACAAGCGTCTCGTAGGACGACGGGGATACGAAGCGCAGCTCTTGCGCGACGGGTTGCTCGAGGGTCATTCTTCGACAGCGATACGTCCCGGGCGCCGCAACAAGTCGAAGGAGCTCACGACCTCCGGGTCGCCACCGCCCGGTACGAGCCCGCGATCCTGCGCGTCCGCCCATGCGAGTGCCAGCCTCTCCGAGAGGAAGTCCGGATGGCGGATCTCCAGGGGGTGACTGACGATGAGTAGACGTTGAAGGGCTGGGCTTCGGACCGCCCAGGCGCCACCCTCGAGCTCCGTGACATCGCCATCGAAGGCATCGCGGAACGACTTGGCGACCGCATGCTCGTGGCTTGTCCACCGGTCCAACGCCAGTGGGCGATCATGCGCAAGATCCAGCCAATCGCGCGCGAGCC
>Ga0065721_10051021_pt1 | contig 16553 bp, 14 predicted proteins | sample Mesricmetagenome_FD_59108 | JGI IMG/M metagenome (GOLD analysis project Ga0065721, IMG submission 59108) | Mesophilic microbial community from rice straw/compost enrichment Sample: eDNA_1 v2 (version 2) | ecosystem: Engineered > Solid waste > Grass > Composting > Bioreactor | place: USA: Davis... | reverse complement strand
CGCGCCGGCACCGGAGCCACTGCGGGCGCGGCCGGCGGCGGCACCTCGCGCCCGGCATCGGCGGCGGACTCGGTGATCGTCGCCGCCGACGTCGCCGGCGCCATGCGCGAGGGCAGCACCACCGGCGCCCCGCCCTCCTTGCGCGGGATCTCGATGCTCACTTCCACCGGCAACGGCCGCGGCTGGGTTTCGAACAGCAGCGGGAAACCGACGATGCCCACACCAAGCAGCACCACCGCGCCGATGAGGCGACGGCGCGCCCGCACCCGGGCGGCCTGCACCTGTTCCGCCGGCGAAGCCATGCCCACCGGCTCCCGGGAAGCGGAAGTGTTGCGTTGCAGGAAGGAAAACAGGGGCATGCCGAAGCTGGGAGTGGGCGTGCGCCCAATGAAAAAGAAGGTTCCGAGACTTCAGCCGACGTGGGACGCACCCAGGCGCGGCAGCCCGTTCTTGAGCACACCGCCGACGGTGTAGAACGAACCAAAGACCACGATTCTATCAGCCGGGTCCGCGGCTCCGAGGGCAGCCGCCAGCGCCGCGGCCGGATCGGCATGGGTATGGACGCTCACCGCGCGCCCCTTGGCGGCGGCCTCCACCAGCGCACGCAGCGCCTCGGGCTCCGCCGCGCGCGGCGTGGGCAGCGCCGCCAGATGCCAGCTGTCCACCAGCGGCGCCATGTGCGCCAGGGCGCCGGCCAGATCTTTGTCCTGCATGGCGCCGAAGACGGCGTGCGTGCGCGGATAGAACCCCATCTGGTCCAGATTCAGCGCCAGCGCCGCCACGGACTGCGGGTTGTGCGCCACGTCCAGCACCAGCACCGGCTGGCCCGGCACGATCTGGAAGCGCCCCGGCAGGTCCACCAGCGCCAGCCCCTGGCGCACCGCCTGCGCGCTGATGGGTAGCTGCGCGTGCATCGCCTCGAACACCGCCAGCACGCCGGAAGCGTTGAGCAGTTGGTTGGCCCCGCGCAGCGCCGGATAGGCCAGGCCGTGGAAGCGCCGCTCGCGCCCCTTCCATTGCCACTGCTGGCGGTCGCCGGCCTGGCTGAAGTCGCGCCCGGCCACGCGCAGGTCCACGCCCAGCGCTGCCGCCGCGTCGAGCACGCTCTGCGGCGGCTGCGGATCGCTCACCACCGCCGGACGGCCCGCGCGCAGGATGCCGGCCTTCTCGCGCCCGATGCTCTCGCGGTCCGGCCCCAGGTAGTCGGTGTGGTCCACTGCGATGCTGGTGATCAGCGCGCAATCGGCGTCGATGGCATTGACCGCATCCAGCCGCCCGCCCAGGCCGACCTCCAGGATCACCACGTCCAGCGGCGCCTCGGACAGCGCCCGCAGGATCGCCAGCGTGGTGAACTCGAAGTAGGTCAGCGTCGTGCCCTGCCGCGCCGCCTCCACCGCCTCGAAGTGGGGCAGCAATGCCTCGGCGTCGATCATCCGGCCGTCGATCCGGCAGCGCTCCTCGAAGTGCACCAGATGCGGCTTGCTGTAGAGCCCCACCCGGTAACCCGCGGCCAGCGCGATGGCTTCGAGCATCGCGCAGCTCGACCCCTTGCCATTGGTGCCGGCCACGCTGATCACGGGCACGGAAAAGCGCAGCCCCAGCCGGTCGCGTACCGCGGCCACGCGCTCCAGCGTCATGTCGATGCTCCTGGGGTGCAGGGCCTCGCAGTGGGCCAGCCAGTCGTCGAGCGTGCGGGGGGTGGTCATGAGCGTGAGCTTAAGAGGCAGCAAAAAGGCCGGCGCGGAGCCGGCCTCGCGGGAAAAGTTGGCGGATCAGGCGACGGCGTCGGCGCTCTGGCGCTGCAGCATGGCCAGGGCGTGGGCGATGGTGGTGCGCAGCTGGCGCCGGTCCACGATCATGTCCAGCGCCCCCTTTTTCAGCAGGAACTCCGAGCGCTGGAATCCTTCGGGCAGCTTCTCGCGCACCGTGTTCTCGATCACGCGCGGGCCCGCGAAGCCGATCAGCGCCTTGGGCTCGGCGATCACGATGTCGCCCACGAAGGCGAAGCCCGCCGATACGCCGCCCATGGTCGGGTCGGTCAGCACGCTGATGTAGGGCAGCTTGGCCTTGGCCAGCCGCGTCAGCGCCGCGTTGGTCTTGGCCATCTGCATCAGGCTCAGCAGGCCTTCCTGCATGCGCGCGCCACCCGTGGCGGTGAAGCACACGAAGGGCACCTTCTGCTCGATGGCGGTTTCCACGCCGCGCACGAAGCGCTCGCCCACCACCGAGCCCATGGAGCCGCCCATGAAGTCGAACTCAAAGCACGCCACCACCAGCGGCACGCTCATCACCGAGCCGCCGATCACGACCAGCGCGTCGGTTTCGCCCGTCTGGTCCAGCGCCTGCTTCAGCCGCTCGGGGTACTTCCTGCTGTCCTTGAACTTCAGCGCGTCGACCGGGATGACCTCCTGGCCGATCTCGTAGCGCCCTTCATGGTCCAGGAACGCGTCCAGCCGGGCGCGCGCGCCGATGCGGTGGTGGTGGTCGCACTTGGGGCAGACGTTGACGTTCTGCTCCAGGTCGGTCTTGTAAAGCACCGTCTCGCACGAGGGGCACTTGATCCACAGCCCCTCGGGGATGGTGCGCCGCTCCGACGGATCGGTCGGCTGGATCTTCGGGGGCAGCAGTTTCTCAAGCCAGCTCATGCATGCGCTCCTTGCGCCACGCCGTCGAGGGCGGCGCGAATCTCGGCCATGAATCGGCGGCCCGTGGCCACCACTTCGTCCCTGGGCTGCCCCTGCAGCAGCTGCACCAAGCGCGACCCGATGACGACGGCGTCGGCAACCTCACCGACGGCGCGCGCTGAGGCGGCGTCGCGAATACCAAAACCCACGCCTACGGGTACGCTCACGTGCGCGCGGATGCGCGGCACCATCGCCGCCACCGCGCTGGTGTCCAGGTGCCCGGCACCGGTGACGCCCTTGAGCGACACGTAGTAGACGTAGCCGCTGGCGATGCGCCCCACATGTGCCATGCGCGCCTCAGTGGAGGTAGGCGCCAGCAGGAAGATCGGGTCCATGCCCGCGGCCTGCAACTGCGCCGCGAAGGCTTCGCACTCCTCGGGCGGGTAATCGACGATCAGCACCCCGTCCACACCCGCGGCCTTGGCATCGGCGACGAAGCGCTCCACGCCGTAGCGCTCCACCGGGTTGGCGTAGCCCATGAGCACCACGGGCGTGACGTCGTCGCTGCGGCGGAAGTCACGCACGATGTCCAGCACCTGCGTCATGCCAATGCCCTTGCCCAGTGCGCGCTCGGCCGCCTGCTGGATCACCGGGCCGTCGGCCATCGGGTCGGAAAAGGGCACGCCCAGCTCGATCACGTCGGCGCCGCCGTCAGCCAGCGCGCGCATCAGCGCAGGAGTCACGTCGGCGTAGGGGTCGCCCGCGGTGACGTAGGGAATCAGCGCCTTGCGGCCCTGCGACTTGAGCCGCTCGAAGGTGGCGGCGATACGGACAGAGCCCTTGCTCATTGCTTCACCTTTTGGCCCTGACAGGATGGACGGCAGTAGAAGGCCGCGCCGGAGAGGTCGGCCACCGTGCCGATGTCCTTGTCGCCGCGCCCGGAAAGGTTGACCAGCAGGTGCTGGTCCGGCCGCATCGTGGCGGCCAGCTTCATGGCATAGGCCACCGCGTGGCTGGACTCCAGCGCCGGGATGATCCCCTCCGTGCGGCACAGCCGGTGGAAAGCGGCCAGTGCCTCGTCGTCGGTAATGCCCACGTACTCCGCGCGGCCGATGTCCTTCAGGTACGCGTGCTCTGGGCCGACGCCGGGGTAGTCCAGGCCGGCCGACACCGAGTGCGTCTCGGTGATCTGGCCGTTGGCGTCCTGCAGCAGGTACGTACGGTTGCCGTGCAGCACGCCCGGCGAGCCCATCTGCAGCGAGGCCGAGTGCTTGCCGCTGTCCAGGCCCTGCCCCGCCGCTTCCACGCCGATGAGGCGCGTGCCCTCGTGCGGGATGTAGGGATAGAAGATGCCCATGGCGTTGCTGCCGCCGCCCACGCAGGCGATCACGGCATCGGGCTGGCGGCCGATCTGCTGCGGCATCTGCACCAGGCACTCGTCGCCGATGACGCGCTGAAAGTCCCGCACCATCGCCGGGTACGGGTGCGGGCCCGCCACGGTGCCGATGATGTAGAAGGTGTTCTCGACGTTGGTCACCCAGTCGCGCAGCGCCTCGTTGAGCGCGTCCTTCAGGGTGCGCGAGCCCGATTCCACCGGCACCACCTTCGCGCCCAGCAGGTGCATGCGATACACGTTCGGGCTCTGGCGCTTGACGTCCTCCGCGCCCATGTACACCACGCACTCCAGCCCGTAACGGGCGCAGATGGTGGCGGTGGCCACGCCATGCTGGCCGGCGCCGGTCTCGGCGATCACGCGCGGCTTGCCCATGCGCTTGGCCAGCAGCGCCTGGCCGATGGTGTTGTTCACCTTGTGCGCGCCGGTGTGGTTCAGGTCCTCGCGCTTGAGATGGATCTGCGCACCGCCGATCTCGCGCGACAGCCGCGCGGCGTGGTAGACGGGGCTGGGACGGCCCACGAAGTGGGCCAGCTCGTTCTGGAATTCGGCCAGGAACTCCGGATCGGCCTTGTAACGGTCCCAGGCCGCCTTGAGCTCGTCGAGCGCATGGATCAGCGTCTCAGCGACGAAGGTACCGCCATAGGGGCCGAAATGCCCGGAGGCATCGGGTTGGTCGTAGTTCAACATCAGAGGGATATTTCAGGCTGGCAGGCGAAGCCAGTGCTTCAGATGGCGGCCAACTGGGCGTCGGCCGCACGCACCGCCTCGCAGAACCGGTGCATCAGCGCGGCATCCTTGATGCCCTTGGCCGCTTCCACACCGGAGCTCACGTCAACGGCCCAAGGCCGTACGCGAAGCACGCCATCGGTCACGTTGGCAGCACTCAACCCACCAGACAAAACGACCGGAGCGGGGAGCGCGGGAGGGATGAGGGACCAATCGAAGACCTTGCCACCGCCGCCGTAGCCTTCGACATGCGCGTCGAGGAGCAGCCCCTGGGCGTGCGGGTACTGCCGGGCGAAGTCTAACAAATCGACCCCTGGGGAAACCCTGGCCGCGCGCAGGAATGGCCGGTTGGCCGCCGCGCACTGCTGTGGCGTCTCGTCGCCGTGGAACTGCAGCAGCGCGTTCGGGATGGCCTGCAGCACCTCGTCGATGAACACCGGCGTGGCGTTGACGAACAGGCACACCGGCAGCACGAAGGGCGGCAGCCGCCGTGCCAGCTCGGCCGCGCGCTGCACATTGACGTAGCGCGGGCTGCGCTCGTAGAGCACGAGGCCGATGGCGTCGGCCCCGGCCGCCACGGCGGCGTCCAGGTCGGCCTCGCGCGTGAGGCCGCAGATCTTGATGCGGGTACGGTGACTCATGGATGAAGGCTCCCGGCGTCAGGACAGCCAGTCCAGTGCCGGGACATGGTCGGGAATGGCGTGGCGCGCATCGTAGTGCGGGCCCACGAAGTACAGCCCGTCAGGGGCGAAGGTCGGTGCGGCGATTTCGCGCCGGCGCGATTCGAGCACCACGCCCATCCACGCCGCCGACCGCGTTCCCTGCCCCACCGCCACCAGGCAGCCCATGATGTTGCGCACCATGTGGTGCAGGAAAGCGCTGGCCTCAAAGTCGAAGCGCCAGTACGCACCCCGGCGCTCGATACCGATGTGGCGCAGCGTCTTCACCGGCGACAGCGCCTGGCAGCCCGCGGCGCGGAAGGCGCTGAAATCGTGCTCGCCCAGCAGCTGCGCCGCCGCCTCCCGCATGGGCTCCAACGCCAGCGGGCGGAAGGTCCAGCCCACCTGCCCGCTCTCCAGCGCCGGGCGCACCGGCGACTCCAGCAGCACGTAGCGGTAGCGGCGCCCGCGCGCGCTGTTGCGGGCGTGGAAATCCGGCGCGACCGGGCGGCACCACTGCACCGCGATATCGCCCGGCAGGTAGCGATTGACGCCGCGCACCCACGAGAACTCCTCGCGCTGCAGCGGCGTGTCCAGGTGCACGACCTGGTTGATGCCATGCACGCCGGCATCGGTGCGCCCGGCGCAGACGGTGCTCACCGGCATGGCGGCGAAAGCCGAGAGCGCCTGCTCCAGCTTGTCCTGCACCGTCAGCCCATCGGGTTGGCTCTGCCAGCCGTGGTAGTGGCCGCCGCGGTAGCTCACGCCCAGCGCGATGCGGCGCAGCGCGGGCGGCACCGCGGTGCCGGGCACTTCCTCGGGCCGTTCAGACAAGGCTGTCAAGCATGCTCTGGGCACGCGTCTTCACGTCGCCGCTGGCTTTGGCCACGACCTCCTGTAGCAGGTCGCGCGCGGCGTCGTTCTCGCCGATCTGGCGGAACTCCTCGGCCAGGTCCAGCTTGCGCTGCAGCGGGTCGGCCTCCTCCTCGTCGAAGCCCGAGAGGTTGAGCTCGCTGAGCACCGAGGCCGTGGAGGGCTCGTCCAAGTCCAGCGACAGCGAGTCGAGGTCGAAGGGCAGCGCGGGCGCACCTTCGGACGGCACCGCCGGCGCGGGTACGCGCGGCAGCGCGGACGGCCCGAAGTCCAACGACACCGTGTCGTCGTCCTCGGGCTGCAACTCCGTCGTGGGCCGGCCCTCGGCCGCGGCCGAGGACACCGCAGCCGCGGTCGCCGCCACGGCGGCTACCGCCGGCACAACGACAGGCACCGGCGCCGGGGAAGACTCCGGCCGCTCCAGGTTTGTCACCACGGGCTGCGTCCGCCCCAGTGACTGCGCCGGCGCGGTGGCGAGCTGGTCCAGGTCGAGGTCCAGCCGCTCGGCCGGCGGCGCAGGAGCCGGTGCGGGTGCGGGTGCGGGTGCCGCAATGTCCTCCGGCCAGGTCGAGGGCGACATCGTGTCCGGGGCGCGCTTGGCAGCCGCGGCGGCCTCGTCGTAGAGCGCGTTGCCCGGGTCGATCTGTTGTCCCAGCTCGCGCGCCCGGGCCCAGTCCTCGCCCTGGCCCTGCGTGATCTGCTGCAGCTGCTGCGCCAGCAGCTCGAAGGCCTTGACGTCCTGCCGCTTGGCGTAGACCTCCAGCAGCTTGGTGCGGATGGACAGGCGCTGCGGGTTGCTGCGCATCGCCTCCTTGAGGATCTCCTCGGCTTGCAGGTCGCGGCCGTAGGCCAGGTACACATCGGCCTCGGCCACCGGGTCGACGTCGCCGATGGCATCGAGCTGGCTCAGCGAGTACTGCTCGGACGCGGCCGGCTGGGCCGAGTCGCGCGTGCCCGCGGGCTGGGCGCTGTGGCTGCCAAAGAAGGAATCGGGCTGCAGCCGGCTCTCCAGGAACGAGGTTTCCGCGACCGCCTTCCTGCGCTTGCGCAGCAGCATCACGCCCGCGCCACCCACTACCAGCGCGCCCAGCACGCCAGCCAGGCCCATCCACCAGTTGCGCGCCAGCGACGACAGGCCGTTCGCGGCCTCCGGCTGCGCCGGCGTCGGTGGCAGTTCCACGGCCGAAGCCGCGGAGGCGGCAGCCAGCGCCGCCGCTGCCGCAGCGGCCTCGTCCACGGCCGAGGCCGCGTCCATTGCGCCCGGCTCGGATGCGGCCGCTGCCGCGGCGGATGCCGCCAGATCCGGCACGATGGACATGGCGGCGTCGGACGCGGACATGGACGGCACCGTGGGCGCCGAGGCGGCCGGGGCACCCGGCACCGGCAAGCCCAGTGCGTTGACCGCGGACGCCGCCTCGGTTGCTGCTGCCGCCGCCGCATTGGACGAATTCGCGGCCAGCCGCCGCAGCTCTTCCACGTTGCGCGAGAGCTCGGCCACGCGCTGCGCCTGATCGCGGCGCTCGGCCTCACGCGACAGGGCCGCTTCCGAGGACGAGTTCGGTGCGCGCGACAGCCGCAGCCGGTCCGGCGCGATGGGCGCGGTCTGCCGGTCCTCGACCGCCGCCTCCACGGCGCCGCTGGAGCGCCGCGCCGACTCCTCCATCCGGGCCGCCGGCGCCCTGCCGGCCAGCCGCTCGCGGTAGGCCTCGAAATCGGCGCTCTGCATGCGCACGATCTGGCGCGCCTCGGTGCGCGCCACCTGCGCCGCTTCCTGCGAGCTGGGCAGACGCAGCACGGCATCGGCGCGCAGCAGGTTCATGTTCTTGTTGATGAACGCATGCGGATTGCTGCGGTACAGCGCCACCAGCATCTGGTCCAACGACACGCCCGGGCGCGCCATGCGCGCCGCCACGCCGGAGAGGGTGTCGCCCCGGTGCACGGTGTAGCGATCGGAAGGCGCCTTGGCCACGGCGGGCGTCCGGGGCGCAGGCACCGGCTCCGGTGCCACTGCCTTGGCCGGCGTGCCCGGCACAGCCGGCAGCGAGGGCGTGGGCGCGGCGCCCAGCAGCGGCGCCGCCGCCGCGGGCGCCGGCTCCTGCGCCACGGTCTTGGGCGCCTCGAACAGCAGCGTGTACTCGCGCGTGAGCGCGCCGCTGGCCCAGTTGATTTCCAGGATCAGGTCGAGGAACTCGTCCTGCACCGGCTGCAGGCTGCTGATGCGCAGTACCTGCCGCCCGTCGGAGCGCTGCACCAGGCTGACCCGCGCCTCGGCCAGTGAGGGACTGAGGCTCACGCCGGAGCGGCGGTAGGCCTCGGCCGGCGCGATGGCGGCGGACAGGCTGTCCGCCTCCTCGGGACTGATGGCGCCGATCTCCACCTCCGCGCGCAGCGGCTCGCCAAGTCCCGAGTGCAGCACGATACGTCCCAAGCTCAGCGCCCAGGCACTGCCGCAGACCGCCAAGCCGAGCGCGGCCACGGCCGAATGCCGCAGCGCCGCACGGGTCGCTTTCTTCGAGCTGATCCTCAAGGCCTCTCCCCTTACATAGCCAAGGCGGCGCCGTAGCTGCCGCCCGCAGCGCGCCAAGGTCCGCAAGGAATACAGCGCGGCGCGGCCGGCGCGCTAGCTTGTTTGCTTTTTATCGATTCTCGATCAGCAGGCGCAGCATGCGGCGCAGCGGCTCGGCCGCGCCCCACAGCAGCTGGTCGCCGATGGTGAAGGCACCCAGGTACTCCGGGCCCATCGCCAGCTTGCGCAGCCGGCCCACCGGGATGGTCAGCGTGCCCGTCACGGCCACCGGCGTGAGGTCGCGGATGGTGGCCTCGCGGTTGTTGGGCACCACCTTCACCCACTGGTTGTCGGCGGCGATCATGGCCTCGATGTCGGCCAGCGGCACGTCCTTCTTGAGCTTGAAGGTCAGCGCCTGGCTGTGGCAGCGCATGGCACCGATGCGGACACAGAACCCGTCCACGGGCACCGCGGGACTGTTGAAGCCCTCGCCCTGGCCGAGGATCTTGTTGGTCTCGGCCATGCCCTTCCACTCCTCGCGCGACATGCCATTGCCGAGATCCTTGTCGATCCAGGGGATCAGCGAGCCGCCCAGCGGCACGCCGAAATTGGCCTTCTCGGCGTCTTCCAGCGTGCGCTGCTTCTCGATGACGCGGCGGTCGATCTCCAGGATCGCGCTGGTCGGGTCGGCCAGCAGGTCGCGCACTTCATGGTTGAGCGTGCCGAACTGCGTCAGCAGCTCGCGCATGTGCTGCGCGCCGCCGCCGGAAGCGGCCTGGTAGGTCTGGGTGCTCATCCACTCGACCAGGCCGGCCTTGTACAGCGCGCCCACGCCCATGAGCATGCAGCTCACGGTGCAGTTGCCGCCGACCCAGTTGCGCCCGCCCTTGGCCAGCGCGTCCTTGATCACGGGCAGGTTCACCGGGTCCAGCACGATGACGGCGTCGTCCTTCATGCGCAGCGTCGAGGCCGCATCGATCCAGTGGCCGTTCCAGCCCGCGGCGCGCAGCTTGGGATAGACCTCGCTGGTGTAGTCGCCGCCCTGGGCGGTGAGGATGATGTCGCAACGCTTGAGCGCGTCGATGTCGAACGCGTTCTGCAGCTTGGTTTCGTTCTTCGCCATGGCCGGGGCGTTGCCGCCGGCGTTGGACGTGGAGAAGAACAGCGGCTCGATCAGCTCGAAGTCGCCTTCGGCGCGCATGCGCTCCATCAGCACCGAGCCGACCATGCCGCGCCAGCCCACCAATCCCACGAGTGCCATCGTCAATCCTTTGAAATTACTGCTTCCCGGACCCCAGCTTTCCCGGCTCGTTCGCCGGGGTCCAGGGGATGGGCGAGACGAACCGGAGCTGAATCAGCCCGTAATCGTTTTGCCGGTGATGGCCGCCACCACGGCGTCGCCCATCTCGCGCGTGCCCACCTTGCGGGTGCCTTCGCTGTAGATGTCGGGCGTGCGCAGACCCGCGGCCAGCACGGCGCGCACCGCCGATTCGATGCGGTCGGCGGCTTCGGGTTGGGCAAGGGTGTAACGGAGCATCATGGCTGCGGACAGGATTGTAGCCAGGGGGTTTGCAACACCCTTACCGGCAATGTCCGGCGCGCTGCCATGGCTGGGCTCGTAAAGCCCCTTGTTGTTCGCGTCCAGCGAGGCCGACGGCAGCATGCCGATGGAACCGGTGAGCATCGCCGCCTCGTCGGAGAGGATGTCGCCGAACATGTTGCCGGTGACGACCACGTCGAACTTCTTGGGCGCCTTGACCAGCTGCATCGCGGCGTTGTCCACGTACATGTGCTCCAGCTCCACGTCGGGATACTGGGCATGCACCTCGGTCACGATGTCCTTCCAGAACTGGAAGGTTTCCAGCACGTTGGCCTTGTCCACGCTGGTGACTTTCTTGCCACGCCGGCGCGCGGCCTGGAAGGCCACGTGCGCGATGCGCTCGATCTCCGGGCGCGAGTAGCGCATGGTGTCGAAGGCTTCCTCGGCGCCGGGGAAGTGGCCGTCCACGGCCGTGCGGCGGCCGCGCGGCTGGCCGAAGTAGATGTCGCCGGTGAGCTCGCGAATGATCAGGATGTCCAGCCCCGCCACCAGCTCGGGCTTGAGGCTCGATGCGTGCGTGAGCTGCTCGTAGCACAGCGCCGGGCGCAGGTTGGCGAACAAGCCCAGGTGCTTGCGCAGGCCCAGGATCGCCTGCTCGGGGCGCAGCGCGCGCTCCAGCTTGTCGAACTTCCAGTCGCCCACGGCGCCGAAGAGCACCGCGTCGGCGTCCTTGGCCAGCTGCAGCGTCGAGTCCGGCAGCGGATGGCCCTTGGCCTCGTAGGCCGCGCCGCCCACCACCGCCTCTTCCAGCTCCAGCGGCAGCTCCAGCACATTGAGGACCTTCACGGCCTCGGCCACGATCTCGGTGCCGATGCCGTCGCCCGGCAGCACTGCAATCTTCATGTTCTCTTCTCCAGATGGGGATTCGTGATCAGCGGCCGGCGTTGCCCAGCCAGGGCATGCGGGCCAGGCGCTCGCCCTCGAAGCGGGCGATCTTCTCGGCGTGGCGCAGCGTCAGGCCGATGTCGTCGAAGCCGTTGACCAGGCAGTACTTGCGGAAGGGCTGCACGTCGAATTCGAGCTCGGTGCCGTCGGGGCGCACCACGCGCTGGCGCGGCAGGTCGATGGTGAGCTGAAAGCCCGGGAACGCCGCCACGTCGTCGAACAGCTTGTCCACCTCGTGCTCCGGCAGCACCACCGGCAGCAGCCCGTTCTTGAAGCAGTTGTTGAAGAAGATGTCGGCGAAGCTCGGCGCGATCAGCGCGCGGAAGCCGAACTGCTCCAGCGCCCAGGGCGCGTGCTCGCGGCTGGAGCCGCAGCCGAAGTTGCGACGCGCCAGCAGGATCGACGCGCCGGCGTAGCGCGGCTGGTTGAGCACGAAATCGGGGTTGGGCTTGCGCTCGGCCGGGTCCTGGCCCGGCTCGCCGTGGTCGAGGTAGCGCCATTCGTCGAACAGGTTCGGGCCGAAGCCCGTGCGCTTGATCGACTTCAGGAACTGCTTCGGGATGATGGCATCGGTGTCGACGTTCTCGCGGTCCATCGGGGCCACCAGGCCCTGGTGCACGGTGAAGGCTTGCATGTGGATGTCCTCGGGGCTGGGGTTGTCAGGCGATGCGGCGCACGTCCACGAAGTGGCCCTGCATGGCCGCCGCGGCCGCCATGGCCGGGCTCACCAGGTGCGTGCGGCCGCCGTTGCCCTGACGGCCTTCGAAGTTGCGGTTGGAGGTGCTGGCGCAGCGCTCGCCCGGCTCCAGGCGGTCGGCGTTCATGGCCAGGCACATCGAGCAGCCCGGCTCGCGCCACTCGAAGCCCGCGGCCTGGAAGATTTCGTGCAGCCCTTCACGCTCGGCCTGCGCCTTGACCAGGCCCGAGCCCGGCACCACCAGCGCGGCCTTGACGTTGGAGGCCACCTTGCCGCCGATGCGCTTGACGACGGCAGCCGCCTCACGCAGGTCCTCGATGCGCGAGTTGGTGCAGGAGCCGATGAACACCTTGTCCACGTGCACGTCGGCCAGCGGCTTGCCCGGCTCCAGGCCCATGTAGGCCAGCGCGCGCTCGATGGCGCCGCGCTTGACGGCGTCCTTCTCGTGGTCGGGATCGGGCACGCGGTCCTCGATGGACAGCACCATCTCCGGCGAGGTGCCCCAGGTCACCTGCGGCTTGATCTGCGCGGCGTCGATCTCCACCACGTGGTCGAAGTGCGCGCCCGGGTCGGAATGCAGCGTGCGCCAGTGCGCCACGGCGGTCTCCCACTCGGCATCGGTCTGCGGTGCGAAGGGACGGCCCTTGACGTAGTTGAGCGTGACCTCGTCCACCGCCACCAGGCCCGCGCGGGCGCCGGCCTCGATGGCCATGTTGCACACCGTCATGCGGCCTTCCATCGACAGCGCACGGATGGCCGAGCCGCCGAACTCGATCGTGTAGCCGGTGCCGCCGGCGGTGCCGATCTTGCCGATGATGGCCAGCACGATGTCCTTGGCGCCGCAGCCGCGCGGCAGCTGGCCTTCGACCTTGACCAGCATGTTCTTGGCCTTCTTGGCCAGCAGCGTCTGCGTGGCCAGCACGTGCTCGACCTCGCTGGTGCCGATGCCGTGCGCCAGCGCGCCGAAGGCGCCGTGGGTGCTGGTGTGGCTGTCGCCGCACACCACCGTCATGCCCGGCAGCGTGGCGCCGTTCTCCGGGCCGATGACGTGCACGATGCCCTGGCGCTGGTCCATGAACGGGAAGTACGCCGCGGCGCCGAAGGCGCGGATGTTGGCGTCCAGCGTCGTGATCTGCTGCTTGCTGATCGGGTCGGCGATGCCGTCGTAGCCGTGCTCCCAGCCGGTGGTGGGCGTGTTGTGGTCGGCGGTGGCGACGATGGAGCTGGTGCGCCAGGGCTTCCGGTTCGCCAGGCGCAGCCCCTCGAAGGCCTGCGGGCTGGTGACTTCGTGCACCAGGTGGCGATCGATATAGAGGATGGCGGTGCCGTCTTCCTCGGTGTGGATGACGTGTTCATCCCACAGCTTGTCGTAGAGCGTGCGTGCGGTGTTCATGGCGTCGGGATCAGGTTGGAAGAAGCGCCGGCGGCGGGGGCCGGCGCGGCCAGGGAATCGATGAAGCGCTGCACCAGGGCGGGCAGGCGCTGCTGGGAACGGACGGCGATCTGGTACTCGCGCTCGGCCCAGGGCTCGTCGAGTTTCAGGACACGCAGGCCGAAGAGCTGGCTGAAGCGCTCGGCCACCACGGCCGGCAGGATCGCCACGCCCAGGCCCGCGCCCACGAGCTGCGCGATGGCGTCGAAGCCGTGCACCTGCAGCCGGGTGTTGAGCACGCGCCCGCGCTCGCTGGCCTGCTCGCGCACGAACTCCTGCACCGCGGCGCCCACGTGCAGGCCGACCAGGTCGTAGTCCAGCAGCGCCTCGAAGCGCACGGAGCCCTCGTCGGCCAGCTCGTGCCCGGCCGGGACGATCACGGCCAGCGTGCCGCGGCGCCATGGCCGCGTGGCGAGCTGCGGCTCCAGCAGCGGCGGCACGAAGATGCCCACGTCGGCATGGCCCTCGGCCACGGCCGCCTGCACCTCGGCGCTGGTCATGTCCTCCAGGCTGATGCGGATCAGCGGGTTCTCGCGCGTGAAGGCCGCCAGCGGCGGCGGCAGGCATTCGGCGATGGCGCTGGCGTTGGCCGCCAGCCGCAGGTGGCCCTTGAGGCCGCGCGCGTATTCGACGACTTCGCTCTCCAGCGCGTGCAGCGAGGCATTGAGCGAGCGGATGTGGCGCACCAGCGCGCGGCCCGCGTCGGTGATCTCCACGCCGCGCGCACGGCGCTCGAACAGCACCACGCCCAGCCGCGCCTCCAGGTCCGACAGCCGCTTGCTCGCGGCCGCCAGCGCCAGGTGCTCGCGCTCGGCAGCGCGCGTGAGGCTGCCGGTCTCGGCAATCGCGAGCACGAGGTTGAGGCTGAGGAGGTCGAAACGCATGGGGGTTGTTCGGCAAGGCTGCGTATGGTGCCTTGCCGCCACGCGAAGGGTCATCGACGTTTCGCAATCCAGCCTTCGCGCAGCACGAAGGCTTATAGCCCGTCACACCCGCGAAGGCGGGTGTCCACGATGACCGGGCAGCATCCCGGCGCGCGTGGATGCCCGCCTTCGCGGGCATGACGAGGGTGGTTCAGCCGACCAGCAGCCGCGCGCCCTCGCCCACCGGCAGCACCTCGCCGATCTCGGCCGCGTGCTCGAAGCCGTGGCGGCGGAACAGCGTCAGCACGTCGGGCACGGAGGCCGCGTCGCAGCTCACCAGCAGGCCGCCGCTGGTCTGCGGATCGGTGACCAGCGAGCGCTCCAGGTCGCCCAGGCTCGCGCCGAGCTGCACCTCGGCGCCGTAGCCGGTCCAGTTGCGCCCCGAGGCGCCGGTGATGAAACCCTGGGCGGCCAGCTCGCGCACGCCGGGCAGCAGCGGCACGGCGTTCCAGTCAAGGCGGACACGGCAGCCGGCGCCGCGCGCCAGCTCCAGCGCGTGGCCGGCCAGGCCGAAGCCGGTGACGTCGGTGATCGCGTGCACGCCTGCCAGCGCCGCCAGCGCCGGCCCCGGCGTGTTGAGCCTGGTGGTGTTGGCGATCATGTGGGCGTAGCCCTCGGCGTCGAGCTGTTCCTTCTTGAGCGCGGCGGAGTACACGCCCACGCCCAGCGGCTTGCCCAGCACCAGGCGGTCGCCGGGGCGCGCGTCGGCATTGCGGCGCACGCGCTGGGGATGCACCAGGCCCAGCGCCACCAGGCCGTAGATGGGCTCGACGGAGTCGATGGTGTGGCCGCCGGCGATGGGGATGCCGGCCTCGCGGCACACCGACTGGCCGCCTTCGAGGATGCGGCCGATGGTCTGGGCCGGCAGCACGTTGATGGGCATGCCCACGAGGGCCAGCGCCATGATCGGCGTGCCGCCCATGGCGTAGACGTCGGAGATGGCGTTGGTGGCGGCGATGCGGCCGAAGTCGTAGGGATCGTCCACGATCGGCATGAAGAAGTCGGTGGTGGCGATCAGCGCCTGCTCGTCGTTGAGCTGGTAGACCGCGGCGTCATCGGCGGTTTCGATGCCCACCAGCAGTTGCGGCGGCACCGGCATGGCGGCGGTGGTCTTGAGGATCTCGGCCAGCACGCCGGGGGCGATCTTGCAGCCGCAGCCGCCGCCGTGCGAAAGCGAGGTCAGGCGGGGCGGGTTCGTGGTGGTGTTCATGGACAGGGAATCTCCAGCAGCTCGGCCATCAGGGCGCGCAGGGTGGCTTGCTCGCGCGCCGGCTCGAACAGCGGCGCACGCCGCGCGGCGGCCTGGGACAGGGCCGGCAGCATAGCGGGCTCGTCCAGGCCGTTTTCGATCAGGGTCGCCAGCGCGCCGGCGTCGCCCGGCTCGAACAGCCCGGGGTAATCAGCCCCCAGCAGCCCGACGTGGCCCGGGATGCGCGAGGCCAGCACCGGCGTGCCGCTGGCCACCGCCTCCACCACCACGGTGGGCGCGCCCTCCACCACGCTGGCGTTCACCAGCACGTGCGCGTGGGCGATGCGCTCGCGCGTGGCCGCGTGCTCCAGCGCGCCGCTCCATTGGTAGGCGGGCAGCTCCTGCTGCAGCGCCCGGGCCTGCGCGCCCAGCGCCTCGTCGAGCGCGGCGCCCACGTGCTCGAAACGCCAGTGGCCGCGCCCGGCCAGCCGGCGCAGCGCGGCGAAGAGCGTGAGCGGGTCCTTTTCAGGGCGCAGGTGGCCGACCATGACCAGCTTCAGCGGCGGCAGCGGCGCCCGCGGCGGTGCGGGCATCGGCTCCACGCTGGGAAAGCACACCACCGCCTTGCCGCGCCAGGCCGCGGGCACGTCGTCCACGGCGCGCTCCTGCAGCACCACCAGGCGCCGCGCCAGCGCCAGCGAGCGCTGCGCGGCGGCGTCGTGGCGGATGTCGCGGTAGAGGTCCGTGCCGGTCAGCGCCAGGGCGATGGGCCGATCCGGCTGCGCGTCGGCCCAGGCCTGCATGCTTGCGGCGCTGCGGCGCGCGTGCAGCGCCAGCAGCACGTCGGCCGCCTCGCCGCGCCAGCGGTCGGTAAGCAGGACTTCAAACGGCCCTTCCAGCATGCGCGCCCAGCGGCTGGCGGTGTGCCAGTTGCCGTTGTTGGCGGCGGCCAGCGCGGGCGTGACGAGGCAGATGCGGGGGCGGGTACCACTCATCGGCCGCGGTTATAGCGGCCGGCCGCCGCACCGTGCCGCGGCAGGGGG
>Ga0065721_10005182_pt1 | contig 16555 bp, 14 predicted proteins | sample Mesricmetagenome_FD_59108 | JGI IMG/M metagenome (GOLD analysis project Ga0065721, IMG submission 59108) | Mesophilic microbial community from rice straw/compost enrichment Sample: eDNA_1 v2 (version 2) | ecosystem: Engineered > Solid waste > Grass > Composting > Bioreactor | place: USA: Davis... | reverse complement strand
CAGCGTGACCCGAGAGGCCGTGAAGATGCTCACCGCCAAGGGACTCATCTGCTCGCGCCCCCGCAAGGGCATCCGGGTGCAGCCACCGCATCAGTGGAACATGTTCGACTCGGATGTGCTCAATTGGACGCTGTCCGCAAAGCCGTCGTTGCAGCTCCTGAAAGAATTCACGCAATTGCGCGTTGCCATCGAGCCCGAGGCGGTGGCGCTGGCTTGCCGTGTAGCCACGGATGCACAGATCGAAGCCATCGGTCATGCCCTGGCACGTATGGAATTGGCGGAGCAGGGTGATGATGACCCGCTTGATGCTGACATCCAATTTCATACCCGAATTCTCGAAGCCAGCAACAATCGGTTTTTCATTCAGTTTTGTGACTTTATTCAAGCGGCGTTGCGTATCAGTATCGCTTGCACCAATCAGCTCAAAGCCGTTAAAGCCGCCAGTGCTCATGATCATCGCAGCGTCTATGAAGCCATCAGCCGGCGCGACCGCAACGGTGCCCGGGATGCTATGCGCAGGCTTTTGGACGAGGCGATGGATTTGATCGTCGAGTCGATGCTGGAGGCTCCGCAGCGCAATTCTGTGGCCATGCTCAGTACAGTGCCGGCTTAATCATTTCAGCATGAGATCCGCCAGCTCTCGGTCGCCTTGTGCTGAGAGCCTTTCTGGCCTCTCCCTATCCCACCTCCACGCAACTTTTTCTGACTTATAGTCACCCCTGGTGATTCCCCTCCGCAGCACGCATAATAGCCGCGCCTCGCCACCCAACCGGGCTTGTGGCGGAGTTGCAAGCACACACTAATAACGATGCCGGCTTTCCGCGCCTAGCATCCGCGAACACACCCGCCCACGCGGCGGCCACCATACGATAAGAAAGAGGTTTTTATGTCTGGAATGTCAGGAGCTGGCAGTCGCTCTGCCGCTGAGGGGTTGGGGACGCAGAATTACACCATGTCGCTGGTATGGCTGACATCACTGTTTTTTATGTGGGGTTTTCTGACTTGCCTGAACGATATTTTGATCCCCCATCTGAAAAACGTTTTTGATCTCACCTACGCTCGGGCAATGCTGGTGCAGTTCTGCTTTTTCGGCGCTTATTTTATTGTGTCTTTGCCCGCCGGCATTCTGGTGAAAAAAGTCGGTTACAAATCTGGGATCGTAATAGGGCTGGCGATTGCTGCCGTGGGTTGCCTGATGTTTTATCCCGCTGCGCAAATGCGCGTCTATGAAATCTTTCTCGCGGCTCTGTTTGTGCTCGCCGCTGGCATCACCATTTTGCAGGTATCCGCCAATCCTTATGTCACAATCTTAGGTGAGTCGCGCACTGCACCCAGCCGTTTAACACTCACGCAGGCTTTTAATTCTCTTGGTACCACCATCGCGCCGGTGTTCGGTTCTGTGCTGATTTTGGCCGGCGCAACAGTGGGCATGAGTCCTGATGAATTAAAGGCGCACGAGGCCCAGGCGGTGCAGGGCCCGTATTTAATGCTCGCCGGTGCCTTAATAGTTTTGGCCGGTATTTTTGCCATGTTGAAGTTGCCTCGGGTGGTCGATGATGAAATCCCTGTGCACCCGGGCGATCTCGGTTCCTCTGCTTGGGCATATCCTCACTTGGTACTTGGTGCGGTCGGGATTTTTGTTTATGTGGGCGCAGAAGTGGCAATCGGCAGCTTTCTGGTCAATTTCATCAGTGAGCCGGCGATCGGCAATATGAGTGAAGCGGAAGCTGCGAAGTATGTGGCCTATTACTGGGGCGCCGCCATGGTGGGCCGATTTATCGGTGCGGCGGCGATGCGCAAAATCTCCGGAGGTGTCGCTCTGGCGTTCAACGCAATTGGCGCTTGTGTCTTGATTGCCGTGGCCATGTTGGGATCCGGGAAGATCGCTATGTGGGCGATATTGGCGGTGGGCTTGTGCAACTCCATCATGTTCCCGACCATTTTCAGTCTCGCTTTGCGCGGGCTGGGTGCGCATACCAGTCAGGGATCGGGGATTTTGTGTATGGCGATTGTCGGTGGCGCGTTGATTCCGGTGGTACAGGGTTTCTTGGCGGACACCATCGGCATTCAGATGGCGTTTTTCCTGCCGATCATCTGTTATGCCTATATCGCGTTTTATGGGCTTAAAGGATCTGTTGGCCGCAATGGTTGAACAGGTTAAACAAAGGGAGCTTTGCTCCCTTTTTTATTTTCTGTCATTTAAATTTATTTGAGATGCAAACCGCCGCGACTGTGCAATATGACGGCGACAGCGCAAAGCATACGCAGATCACAGGCTTCTTCTTCGATCATCAGCACCTCGAATACATCTATAGGTGAGTTGGTGAACCTATGAGTCCAGCGGCGCATGCGCGCCAGTATGCTTTCGCGGTTGAAACGCTGGGGCAAGCGGGAAAAAATTGCGGCGATATTCTTTTGTTCGTGCAAAACCCCTGCGTAATCTTCCGGATTCACCTCGTGTAATGGGCAAAGGCTGTCCCCCGTCAATGCATGCACCGGTTTAATGTGAAATACCGGCGCCTCGTTCGCATCCATCAATATATTGCCTTTAAAGACGCCGAGCATATTGCCGGAATCCTTGTCGAAGGCCGCAATTTTCGGTGTGCCGACGCGATTGGTTTGCTCAATAATAAAATTCTGGCGCGGATCGGAGGCGGAAAGAAATTCAGAGATCTGATAAAAACCGTGCTGGCGATTTAGGTGGATCGTGAAAATTTCACTGTTGTTGCAGCGCAGCGTATAAGACGTGACATAACTGCGCATGCCGCGCATGTCGGTACTGATCCAGTTATTCAGAATGATGGTCTTCAAAGGTCGCCGCCTGTTTGTTGTTGTTTGCGGGCCGGGCACGCTGCGGGGCTCGACTCTGCAAAAAACCACTGAATATCCAGAATCGCGATTCCGCCGGATTTTATGAGAAGGTCAAAGACTTGTGCAAGGGCACCACTGTGCGCTGCTCCAGCTAAGTGTTGCCAAGTGTGTAAACTTTTGTTTGTGACCTGAATTGCAGTTGGCGGCAAATAGGAAATGGACATCCTGATGCATGCCGATAAAACCGGGGAACAGGTGGACCTGATTCACAATTGATTGTTGTGCGCCAAGCCGCACTGACACCGCTTGAAACTTTGCCGGCCCATCCCAATCTATAAGCGCCGTTACGTCCGCCGGGCATGTCCCCGGCACCTTAATTCGTTCGTCCGAGCCGCCAGAGCAGGGCATGAAGACCTGCGCGGCGATGGTCATCACATTCGATCAATAAGGGGGTAATGCCGTGGACAGCCGCGAATGCCAGAGTCGCTCGACCGTCATTTGGCGCCGCCGTGTTCTGCCTGCAATTTTCCCCGCACCAAGACTTCTTGTTTTCCTTTCACCCCTAACTTGCGCGCAGCGCGCAGCTTCTTTTCTGATGCAAAGGAGGTTTTCCTCGTGATCACAGTTGAGCATCTGAACCGCACCTACGGCAGCCTCCACGCTGTCCGGGATGTGAGCTTCACCATTTCACAGGGCGAGGTCATCGGCCTGTTGGGTCCAAACGGGGCCGGCAAGACCACCATCATGAAAATGATGTGCGGCTATATCGAGCCGAGCTCCGGCAGCGTGACCATCAACGGTACCAACGTCGCCCAGGACACCAAGCTCGCCCAGTCCTATATCGGCTATCTCCCGGAAAACCTGCCGGTGTATCCGGAGATGACCATCGTGAGCTACCTGGAATATGCCGCCGGTTTGCGCGGCATCCCAGCGGAGCAACAGGCCGCCGAGATTCGCCGGGTGCTGGACGCCACCGATCTGCGCGGCCGCGCCCTGGACAAAATCGGCTCGCTCTCCCGCGGTTTGAAGCAACGAGTCGGTGTGGCTCAGGCCCTGCTCGGCAATCCCAAGGTTCTGGTGCTCGATGAGCCCACCAACGGTCTCGACCCCACCCAAACCCTGCAAATGCGCGAGCTGATCCGCAAGCTCGCCGAAACCAGTACCGTCATTATTTCCACGCACATTCTGTCCGAGGTCGAAGTCGTGTGCGACCGCGTGCTGATGGTGCGCAGCGGCACTCTGGTGCTGGATTCCCGTATCGACGAACTCACCGAAGCCGGCGTGCTCAATGTGCGCACATCCCTGACCGCAACAGCGCTGCAGGCGATTCTGCAGGACACCGCCGGCATCAAAGGTTTTCAATTTCAACAGCAGGGCGCTATTACGGAGTGCCGCATAAAACTCGCCGAACAGAGCACCGCTAACAATGTCAGCACCGGGCTCGCGCGCAAAATCATTGAAGCGGGCGGCGAACTCTATCAACTGCATCGAGAACAGCGCGATCTGGAGACGCTGTTCCGCGAATTGAATTCAGCGGAGGGCATAGCAAATGCAGCGTGATAAATCGACAAGCGCGGTCGGTAATATTGTCACCAAAGAACTGGGTCAATTTTTCCGCGCACCCATCGCCTGGTTATTTTTGGGCACCTTTTTATTGATTTCCCTATTTGTATTTTTCTGGGTGGAAGCCTTTTTCTCCCGCAATATCGCCGACGTGCGTCCGCTATTTTCCTGGATGCCGCTGTTGCTGATTTTTCTGTCAGCCGCGATCACCATGAAAATGTGGAGCGAGGAGCGCCGCAGCGGCACGCTGGAGCATGTGCTGACCCAGCCTGTACCTCTGTGGCAATTTGTCGTCGGTAAATTCTTCGCCTGCTGGATTTTGTTGGCGCTGGCCCTATTGTTGACTCTGCCGCTGCCGATCACGGTTTCCTTTTTGGGAGATGTGGATTGGGGCCCGGTATGGTCCGGCTATATTGCCGCGCTGCTGTTGGGCGGTGCCTACATCAGTATGGGATTATTTATTTCCGCCCGATGCGATAACCAGATCGTCAGTCTGATTTTGACGGTGGCGCTGGCCAGTGTTTTTTATGTTATTGGCGCCGGCGTATTAACCAGTCTTTTTGGCAATCAGGCGGCAGAAGTGATGCGTGCCATAGGCACGGGCTCGCGTTTTGAATCGATCACTCGCGGTGTGTTGGATATGCGCGATCTCTATTATTACTTGAGCTTGATCGTCGCGTTTTTGGCACTGAATATTTTTGCCCTCGAGCGCGGTCGTTGGGCCAGCGATGGCAACGCCAAATTGCACGGCATTTGGCGCTGGGGCACCGCGCTGGTAGTGGCCAATATGTTGGTGGCGAACGTCTGGTTGAGCCAGGTTCCGTCACTGCGCTGGGATACCACTCGCGGCAATATCTACTCCATTTCTGATGCGACCAAAGGCTACCTCGCACAAGTGCAGGAGCCGGTGCTGATCCGCGGCTATTTCACGCAGAAAACCCATCCGCTGTTGGCGCCTTTGGTGCCGCAATTACAGGATTTGCTGCGCGAATATGAAATTGCTGGCAAGGGCCGCGTGCGCGTGGAAATTGTCGATCCCACCGAGAGTCCGGAAATAGAGGACGAAGCCAATAACCGCTTTGGCATTAAACCGACACCGTTCCGCGTCAACGATCGCCATCAGGCGGCGTTGGTTAATTCGTATTTCGACGTGTTGGTGCAATACGGCGATCGCCATCAGGTCCTCGGCTTCAACGATTTGATTGAAGTGAAGTTCCAGGGCGATACCGATATCAAGGTGCAATTGCGCAACCCGGAATATGACGTGACCCGGGTGATCAAAAAAGTGCTCTACGAATATCAGTCCGGCGGCGATATTTATGCGAGCTTGAAAAGCCCGGTCGAATTGGAAGCCTATGTGTCCGCTGACAGCCAATTGCCCCCGGAATTGGTGGAATTGCGCAAAGCGATCGAAAAAGAAATTGAAGATGTCAAAAAACTGGCCGGTGACAAATTCACTGCCCGCTTTATTGACCCAGATGCCAACGGCGGTGCGGAAGGTAAGCGCATTGCCGAGGAATATGGTTTTGCACCTATGGCCACCGGCCTGATCGATCCCAAACCGTTTTTCTTCTATGTGGCACTAGGGCATGGTGATCAATTGATTCAGATTCCCCTCGGCGATTACACCATCGGCAGTTTCCGCAATGCACTGCAGGCGGGGGTGAAGCGTTTTGCCCAGGGCTTTACCCGCACCATTGCGGTGGCGTCCCCGTCCGACGCTGGCGCGCCCCAACATTTTGGTATGGCCATGTCCGACAAACCGAAATTCAACGCGCTGCGTGAAATGTTGCGTCAGGATTTTAATGTCGTGGACGAAGATTTGTCTGACGGTCGCGTGGAAGGCAATGTGGATTTGTTGGTATTGGCGGCGCCGGATCTTGCCGACGATAAACAGCTGTACGCCATCGACCAGTTCCTAATGCGTGGCGGCACCGTGATCGCCGCTCTGTCTCCTTACTCAGCGAAAATCACTCGCACCAGCATGACCCTGGAAAATTATTCCAGCGAACTCGGCCAGTGGTTGTCCAGCATGGGCGTCAAGATGGGTAATGAGTTGGTGCTCGACCCGCAAAACTCCACCTTCCCCGTACCGACCGTGCGCGAAGTGGGCGGCATGCGCTTCCAGGAAATGCGTATGGTGGATTACCCGTATTTTGTCGATGTACGCGGCGAAGGTCTTAACAGCGACTCGCCAATCACTGCAGATCTGCCGCAGATTACTGTGCCCTGGGCTTCGCCCATTCTCCTAGATGAGGAAAAAACCGAAGGCCTGAGCGTGACGCCGCTGTTGAGCAGTACCGAGCGCGCCTGGTTGGGTGACACCAGCGGCGTGGTTCCCAATGCCACGCAATTGCAATACGGCTATACCGCAACCGGCGAACGCAAGAGCCATCTGCTCGCGGTAGCGCTGCAGGGTAAATTTGCGTCGCACTTTGCCGGCAAGGATTCTCCGCTCGCCACCGCGCAGTCCACTGCTGCGGAAGGCGAGGAAAATACCGCTGCGAAAACTCAGCCCATCAACTCGGTGTTGAATCACTCATCTGAGAACGCGCGCCTGATTGTGTTTGCCTCCACCGATATGTTTAGCGATCAGATCGTGCAAATGCTGGGCAGCGTGTACGGCGGCAACTACCTGAGCAGCCTGCAATTGGTGGTCAACGCAGCGGACTGGTCGCTCGAGGATCAGGGCCTGCTCAGTATCCGCGCCCGCAGTCATTTCAATCGCACACTGACGCCCATGGAAGCAGGACAGCAGCAGATTTGGGAATACCTGAATTACGGTCTGGTGCTGCTCGGATTATTCATTCTCTGGCTGGTCCTGCACTACGTGAACCGCGCTCGCGACGCGCGTTATCAACAGTGGCTGGCGGCTTAATCGGGAGGTGATATGAATACATCAAAAATCGAAAAATCCTCGAAAAAAATCCCCTGGCTCGCCGGCCTCTTTGGCGTGCAGGTGGTGTTGGCCGTGGTGTTGTTCAATGCGCAGAACACCCAGTCGGTCGCGCAGAATGAACCGCTGCTGGCGTTTGATAGGGCTGCGCTCGATAAAATTGAAATCATCGCGCCCGACGGCAAAATCGACCTGCAGAAAAAAGACGGCCACTGGCAGTTGGGCGAAGGTCTGCCGGTGCTTGAAACGCGCATGGAGGACTTGCTGAATGAGCTCTCCGGCTTGCGCAGCGGCTGGGCGGTGGCCACCAGTTCCGACGCGGCCAAACGTTTCGAAGTCACCGACGAAAAATTCCGCCGCAAAATTCATGTGCATCAAGGCGGCAAAGAGGTGGGCTCGCTGATCTTGGGGACCTCGCCGACGTTCCGTCATGCGCATGTGCGCAAACCCAATGCCAGCGAAATTTATTCAGTGAAGCTGGATGAGTTTTCGCTGCCGGTGGAGCGGGACGGTTGGATGGATAATCAGTTGCTGCAACCGAAAGGTGATATCACCGCGCTGCAGTTTGGCGACCAGCGGGTGGAAAAAATCGCCGGGCAATGGCCTGGACGCACCCCGGATGCGGTAGCGGCTGCGGCGGCGCAGGCAGCGGATTCTGAGGAGGCGCCTGCCGCCAATGAAGCTGAAGCGAAGCCGCAGACCTCCGGCTTCGACAGCGCCGCATTTGCTAAAGCGCTGACTGAACTGGCAGTGCTGGGGTTGGCCACGGATCAGGCGGAGCTGGACGCGCCCACCACCAGCGACGCGAATAATCAGGGTGACAGCCAGCTGCTTAAAATTCAGTGGAAGGTGACCACCAGCGAAGGCGAGTTCGAGTATCAATTGCTGAGCAAAAATGATCAGTACTACATTCGCCGGGGCGATTTTGACTACACCTTCAGGCTGTCCAAAACCCAATACGACGCGCTTGCTAAAATCCAGGAGCTGCGTCAGTCCTGATTGTGCTTAGTCTTGAATAGCCCTTAATCCTGATAGTCCTTCGGAACCTTCCGCAGCCGCGGAAGGTTCTTCTCCGCGTCACTGAATAAGCCCTCCTTGCCTGGCAGTTACGCTGCGTTTTGCAGCGCCGGGGCGGAACTTCAGCTGGCAAAACTTATCTTTATCTGCGCTGACGAAACACGTTGAAAATGTCTCGCAGAGCCCCATTGTGCCTTTTCCTGATTTTTGTTGAGGGATACTGAATGAAATTCCCAGCTGTGTTGACTCTGAGTATGAGCTTGCTGTTTGCGGCCCCTGTATTTGCGGCTCTGCCGAACGTGGACGCCAGTGGCAATGCGCTGCCCTCCCTGGCGCCTATGCTGAAAAACATAAATCCAGCCGTGGTCAATATCGCCACTTTTACCAAACGCGAAGCCAATAACCCACTTCTGAACGACCCATTTTTCCGCCATTTCTTTGATATTCCCGAACAGCGCCAGGGGCCGCAGCAGCGCCAGCGCAGCGCGGGCTCTGGAGTAATCGTAGATGCGGGAGGCGGTCTGGTGGTCACCAATCACCACGTTATTCGCGGCGCGGATGATATTCAGGTGGTGCTCAACGACGGCCGCAGTTTTGCTGCGGAATTGGTGGGTTCCGATCCGGAAGTGGATATCGCAGTGCTGAAAATTGAAGCCAGCAACCTTACCCAATTATCCATGAGCAATTCCGATGAATTGCAGGTGGGTGATTTTGTGGTGGCGATTGGCAATCCCTTCGGTTTGGGACAAACCGTCACCACCGGTGTGGTGAGTGCGCTGGGGCGCACCGGTCTCGGCATCGAAGGTTATGAAGATTTTATTCAGACGGATGCGTCCATTAACCCGGGTAATTCAGGCGGCGCATTGGTTAATTTGCGCGGCGAATTAATCGGCATCAACACCGCCATCATCGCTCCGGCGGGCGGCAACGTGGGGATTGGTTTTGCGATCCCGATCAATATGGCGCGTGCCAGTATCGATCAGATTGTCGAGCACGGCGAAGTCAAACGCGGCCAGATCGGCGTGAGTATTCAGGACGTCACCCCGGAATTGCAGGAGGCTTTTGGCCTGAAAAACGGGCAGCTGGGTGTGTTGATCACTGGCGTTGCGGAAAAATCAGAAGCGGAAAAAGCCGGTTTGAAACCGGGTGACGTAGTCATCGCTGTAGATGGTCGACCCACCTTATCCGCGGGTGCGCTGCGCAATGCCATTGGCGTGCGCAAAATTGGCGATCAGGTGAAACTCACGATTATTCGCGACGGCAAAGAAAAAACTGTGCGCAGTAAAGTCGGCAGTCCTGATACCGGTTTTGCCGGTGCTGTCGGTGGCAAATCGACGGTGGCGCCGCTGCTCGAAGGTGCGGAGTTTGAAAATAATCGCGATGGCTCAGGCGTGGTGGTCGCGCGTATCAATCCCCGGTCGGCCGCTGCGGCGAGTGGATTGCAGGCCGGTGATGTGATCATCGGAGCCAATCGCCAGCGCGTAAATAATCTGGATGAGTTCAATAAAGCGGTCGCGCGCAGCAAGGAGTCCATTTTGCTGCATATTCAGCGCGGTCGCGGTAGCTTCTATCTCGTTATTCGCTGATAACGTGAAAACCTGCGCCTTCACCGGCGCAGGTTTTTTCTTCAGGACCTCAGCAAATATTTTCTCATCAACAGTGAATTCGCCGGGCACAGCTCGCGAAATTCCCGCGTGCGTCGAATGACCTCGGGCGCGCTTCTGCGCGGCACTGGATGAAAATCAAATTTTTCGAAAAATTCCTGCGCGGTTGCCGTGAATAAATACAGTTCGGTGATATTGAGCTGGCGCGCCATGTTTTCCGCATGTTGTACCAGATGGGTGCCAACACCTTGATTGCGCCGCTCCGGACACACCACCAGCGAACGCAATAAACCATATGGCGCGAAGGGTTCCAGACCGACCACGCCGATGGGGTGGCGCCCGTCGGTGGCAGCCCAGAAATAATTGAAATGCGCTTCAGTCAAATCAGCCGTCGGTAGATTGGCGGCGTCGAGCAAGCCCAGCGCATCGGCGCTGGCCGGCTGGTGAAAAGAGATCATGCACTTCGCCTCCGGCAAATATCGCGGGTAATGTAACTCAAAGCGCAGAATCGCCATAGCCCACGGCAATTTGGCAGGCGCCGGGCACTCCTGCTCCGTCACCAAAAGGCCGGTTTTACTGGTACTCAGTCAACGCCCAGTGTATAAATGCCCACTGCCTTTTGTGAGTGAAATTCCGCCCTAGCGGCAGTCTTTACACCAGCCGAAATAAAAATGTTTCCGCACCGGAAAACATTGCCCAACAAAAAAGTTGGAAATCACAGGATCTGGTATGACGTTGTTGTTGATGATTGTGTTGCCTCTCGCGGGCGCTGTGCTGCCGCTGATGACGGAGCGGTTGGGGCGTAACCGGTGTGCAATTGCTGCCGCGCTGGCGCCAGCGGTAGTGCTTGGCATTTTGCTTTACCATCTGCCGGTGGTTTTGGACGGCACCATTCTGCAATTTCATTTGCCCTGGCTGAGTGGAATTGGGCTCGACATGAGCTTGCGTTTGGATGGTCTCGGACTGATGTTCGGTATGCTGATTTCCGGAATTGGTTTGCTGGTCATTGTCTACGCCCGTTATTACCTCTCTGACGACGATTCGCTCGGCAAACTCTACGCAATCCTGCAGTTATTTATGATGGCCATGCTGGGCATAGTGATGGCCGATAATATTTTGCTGTTGGTGGTGTTTTGGGAGCTCACCAGTCTCAGTTCATTTTTATTAATTGGATTTTGGTCGCATCGCAGTGATGCGCGCAAAGGCGCGCGCATGGCCTTGGCCATCACCGGCGCCGGCGGTTTGGCGCTGTTGGGTGGAGCGCTGTTGCTCGGCCATATTGTCGGCAGTTTTAATATCGGTGACATTCTTGCGGCGGGCGATCTGATTCGCGGGCATTCACTTTATCCGATTACGCTGCTGCTGATTCTATTCGGCGCTTTTACCAAGTCCGCGCAATTTCCCTTTCATTTCTGGCTGCCACACGCCATGGCCGCGCCGACACCTGTGTCTGCGTATCTGCACTCGGCGACTATGGTAAAAGCGGGAATATTTCTGCTGGCGCGGCTTTACCCCGCCATTGCCGGCACCGAAATGTGGTTTTTTATCGTGACCACTGTCGGTCTCACCACGCTGGTGTACGCGGCTTATACCGCGATGCTGAAACACGATTTAAAAGGTTTGCTGGCGTATTCGACGATTAGTCATCTCGGGCTGGTCACCTTGTTGTTGGGGCTCGGCACCAAACTCGCGGCCACCGCTGCCGTGTTTCATGTGCTTAACCACGCGACCTTTAAAGCCTCTCTGTTTATGGCAGCGGGAATTATCGACCACGAGACCGGCTCGCGGGATATGCGCAAAATCAATGGGCTCTGGAAATACATGCCGCACACCGCGTTGCTCGCCATGGTGGCCTCCGCGTCCATGGCTGGGGTGCCGCTGCTGAATGGTTTTCTCAGCAAGGAAATGTTTTTCAACGAAACTCTGCATCTTCATTCTGTCGGCTTTTTTGGCTGGCTTGTGCCAATACTTGCGACTGTGGCGGGCATTTTTGCCGTCGCCTATTCCTGGCGATTTATTCACGACGTGTTTTTTAACGGCAAGCCTATCGACCTGCCGAAATTCCCTCCCCACGAACCACCGCGTTATATGAAAGTGCCAGTGGAAATTCTGGTGGTGCTCTGCCTTTTGGTGGGCATGATGCCGAATCTGACGGTAGCGCCCTTAATCAATGCCGCTTCCGCAGCGGTGGTGGGTGGTGAATTGCAAGAGTATGAGATCGCGCTCTGGCACGGCTTTAATTTGCCGCTGCTGATGAGTTTTGTCGCCTTGGCCGGCGGTTTGTTGTTGTACAGCCAGCGCAAGGGCTTGTTCGCTTTTTACGACCGCAATTTTCATCTCGACGAAAAATTGGTGTTTGAAGCGCGAGTACAGCGCGGCGTGCGCAAATCCCGCTGGCTGACTGAGAATTTGGAGAATGGCTCACTGCAACGCTATATGGCGCTGCTGGTTATTTCCGTGTTGGTCGCCGGTGGCGCTGGACTCTGGCCGCTGCTGGAACTCACCGGACCTCTGCCGTTGACGCCGGTGGACGGTGTGAGTGCACTGGCGGCGATTATTCTGATGGTTGGCGCAATCGGCACCGTATTGATTCACCACAATCGCTTGGCCGCTTTGCTGCTGCTGAGTGTGGTGGGGTTGATCGTGGCGCTGATTTTTGTGCGCTTTTCCGCTCCCGATCTGGCGCTCACGCAATTGTCCGTCGAGGTGGTGACCATAGTGCTGATGATGCTCGCGCTGTATTTTCTGCCGCAGATTACGCCGAATGAATCGCGGCCCTGGCGTGTCGCCCGCGATATAGGCTTGGCTGCCGCAGCTGGTATCGGCGTCGGCTTGATCGTTTGGGCGGTGCTCACGCGGCCCTACAGCACCATCGCGGATTATTTCATCGCCAACAGTGTCAGCGGCGGTGGTGGTGCTAATGTCGTGAATGTAATCCTGGTGGATTTCCGCGGCTTCGACACCATGGGTGAAATTACCGTGCTCGCCATAGCCGCGGTGGGTATTTTCGCCATGCTACGCAATCTCAATTTGCCCCTGCCGGAAGCCGATGGCAGCGGGCGCCGCTGGGCGCGGGACACTTATCCGCCGATCCTGGCAGTGCTCGCGCGTATTCTGCTGCCGCTGGCGTTGCTGGTATCCGCCTATATTTTCCTGCGCGGCCACAATCTTCCGGGCGGCGGTTTTATCGCCGGCTTGGTGACCAGTGTCGCGCTGATTCTGCAATACGTTTCCAGCGGAGTGGTGTGGATGCAGGAGCGCCTGCGCTGGGATTACCGCAGCATGGCGGCCCTCGGTGTGGTGATTGCGGCTTTGACCGGGCTGGGCAGCTTTTTCTGGGGTTATCCGTTTCTCACCTCGACGTTCACCCATATCCACTGGCCAGTGGTGGGCGATTTTGAACTCGCCTCCGCCATGGCATTTGACCTGGGCGTGTACATCACGGTCGTCGGCGCGACTCTGCTGATCCTGGCGCAACTGGGCATGCTCACGCAGCCAGGGCGTATGCAGGTTGAAGCTGTGAAGGAGGCCGTCTGATGGAAGCCTTGATCGCCGCGGTGATTGCCGTGATGACCAGCTGCGGCGTCTATCTGATGCTGCGGGCGCGCACCTTTACCGTGATTCTGGGGATCACCTTGCTGTCCTACGCGGTAAACATTTTTATTTTTGTGATGGGCAGGCTGGTCTCCACCAATCCCGCCGTTATCGGCAGTGGTGAAGCCTATCCGGACCCGGTGCCCCAGGCCCTGGTGCTCACCGCCATTGTGATCGGCTTTGCCATGACGGCCTTCCTGCTGGTGCTTTCCCTGCGCGCCCGCGCCGAACTCGGCAACGATCATGTGGATGGTCGGGGGGAGGGCAGTTCCTCGTGAATCACTGGATCATCATTCCTATTCTGCTGCCGCTGCTGACGGCGCTGACCCTGTTAATCGGCGCGCGCATGGGAATGCGCCGCGCCCGCGTCGTCAGCCTGACCAGCTTGGTGTTGTTGCTCGGCGTCGAGCTGTATCTGCTCCAGCTGGTCGCCAGCGACACCATCACCCTTTATGCCCTAGGCAACTGGCCGCCACCCTTCGGCATAGTGCTGCAGTTGGATCGCCTCGCCGCGCTGATGCTGGCGATGACCGGTGTGCTGGCGCTGTTTTGCACCGCCTACGCCGCCTGCGACCGCGATGGTCCCGGTGACAGCCTGCATCCGCTGATTCACTTTTTGATGCTCGGATTGAACGGCGCCTTCCTGACCGGTGATCTGTTCAATCTGTTCGTATTTTTCGAGGTGCTGCTGCTGGCGTCCTATGCGCTGCTGCTGCACGGCGACGGCCCCCGACGAGCCAAAGCGGGATTGCATTACGTGGTGCTCAACCTCGCCGGCTCGGCCCTGTTTCTGATTGCGGTGTCGCTGCTTTACGGCGTGACCGGCACTTTGAATATGGCGGATATGGGCGCGCGCGTCGCCGCACTGGACCCGGCGGACCGCCCCTTGGCGCATACCGGCGGCCTATTGCTGTTTGTGGTATTCGGTTTGAAGGCTGCGATCGCGCCGCTGTACTTCTGGCTGCCCGGCGCCTATGCCGCTGCCGTCGGCCCCGTGGCCGCACTGTTTGCGGTGATGACCAAGGTCGGCATCTATTCCATCGTGCGGGTGTACGGTTTGGCATTCTCCGAGGGCGGAGCAGGTTTTGCCGAGTTTTTTAATCCGTGGCTCTGGCCGCTGGCAATCGTCACCCTGGGATTGGGGGTGGCGGGCACTCTGGCAGCGCGGGGGCTGCGTCAGCAGATCGCTTATCTGGTGATCGTGTCGGTGGGCACTCTCTTGCTGGGGATCGCCATGAACTCGGTGGCATCACTGGCGGCGCTTTTGTATTACCTGGTGCATTCCACCTGGATCTGCGCCGTGCTGTTTTTGCTGGCGGATGTGTTGCTGCAACAGCGCGGCACCGTGGCCGACACCATTGCCGGCGGCCCGCGACTGTTGCAGGGCACCAGTCTGGGAATTTTGTTTTTCATCGCCGCCGCCAGCGTTGTCGGCATGCCGCCCACCAGCGGTTTTGTCGGCAAAGTCGGGCTGATGCAGGCGGCCGCATCGCCGCAGCAAGTGATGTGGGTGTGGCCGGCGCTACTGCTCTCCGGGCTGTTCACCATCACCGCCCTCAGCCGCAGCGGCAGCACCTTTTTCTGGCGCACCGAAGGTGAGGCCACCGGGGAAGGGCGCGCCAATGCCGGGGCGCTGACCGCTATAGGTGGTCTGCTGGCGCTCAGCATTGTCCTCAGTTTTGCCGGCGGATGGGTGTTGCCTTATATGGAGGCGACGGCGGTGCAGCTCGCAGATCCAGAGGCTTATCGCCAGGCCGCGTCCGCTTATCAGCCAATCCGGGGGAATTCACCATGAGCCCATCCGTATCCTTGTGGCGGCGCTGCTGGCCGCGCCCTGTGCTCAGCTGGGTACTGTGGGTGTTGTGGTTGCTGCTGGTGAACAGTTTGGGCGTCGGCCAAATGCTGCTTGGCGCCTTCTGGGCGTGGCTGATTCCGTTCTACACCCAGAGCTTCTGGCCGGGTGTTATGAGNCTGCGCAAACCCTGGCTGGCCGCCAAATTTCTCGGCNTGGTGGTGTGGGACATANTGCTGGCGAATTGGGTGGTGGCGCGGCTGATTCTGCGCCCGGCGGATCGCCTGCAACCGGCGTTTATGCTGTTGCCGCTGGATGTGCGCGAGGATTTCACCATTACGATACTGGCGAGCACCATTTCCCTCACCCCCGGCACTGTGTCCGCCGATTTAAGCATCGACCGCCGCCACTTGCTGATCCACGCGCTGCATGTGGAAGACGAGCAGGAGGCCATCGCCCAGATGAAACAGCGTTACGAGGCCCCGCTGAAGGAGATTTTCGAATGCTGAACACGGTAATCCCCATCGCATTGTTTATGGTGAGCCTGGCCCTGGCGTTGAATCTCTGGCGCTTGGTAATCGGCCCGTCGCTGCCGGATCGCATCCTCGCTCTCGATACCATGTACATCAACGCCATTGCGCTATTGGTGCTCTACGGCATTTATCAGCAGTCGGCATTTTATTTTGAGGCGGCGTTATTGATTGCGGTAATGGGGTTTGTCGGCACAGTGGTGCTGTCCAAATATCTGTTGCGCGGCGACATCATCGAATAATCGGGAAAGTCTGATGACCTTATTGCTCGAAATTATTATTTCCCTCTGTCTGCTTATAGGCGCTGGCTTTGCGTTGATAGGATCGATCGGCCTTGCGCGCTTGCCGGACTTTTATATGCGTCTGCACGGACCTACCAAAGCCAGCACGCTGGGCGTCGGCGGTATGGTGGTTGGCTCGCTGATTTATTTCAGCACTCGCGGCGAAGGTCTCAGCCTGCACGAATTTCTTATCGTGATTTTTTTGTTTATCACCGCGCCGGTCAGCGCGCATATAGTGGCCAAAGCGGCGTTACATCTTCAGCTCCCTGCCGTGGAGCGCACGCGCAGACCGCCCGTTCAGAACCCTTCCAAAAACGATTCCTGATATTGCCTATAACCGCGCGCTGAATCTCTGCCGCTGCGCGGGATCATAGATAGCGCAATTCATATCCGCCGAGGCATAACCATGAAAAAAATGTCCCGCACGTTTGGTCTGCTCGCAGCTGGCATGGTGCTGAGCACCAGCG
>Ga0065721_10051020_pt1 | contig 16556 bp, 9 predicted proteins | sample Mesricmetagenome_FD_59108 | JGI IMG/M metagenome (GOLD analysis project Ga0065721, IMG submission 59108) | Mesophilic microbial community from rice straw/compost enrichment Sample: eDNA_1 v2 (version 2) | ecosystem: Engineered > Solid waste > Grass > Composting > Bioreactor | place: USA: Davis... | reverse complement strand
GAACCAGTTCGGCAACCATCCGATCTCCCAGTCCTGCGCGGACTACATCATGCGCGACACCCTCAACACCACGGAGATGGAGCAGAACATCGTCCAGGCGACGGTGCAGGGCGGGCTGTTCGAGCTGCCGGCGGGCGAGCTCAGGTTCGCGGTGGGCGCCGGCTATCGCGACAACTCCTTCGTCTTCGACTCCGACGACGCGCTCGACCAGCCGGACGGCACCAGCGACATCATCGGCTTCTCCGTGCTCCGCAGCTCGGAGGGCAAGGTGAAGACCAAGGAATTGTTCGCCGAACTCCTCGTGCCGATCCTGCGGGACCTGCCCTTCGTCCAGGAGCTGAACCTCGATCTCGGCTACCGCTACTCGGACTACAACACCATCGGCGGCGCCCAGACCTACAAGGTCGATTTCGAGTGGGCCGTGGTCGACTCCTTCCGTCTGCGCGGCGGCTACAACCGCGCCATTCGCGCGCCTAGCGTCGGCGAACTCTACGCGCCGATCTCCACGGGCAGCACCAGCATCGGACAACCTGGGCCGAACGTCGTCAGCGGCGACCCATGCGACGTCCGCTCGTCCTACCGGAATGGCCCGAACGCCGCTCAGGTGCGGGCGCTCTGCCTGGCTCAAGGCATGTCGCCGGAGATCATCGACGGCTTCATCGGCACCGCCCAGGTCTTTCCGCTCACCGGCGGCAACCCGGATCTGCAGGAAGAAACCGCCGACACCTACTCCTTCGGGGCGGTCTTCCGCTCGCCCTTCGACTCGCCTTGGGTGAGGGACCTGCAGGTGTCGCTCGACTGGTACGAGATCCAGGTCTCCGACGCCGTCGGCGTCCTGTCCGTCGTGCAGTCGACCCAGTACTGCTTCAACGTCGGCGGCGCGAACCCGACCTACGATCCGAACAACTACTATTGCAGCCTGCTGGCGCGGGCGCCGACCGGCCCGCTTGAGCCGCCGACCACGCAGCCCTTGCTCAACCTCGCCCAGTTCAACGTCAGCGGGGTGGACCTCCAGGTCGACTGGCGGCTCGACCTCGCCGATGTGGGCCTGCCCTGGGAAGACCCCGGCCGGATCAGCGTCCGCACGGCGGTGAGCTATCTCGACAAGTTCGAGATCCAGGCCCTTCCGGGGGCGCAGATGTACAACTACGCCGGAACCATCGGCGCTTCGGTCGAGACCGGCGCGGGCATCACCCACCCGACCTGGAAGGCGATCACCACGATCGGTTACGACCGCGGTCCGGCGAACGTGTCCCTCAGCTGGCGGTTCATCGACAAGATGGACCACATGAACGCCGTGACCTCGCCGAGCACCGCTCCGCCCGGGATCAAGGCCTACAACGCCTTTGACCTCAACGTGCGTTACGCCCTGCCGTGGGAGACGGACGTGCGGGTCGGCATCAACAACATCTTCAATGAAGCGCCGCCGCCCTATGGCAGCTCGGCGGAAACCTACGATGCGTCCACCTACGACGTCATCGGCCGCTACTACTCGTTCTCGGTGACCAAGCGGTTCTGAGGTCGGGGAAATCACAGAAGTCAGGGGCTCGCGCCGGCGGGCCCCAAACGCCCGGCGCGCCCGACGAAAGGGCCAAGGCCGGATCCTTTGGGGGAGTGAAGATGAGTAAGCACAGAAGCATGCGCTCGGTCCTGATGGCCGGCTCGCGAGTGGCGATGGTCGGGATGATGGCCTGTTCGCTGCTGGCGCCCAGCGTTCCGGCCTTCGCCCAGTCCGCCGCGCCGACGCCCGAGAGCTTCTTCGGCCACCGCATGGGCACGGATCGTGAGCTTGAGCCGTACAACAAGCTGGTCGCCTACTATCAGCAACTGGAAAAGACGACCGATCGGATCAAGGTCGTGGAGATCGGCAAGTCGACCGAAGGCCGCCCGTACCTGGCCATGTTCGTCTCCGCGCCGGAGAACCTCGCGCGGCTGGAAGAATACCGTCAGATGAACGCCAAGCTGGCCGACCCGCGCGGGGTTTCCCAGGCCGAGCTCGACCAGATCGTCGCCAATGGCAAGGCGGTGGTCGTGCAATCCTTCGACCTGCACTCCAGCGAGATCGGCTCGTCACTGACCGCGGTGGAGTTCACTCACGACCTCGTCACCCGGACCGATCCGGAGGCGATGAACATCCTGGCCAACACCATCACGATCATCATGCCGTCCCTGAACCCGGACGGTCACGACATGATCTATGACTGGTACACCAAGACCAAGGGCACCCCTTACGAGGGGGGTCCGATGCCCTGGATGTACCAGAAGTACGTGGGCCACGATAACAACCGCGACGCCTTCATGTTGAACATGGCGGAGTCCCGAAACATCGCGAAGATCCTCTACCGCGACTGGATTCCGCAGGCCTATATCGACCACCACCAGATGGGCGCCTATGCGCCGCGCATCTCGATCCCGCCCTATGCCGATCCGATCCGTCCGGACGGCGATCCGCTCGTTTGGCGGGAGATGATCTGGTACGGCGCCCACATGGGCTACAAGCTCGACGAGGCCAAGCTGCCCGGCGCGATCGGCAATGCGATCTATTCCGGCTGGGGCCACATGGGCTTCCACTGGATCACCCCGTTCCACAACATCGCCGGCATGCTGACGGAGTCGGCCAGCGCCAATCTGGCGACGCCGCTCTACATCCATCCCGACCAACTCCAGGGCGGCCAGCGCAACGTTCCTGACAACCGGCCGCAGATGAACATGCCGGACACCTGGAACGGCGGTTGGTGGCGTCCGCGCGACATCGTCGACCGTCAGAAGGTCGCCGCCTGGGCGCTTTCGGACATGGCCGCCCGCAACCGCGAGACGGTGCTGCGCAACGGCTACCTGAAGGCCCAGCGGCAGACCCAGCGCGGCGCGGAAGCGGAGGTGAAGGCCTATGTGATCGGCGCCGACCAGCACGATCCCCTGACCGCGAACAAGATGGTCAATGCGCTGCTGTTGCAGGGCGTCGACATCTATCGCGCGCCGGCCGAGTTCGTGCACGAGGGCCGGGTCTATGGCGCAGGCAGCTATGTGATCCCCATGAACCAGCCGAAGATGGGCCTGGTTCGCTGGATGCTCGGCCGAACCTTCTTCCCGGACGACACCTACGCGCGGACGAAGGATGGCGACCCGATCCGACCCTACGACATGTCCACGGACGCCATGACCGAGTTCATGGGCGTCGAGAGCGACCCCGTCGGCGCGCCCGTCACGGCCCAGCTCGTCAAGCTGACGGCGCCCGTGGTCGAGCGCGGGACCGTCGCCGAAGGCGCCTCGACCTACATCCTCGACGGTGATCTCAACGACAGCTTCCGCGCAGCGAACCTGCTCATGAAGTCCGGAGCCTCCGTGCGGCGTGTGAGCAGCCCAGGCGCCGGGGCCAAGATCGGCGACTTCGTCGTCAGCGGCGCGTCGCCACAGGCCGCCGCCAGCGTCGCGGCGACCACCGGCGTCTCCTTCGCCGCGGCCGAGGCGACGCCTGCGTCCTACGCCATCAAGACCCCGCGTATCGCCATGCTGCAGCGCTATCGCGGCGGCAACATGGACGAGGGTTGGACGCGTTTCTTGTTGGAGAGCTTCGACTTCAACTACGCCTCGATCATGGACAAGGAGATCAAGGCGGGGAACCTGATCAAGAAGTACGACGTCATCGTCCTGCCCTCCGATTCCATTCCGAACATGACCGGCGAGGCGCCTCCGCCCGGGGGCGGCGGGCGCGGCTATGGCTTCGACGTCAGCAAGACACCGCCGGAATATCGCAGCGGCTTCGGCGAGGAAGGCGTCAAGCAGCTGGAGGAGTTCGTGAAGGCCGGCGGTCGTCTGGTGACCTTCGCCCAGGCCGGCGACCTGCCGATCAAGAAGTTCAAGCTGCCGGTCCAGAACATCGTGGCTGGCAAGCCCGGCAAGGAATTCTGGTCGCCGGGCTCGACGCTCAAGATCAAGGTCGACAACCAGGACCCCCACGCCTTCGGCATGCCGAAGGACGCCTTGGCCATCTACACCATGGAAGGCCAGATCTATGAGGTCACGCCAAACGCCGACAATGACCGCGTGAAAGTCATCGCCTCCTATGTGGACCGCGACGTGCTGCAGAGCGGCTGGCTGTTGGGCGAGGACCTGATCAAGGGCAAGGCGGCCATGGTCTCGGTGCGGCACGGCAAGGGCGAGGTGGTCTTGATCGGCTTCCGGCCGCAGCACCGCGCCCAGGCCCACGGCACCTTCAAACTGTTCTTCGACAGCCTGCTGCCTGCTCCCTCGACCCCGCAGTAGGCCCACCGCGGCCCTTCGGCGGGCCGCGTCAGGATCCCCGTGCGCGCTTCTCCCCGCGCACGGGGATTTTCTTCGTCATCGAGGCCAGGGATCTTCGGGCGGCATGTCGCTGGAGACGCGCCCTGGAAACACCGGTGGGCGCTTTTCCAGGAAGGCGGCCACGCCTTCCTTCACGTCGGGTCCCGCGCCGAGCGACATTGCCAGACGGCCGTCGATCTTCAGCACCTCCTCGGGAGACGAGGCCTCCGACAGCTTCCATAGCATCTGGCGGGTGAGGGCGATGGAGACCGGCGCGGTGTTGTCTGCGATTGAGCGGGCGATCTCATAGGCGCGCGGCAGCAGGTCGTCAGGCGCGACGACCTCGCTCACCAGTCCGCCCTTCAGCGCCTCGCTGGCGGGAAAGAGCGCGCCGTCGAGACACCAGCGAAGCGCCTGCGGCAAGCCCACCAGTCGAGGCAGGAACCAGGCGCTCCCCGCCTCAGGGACCAGCCCTCTACGGGCGAAGACGAAGCCGAACTTCGCGCCTTCCGCGGCGATGCGGATGTCCATCGGCAGGGTCAGGGTGAGCCCGACGCCGACGGCGGCTCCGTTGAAGGCGGCGATCGCAGGCTTGCGGCAGTGATAGACCGCGCCGACCATTCCGGCGCCGCCCGAGCGGGGGCCCTTGCTGACATCGCCGAATGAGGCCGAGCCCTTTTCGGAGGTCGTGTCGAAGGCGTCGGCGCCGGCGGAAATGTCGGCGCCCGCGCAGAAGGCCCGGCCTGCGCCTGTGACGACCACAACCCGAACGGCGTCGTCCTGGTCGGCGCGTTCGAAGGCCTCGGCGATCTCCGCGCCCATGATGGCGGTGTAGGCGTTGAGCTTGTCGGGACGATTGAGGGTGAGCCGAAGAACGCCGGCCTCTAACTCGCACGATATGTGCTGGTAGGGATTGGACATGCTGGCCTCCCTTCGCAGGATCATGGCGTCCTGCCTTTTCGGGCACGCTAGCTGGTTGACGCCGGGGCCGCGCAAGCGCGTTGGCCGCCGCTCCGAAGAATACGGGCCGCCTTCTGCTGAAGACGGCCCGCGCCGCTATGGAAGCATCATCGGAGACGCCCTAGGAGGAGGCCGCCGTGGACGCGTCGCGAAGCATCTTCACCGCATCGTCGATCGTGAAGCTGTTGGGCGACTGGATCGGCGGGAAGTCCTTGAAGGTCGCCGCCCACTGGTCGGAAATGCCGTACGCGCCGTACAGGATGTACGCGTGATACAGGAACCACTCGTAGTAGCTGTTCGAGGTGATGTCCGCGAACTCGTAGGGATCGGTGCGCAGGTTGAAGATTTTGGGCAATCTTAGTCGCGTGAACGGCTCGGCCCAGATCTGCATGGTGCCTTGGCACCGCTGCTCCATGAAGACCACCTTCCAGTTGTCGTAGCGGACACCCAGAATGTCGCCGTCGTCGCTGATGTAGACGAACAGCTTGCGAGGGCTCTCAGCCTCCTTGCCGGTGAGGTACGGCAGCAGGTTGTAGCCGTCGATGTGGTTTTTGTAGGTTCTGCCGATCGCCTCGTATCCCTTCTTGGCCTTCTCGACGATATCGGGCTCGCCGGCCATGGCGAGGAAGGTCGGGAACCAGTCGTGATGCTGCACGATCTCGCGAGAGACCGAACCCGGCTTGATCTGACCCGGCCAGCGCACCAGCAGCGGTATCCGGAAGGCGCCCTCCCAGTTGGAGTTCTTCTCGCTGCGGAACGGCGTCATGCCGCCGTCCGGCCAGGAGTTCCGGTGCGGGCCGTTGTCGGTCGAATACATGACGAACGTGTCTTCGCCGATGCCGAGCTCGTCGAGCAGGTCGAGCATCTGGCCCACGTTCTTGTCATGGTCGATCATGGTGTCGTGATAGGGCGACTGCCACCGTCCGGCCTGGCCCAGGCTCTCCTTCTTCGTGTGCGTGAACATGTGCATGTGCGTGGTGTTCAGCCACACGAAGAACGGTTTGCCGTCGGCCTTCTGGCGTTTGATGAAGTCGGTGGCGGCGGCGACGAACTCGTCGTCGCAGGTCTCCATCCGCTTCTTGGTGAGCGGGCCGGTGTCCTCGATCTTCTGCTTGCCGACCTTGCCCCAGCGCTCATGCTCGGTGGGGTCGTCGGTGTCGGTCGCCCAGGAATGGACCACGCCACGCGGGCCGTTCTTCTTGCGGAAGTTGGGGAAGTCCTTGTCCGGATAGTAGTCGTACATCTCCGGCTCTTCCTCGGCGTTCAGGTGATAGAGGTTGCCGAAGAACTCGTCGAAGCCGTGATTGGTCGGCAGCATGTGGTTCAGGTCGCCCAGGTGGTTCTTTCCGAACTGCCCCGTGGCGTAGCCCTGGTTCTTCAGGGCTGCGGCGATGGTCAGGATCTTCTCGTTCATTCCGATCGCCGCTCCGGGGATGCCGACCTTGGAAAGCCCCGTGCGCAGCACGCTTTGTCCGGTGATGAACGAGGAGCGGCCGGCGGTGCAGGACTGCTCGCCATAGGAGTCGATGAACATCATCCCTTCCTTGGCGATCCGGTCGATGTTCGGGGTCTCGTAGCCCATCAGGCCGTGCGAGTAGCAGCTCAGATTGCTGATCCCGATGTCGTCGCCCCAGATGACGAGGATGTTGGGCTTTCCGTTGGGCATCGCGCGCCTCCATTGTCTGGCGACGCATTGAGACGGCGAAGGGCGCTCGCGCCCATCGGCGCCAACCCTAGGTCGGCATCAGGGAAAACCCCTGCCGTCAGTCCACGGAGAGCCACGCCCTGAAGGCGGCCAGCGCCGGCCTGGCCTCCCCGTGCAAGGCCAGCATGCGCGCCAGCAGGATTCGGGCCTGGCTTGGGCTCAGATCGTTGCAGAACACGGCGCCGGCGTCCGCCAGCCTGCGGCCGGTGGCGTAGTCGGGGGAGACGTCGCCCTCGGCGCACCGCGACGTCACCGCCACAGCGACCCCGGCTTCGATCGCCCGGGACACCGCGTCCGCCACGATGGGGCCAGCGTTGCCGCGGCCCAGCCCTTCCAGCACCAGGCCACGTTCGCCGCCCGCCACCGCCGCGTCGATGAGCCGTCCGCTGGCGCCGAGGCCAAGGCCGATCAGGTCGACGCGCTCATCGCACGGGCCGGGCGGCAAGGGCGATGGTCGGACCCGGTCGGGAAGGGGCTGGCCCATGATCGCCCCTAGTCCCATGCGGTGCGCAAACCCGTCCAGTGCGCTGGTGTGCTGCTTGAAGGCGCCGCGCGCGGGCAGGACATGTCCGCCGAAGACGATCCAGGCCCCTCGGCCCTCCGCCTCACTGGAAGCGGCCAGGGAAAGCGCATCGTTCAGATTGGCCAGGCCATCGAACCCCGGCTGGTCAGGAGAGCGCTGCGCCCCGGTGAAGACGACCGGCTTTTGGCTCGTCCAATGGATGTCGGCGAGGAACGCGGTTTCCTCCATGGTGTCCGTGCCATGGGTGACGACGATCCCCGAAACGTCGGAGCGTTCGGCCGCGGCCAGGGCGGCGGCGACCACCGCGCCCGCCTGGACAAGGCTCATTTCCTCGCTGAGCCCTGAATAGACCCGCTCGATCCGCAGGTCCGCGGCGTGGTCACCCAGCGCGGCCGCCAGCGCCCGGCCTCCGGCCAAGGCGCCGTTGGCGGCGGGAGCAGAGCTGATCGTTCCACCAGCATCGAGCACCAGGACGCGGCCCATGCCAAACTCCAGTTGTTTTCAGTCGAGGGGGCAGGGGCGCCTGCTGCTCCCTTTGCGGCCTCAGGAAGGGAAGTCCGTCGGAAAGCCGGGTAGAACCACGCCGCTCCCTCGAGTTCAATCCGGCTAGGGAGCTTCGCGCCGCTCGAGAGTGACTAAAAGCGGATGAGGGCCGACACTCCGGCCGTTCGCGCCGGCCCTCGGGCGCTTGCCGAAAAGCCGTAGCTTTCTCCGATGAATCCGGCATCGACGATGTATTGCTGGTCGAGCACGTTGCGTACGAAGCCGGTGACCGTCCAGCCGCTCGCGTGTCTATAGGACAGCGTCAGGTCGAGCACGCCGTACGGGTCTTGCCGCTCATCCTGCGTCAGATCAGGCGCAAGGCCCCGCGAAAGCGACGGCAAGTCATTGTCGTCCGAAAAATAGATCGTCGACTGCCACGCATAGGAGGGGCTGAAGACGAGCGTCGCACGCGGCACGTCACGGGAGATTTCCAGGCGCAGCGAGGCCTTGTGGTCCGGTGCGAGTCGGAAGCGATTGCCCTTCATCGCGCCCGTCGTCAGCCGCGCACGGTTGTAGCCGTAGGTCGCGACGAGACGCGCGTGGTCGGCGAGCCGCCAACGGGCTTCCAGTTCAGAACCGTGCGCCCGGGCCTCACCGGCGTTCACCGTGCGCAGCAGACCGTCGATGAAGCGCGTCGTCTGGAAGTCGTTGTAGGCGTAGGCGTAGACCACCCCGTCGAGCTGAAGTCGGCCGCCCGCCAGGTTGGTCTTTGCGCCGAGCTCGACTGAGTCCACCGTCTCGGCGGGCGCGCGGCCGAAGCGGGCGGGGCCATAGGGCGTCGTCGGCGCTCCGGCCACCAACACCATCGGCCGCCGTCCACGCGCATAGGACCCGTAGAGGCTGACGTCCTCGGTTGGGGCGTAGCGGGCCACGAGGCGCCAACTCCAGCCGGAGTCGTTCAGGTCGTCGGAGATCTTATTCCCGTTCCCGACGGTAGGGTGAAAGATCATGCCATAGGGCGCCGAGTCACGGAACCGCCCGAGCGCCAAGTCCGCCAGCAGGGCTTGGCGTCCCGGCCCCTGCATGCCTAAAGCGGCCAAAAGCGTGCCGAGGGTCGAGGGGCCCTCAGGATTCGACGGCGCGACGGCGCTCTCCTTGTGATCGAGACTATATCTGAGCCCAACCGAAAACTCCCAGGCCAAGCTCGGCCGAAAGCTGGCGTCGGCGAAGACATCCAGGGAGCGCGTGCGGCTAAAGTTCTGATTCAGCTCCAGGTGCGCGGGCTTGAGCTGAGCTGCGATCGCTGCTGCGGAGGCAGGGTCGATGTGTGTTCCGCGGCTGGCGACGAGAGCGCCGATCTGGTCGGTCAGGAAGGCGGGCGCGGTCAACTCCGCTAGTGATTGGGGAGGCTCGCTCAGCCCGCCCGCGATCCTCGCCAGCAACGGCCGCTCGTCGACGACGATCGGTACCCGCTGCGTGCCGTGCTCCGAAAAGAGGTTGAGTCCTACGAAGCCCCGCCAGCCGGCCCCGGTGTCGTATTCCAGGCGTGCTTCGAGGCTCTGCTCCACGCCACGGGTCTGCTCGAGGAGACTTACGACCGGCAGCGCCGTCCCGTCCGCGTCCTGAAGTTCGTCGGCCGCAAAGCGGCGGGCCGAGAGGAGGCCGGAGAGGCCCCAACCCCCGCCGAGCTCCATTTGCGCCAGGGCCGTGGCTGAGGCGAGCTCCCGATCGAGGCCCAGGCGACGGGCCGCACCGTTTTCGTCGGGGGCGGCGAGCGCGAGGCCGTCGTAGCGCCCCAGCCCGCCGGTCGCGTCTCCCGTCATTGGATCCGTGGGCGAGTAGACGAGAGACTTCATCCCCGCGCCGGTGGGGCGATCGTGCTCGTAGTTGAGAATTAGGTCGGCGCTGAAATTCGCCGAAGGCGCAACCCGAAGCGAGATCCTGATGGCGTCCGTCGCGATGGACTGCTGTGCGGGCCCGCCGAGGAGGTTTTCGACCATGCCGTCCCGCCGACGGCTACGTCCGGCGATGCGTACCGCGGCGCTTTCTCCGATCGGCCTGTTCAAGGCGGCGTCGATGGAAATCAGGCCGTGGTCGCCGAGCGCCAGCCCGGCATAGCCCTCCGTGCCCTCGAGGCTCGCCTTCCGCTGAATGACATTGATGGCGCCGGTCATGGCGCTTCGGCCGAAAAGCGTCGATTGGGGGCCCTTGGCGATCTCGATGCGCTCGAGGTCGAAGAGCTCGAAATAGGCGCCGCGCTCCTTCGAGGCCGGCGCGCCGTCCTGGAACACAGACAATCGCGGCTCGCGGGTCGCATCCCCCGAAGCCTGCGTGATCCCGCGCATCGAAAAGCCCGCGGTCGCGGGGGAGGCGGCCGCGACGTTCAGGCCGGGCGCGAGGCGCGAGACCTCGTCCATGCTGACGAGGCCGAGCCGCTCTAGCTCCCGCCCGGAGAGCGTGGTGAGAGATATGGGTGTCTCGAAGGCGAGGCCTGGCCGCCGTTCGGCGGTCACGATCACTTCCGCGACCGGGACGATCTCTTCAGACCTTTCGGGCGCTGCTGGAGCAAGGGGGCGCCCGATCGGGCGGATCATGAGCACGCCGCCCGGACCTGGCAGCGCCCCAAGCCCCGATCCGGCGAGCAATCTCGCCAAGGCGTCTTCCTGTGAAAACAGCCCCTTCAGTTCTGGGGCCGACTTGCCGGCAAGCAATTTCGGATCGGCGATCACCTGCGCGCCGCTCTTCAGACTGAAACTGGCAAGACCGCGGGAAAGGGGACCTGCCGGTATCGCATAGACCCGGTCTGTTGCCGCGACGGCCCTCCCGCTCCAGGCCACCAGGAGGGCCGCGACAGCGCAGACAAGGGCCGCTCGAGACCGTGAGGACATCGCAGTCTTCAGGTCATGAGGCCGGCCGCCGCCGCAGCTCCACGGCGCCGTCCGGCCCTGCGGCCGCCAGAACCGGCAGATAGGCTTCGACCGCCTTGATGAAAGCGGCCTCGTCGCCCGCGTCGAAAGCGCCGCTGATGCGCAGGTCCGCCACCTCGGGCGCGACCCGCAGCGGTCGCTGGGCGTAGCGTTCGATCCGCGCCGCCGCCTCGCGCAAGCTTGTGTCGTCGAAGATGAGCTTGCCCGACCGCCAGGCGAGCGCCGCGTCTGGGTCGGTCGTCGCCACCTGACCGCGCTTTCCGTCTCGCGCCAGATACTGGTCCCCAGGCCGCAGGCGCGCCAGGAGCGCGCCGTCGACGCTGCGGACATCGACCGAGCCTTCGAGCAGCGTGATGGTCGAGGCGTTCTGGCTCTGCTCGAGATTGAACTCCGTTCCGGTCGCGACCACGACCGTTCGGCCAAGTCGCACCGCAAAGGGCCGGCGCTCGTCGTGCGCGACGTCGAAACTCGCCTGCCCTTGCAACAGCCGCAGGTCACGCGAACGAGGGCCGAGCCGGACTTCAAGTCTTGTCCGGGCGTCGAGCGTAAGCTCGGAGCCGTCGTCCAGCGTCACGTGACGCGTGGCGCTGTCGGTCTCATAGGTCGTGAGCTGCGCCGGACGAGCCTGATAGGCGAGGGCTCCCACGACGATTGCGAGCGTCGCGGCCAGTGAGCCCACGAGGAGCGCGCGGCGCGAACCTCCAGTTCGGGCGGTCGTCCGCTGTCGCAGGGCGAGGACTTCGGGCGCCGAGGCCTGGGCTTCCAGGAACGACATGGAGGCGGACACGGCGTCGAAGGCTTGCCGATGCGAGGGGGCCGCCGTCAGCCAGGCCTGCAAAGCCGCTTCGTCCTCGGAGGTCCATTCGGCGGCCTCTCGCGCGACCCAGGCGCCCGCGGCGGTCTCTGATGGGTCTTCGTCGACCGAGAATTGAAAAGAACGCGTCAAGGTTTGAAGCGCCGCGAAAGATGAGCGACGGCGCGGACAAGGTGCTTCTCCACCGCGCTGATAGAGACGCCCATACGCGAGGCGATCTCCGCCTGCTTGAGTTTTTCCAGCCGCGCGAGGACGAATATGTCCCGCGTGCGCGGCGGAAGCTCGTCGAGGGCCTGGAGGACAGCCGTCAGCCGCTGGCGATCCATCAGTGTCCGTTCAGCTGAAGCGGTCTCCGCCGGAATGTTGAGCGGCTCGGCCGGGGTGTCTTGGGCGGTATCGAGATCGAGGCTCACGTGCCGGTCGGCGCGTTTCGCGATCCTCACCCGCATGCGGTCACGAAGCAGATTGGCGGCGATCGTGAACACGAAGGAGTCCGGCGCCTGCACCGAGGTGGTGGCGCCGCGGAGGATTCTCACGAACACCTCCTGGGTGAGGTCTTCGGCCTCGGCGCGGTCGTTCGTATGCCTCAGGAAGTAGGCCATCAGCGGCCGGCGATAGAGATGCGAGAGCTCGCCGGGATTGAGCGAGCCGGCGCTGGAGCAAGCCTCGGAACTGGATAGTGACGCCACGGAAAACCGCCCCTGTTTCGCGCGGCGCAGGCGCTCGGCCATGCGCAAGGCGCGGGCGGCTCTTTCCATGGTTTCGTGACACTTTTTGCCTCGCGCGGCCGATCGAAAATTCAGGTGAGGATCGGCGCGGGCGCTTCGTCCTTCCCCTCTAACGCGCGCCCACCGCCGTGGAGCGCTTCAGTAACGGGGGAGCATTTCCGATGATCTCGAACAATGTCGCACGCCTTGGCGCAGCCTCGGCGATCGCGCTCTTCTGGGCGCAGGCCGCCTATGCCCAGGTCGACCCGGCGCAGGTCGAAGAGGTGGTCGTCACCGGCTCGCGGATCGCCCGCAAGGACTATACGGCCGAGAGCCCGATCGTGACGGTGGCGGCTGAGAACCTGCAGGCCACGGGACCGGCCTCGCTCGAGACCACCCTCAATCAGCTGCCGCAATTTGCCGCCAATGCTGGCGGAACCTCCACCAGTCAGGCGAGGGCTGGCCGCGCCTATGCGAACCTCCGCGGCCTTGGCCCCTCCCGCACCCTGGTCCTGCAGGATGGACGCAGGATGCAACCCTCCGACCCGCTCGGCGCGATCGACCTCAACACCATCTCCGCCGCGCTGGTGGACAGCGTCGAGGTCATCACCGGCGGCGCCTCCGCGGTCTACGGCTCGGACGCGATCGCTGGCGTCGTCAACTTCAAGCTCAAGAACAATTTCGAAGGTCTCGCCCTGGATGCGCAGTACGGCCAGACCGAGCGCGACGATGGCGAGGTGCTGGATCTCAGCGTCCTCATGGGGGGCAACTTCGCGGACGGCCGTGGCAACGCCGTCCTCTCGGCCTCCTACATGGACCGTAAGCGCGTCAATCGCGGCAGTCGGCCCTTCTTCAAGGACGGAGGGATCACGCCGGTCCTGCCGAGCGGGCTCCTCTATGCCGACGCCGCCAACCTGCCGTCACAGGCGGCGCTCAACGCCGTCTTCTCCCGCTATGGGGTGACGACGAACGTTCCCCGGAACGCGACCTTCAGCCAGAACACCGACGGCACGCTCTTCACGATCCTGCCGCCGCTGAACTACCGGTTCGGCGACGACGGCCCCTATGTGATCACCAGCAACGGCCAGGTCTCCGTCGCGCTGGGCGAAGCTGCGCCCCTGCAGCAGCCGCTCGAGCGGGAGACGATCTACGGGCGTGTGACCTACGAACTGACCGACAGCCTGCGCGCCTACGGCCAGTTCAACTACGCGCACTACACCGCCAACCAGACCGGCTATGGCCGCAATCAGGCGATCACCCGCGACGTCTACTTGCCGGTCACCAATCCGTTCCTGTCCGCCGACGTCCGAGCCATCGCCGCCAGCCGGCCCAATCCCACCGCGCCGATCCTCTTCTACTTCAACACCGGCCGGTATGCGCCGGACGTGGCCGAGAGCACCTACAATGTCACCCAGGCCTTGGGTGGGCTCAGCGGCGACCTCGAGATCATCGATGGCGGCTGGGATGCGTACGCCTCCTTCGGCCGCACCGAGCAGAACACCCTCCTCGGCGGCTATCTCGATCGCGCGGCCTTTCTTTCGCTGGTGAACGCGCCGGACGGCGGCCGCAGCATCTGTGAAGGCGGCCTCGATCCGCTCGCCCTGGCGCGCCCCTCGGCGTCGTGCCTGAGTTATCTGCTGCGCGAGATGCACGAGTCGACGACCTTCGAGCAGACCAACTTCGAGGCCACGGTCCAGGGCAAGATCCTCACCCTTCCAGCCGGTGATCTCAGGTTCGCCGCGGGCTTCAGCTATCGCAAGAACACCTACGAGTTCTCTCCCGACGCCCAGCGGATCACCGGCTCGGTGCTGGCGACCAGCCTCAGCAATCCGACTTCGGGCGAAACCTCGGCGAAGGAGGTGTTCATCGAACTCCTCGCACCCGTGGTGCGTGACTTGCCCTTGGCCAAGGAGGTCAATCTCGACCTCGCCTACCGCTATTCCGACTACGACACCGTCGGCGGCGTTCACACCTACAAGCTCGGCGGGGAGTGGGCCCTGGTGGATGCGCTCAGGCTCCGGGGCGGCTACCAACGCGCGATCCGCGCGCCCTCGGTGGGTGAGCTCTTCCAGCCCGCCGAGCAGAGCGGAACGACGGTGGGCCGTATCTCGGCCGGGCGCGGCGATCCCTGCGACATCGGCAGCTCCTATCGCACGGGACCCGACGCGGCCCAGGTGCGGGCCCTCTGCATCGCCACAGGCGTTCCGCTCAGCGTCGTCGACAATCACCGCTTCGCGGCCACCAACGTCCAGTCCGACGTCGCCGGCAACCTCAACCTCAAGGAAGAGACCTCCGACACCTACACAATCGGCCTGGTTTGGCGTCCGCGCTTCGAAAACCCGCTGCTGGAGCGCCTGTCGGTCTCACTGGACTATTACAAGATCGAGATCACCGACGCGATCGGCCTCGTCACCGGGGATGTCATCACCCAGCGCTGCTTCAACGGTCAGGGGGACTCCAACCCCTCCTACGATCCGCAGAACTTCTACTGCCAGCTCATCAGCCGCGGCCCCTCCGGCGGCTTCGCCACGATCAAGACCCCGCTGCTCAACCTCGCGGGCTATCGCACCTCAGGTGTCGACTTCCAGGGCGACTGGGCCGTCGAGTTCGGCGACCTCGGCCTCGACGAGCGTTTCGGCGGCCTCGCCCTCAACGTGCTCGTCTCCTACACCGGCGAGTACGCCATCCAGACCCTGCAGGGCGCGGACTTCGTCGACTACGCCGGCACCATCGGCAACGCCCAGATCAGCGCCGACGCCATCTCCCATCCCAAATGGCGGGCGACCACGAGCCTCGACTGGCGGGTCGGTCCGGCCAGTCTGAACCTGCGTTGGCGCTGGATCGACAAGATGGACAACTCCACCAATGTCGGCGCCGCGGTCCCGACCGCGCCAGGCGTGAAGGCCATGCACTATCTGGATCTCGGCGGGCGCTATCGGGTGAACGAGCAGGTCGAGTTCCGCGGCGGCGTCCTGAACCTCGCCGATCGCCAGCCGCCGGCCTGGACCGGCGAGGGCGCTACCGATCCGGCCCTCTACGACGTGCTCGGCCGTCGCTTCTATCTCGGCGTCAATCTCAGCTTCTAACTTGGGACGAAAGCAGTGACTTCAATGAAGAACGCCTTCCTGCGCGGCCTCTTGGCCAGCGCCATCGCCACGGTCGTGGCGACCTCCGCCTCGGCGGCGCCGCCGCCGGTCCCGACCTCGGCGGCGATCGCCAAGGCCGCCGAGGGCCGCCTGCCGGAACTTCTGGCCTGCCTGCGGGAGCAGAAGGTCGCCCTCGTCGGCGCTCATCGCGGCGGGCCGCTGGCCGAGCATCCGGAGAACGCGACCGCGACCTTCGCCTACACGACGTCGCTGGCTCCCGTGTTTATCGAAACGGACGTGCAGCAAACCTTCGACGGCGTGCTGTTCATGAACCACGACGGCGTGCTCGATCGGAACACCACGGGGCACGGCGTGATCGCCGAGCAACCCTGGGCCCGCATCTCCCAGCTCAAGCAGCGGGACCCGACGGGGCAACCTACCGCCTACAGTCCACAGACCCTGGCAGAGGTTCTCGCCTTCGCGAAGGATCGTGTTCTGCTGCTGCTCGACGTGAAGCCGCAGACGGACGCCGAGCTGCTGATGGCGGAGGTCGACAAGGCGGGGGCGGGCGGACGGGTCATGTTCCTGGCCTACACCATCCCGCAGGCCCAGGCGTTCCGGCGTCTCAAGCCGGACGCCGTGGTGGCCCTGCCGATGTTCGACCGCGAACAGCTCGCCAAGGCGAAGGCCGCGGGTCTTGTCGATGGGAAGCTCCTTGCTATGGTGCGGCCGGCCGACGTGGATGCGAACTTCATTCCGGAGCTTGAAGCTCTGGGCGTGACGGTCATGTCGGGAACCTATGGCGCTCCGAAGTCGGCGGACGCCGTCTACCGCACGCTCGCCGATGCGAAGGCCTATCAGGCGCTCGCTCAGTCCGGTCCACGCCTGATTGTCTCAAACCGACCCCTCGCCGCGGCCGAAGCGATGCTCGCCGACCCGACCTACGCGCGGCGGCTGCAGGCCTGCGGGGTCGGCAAGTAGATCCAAAGCCGAAGCGGCCAATCGGCAAGGAAGAGCCGTTCCCCGGGCCTTTCTGGAGCTCTTGGCCGCATCTGGCCCGCGCCCGCCGA
>Ga0065721_10051019_pt1 | contig 16559 bp, 11 predicted proteins | sample Mesricmetagenome_FD_59108 | JGI IMG/M metagenome (GOLD analysis project Ga0065721, IMG submission 59108) | Mesophilic microbial community from rice straw/compost enrichment Sample: eDNA_1 v2 (version 2) | ecosystem: Engineered > Solid waste > Grass > Composting > Bioreactor | place: USA: Davis... | reverse complement strand
GCGGCCTTCAGCTGCGGGACCGAGGCGGAGATGTTGGGCAGCTTGATGATGTTGGCTTCCGGCCGGGTCGCCAGTTCGCCCAGCTCGGCCAGGTGGTCGCCGATCTTCTGCCCCTCGCCGAGATAGTCCGGGAACTGCGCCAGGATGCGCCCGGCCAACGAGATGTCGCGGGTCTCCACCGCGATGCCCGCGGTGGCGGCAAAGGCCTGGACGATGGGCAGCAGCGACTGCGTGGCCAGGAACGGCGCTTCGTCGGTGAGGGTGTAGATGATCTTGGGGGTGTCAGGCATGGGGGCGATTCTCGTTCGGCGAGGAAAACGGTCCGGCACTGTGTGCTGCAAGCCGCTTGCTTGTGAAACCGTTGTGGCAGCGCACCAATCTGGAGGACTGGCCCTATTGTCGCCCGACCAGCCGGCGTCGCGGAAGGGCGGAGACCGCGACTTTGGTTACGCAGCGCCCACGCGTCGCGTACATTTGAGGCGCCAGCGTACAAACGCTTGATTATCCGCCTGCGGCTTCGTCGAGCACGACCATGGATGATCTTTCGCCCACGGATCTGAAAACGATCCTGCATTCCAAGCGAGCCAACCTGTACTACCTGGAGCATTGCCGGGTACTGGTCAACGGCGGGCGGGTGGAGTACGTCACCGACGCCGGAAAACAGAGGCTGTACTGGAACATCCCGATCGCCAACACCACCTGCGTGCTGCTGGGTACCGGTACATCGATCACCCAGGCCGCCGTGCGTGAACTTTCCAGGGCCGGCGTGCTGCTGGGGTTCTGTGGCGGCGGCGGTACCCCGTTGTTCGCGGCGCAGGAGCGCGAACTGGATACGGCCTGGTTCCAGCCCCAGAGCGAGTATCGGCCCACCGAATACCTGCAGGCTTGGGTCCGGTTCTGGTTTGACGACGACCTGCGCCTGGTCGCCGCCAAGGCCGTACAGAGGGCACGGTTGACGCGTCTGGAACACGCATGGGAGCACCGCGCACTGCGGGAAAGTGGCTTCACCGTGGATGCAGCCCGTCTGGCGACCTTGCTTGAACGCAGCCGGAAGGCCATCGATCAGGTCGACGATGTCACCGGCCTGCTCACCGAAGAGGCGCGCCTGACCAAGGCGCTGTTCAAGCTGGCCGCCGATGCCGTCGGCTATGGCGAGTTCGCCCGCGCCAAGCGCGGTAGTGGCACCGATCCGGCCAACCGCTTCCTCGACCACGGCAACTACCTGGCCTACGGCCTGGGCGCCACCGCTTGCTGGGTGCTCGGCCTGCCGCATGGGCTGGCCGTACTGCACGGCAAGACGCGACGCGGCGGGCTGGTGTTCGACGCTGCCGACCTGGTGAAGGACGCGACCATCCTGCCGCAGGCATTCCTCTCGGCCATGCAGGGCGATGACGAGCAACAGTTCCGTCGTGGCTGCATCGAGGCGCTAGCGCGCAGCGAGTCACTCGATTTCATGATCGACACCCTCAAGGCCATCGCCATGGATACGGCGACGGAGGCACCCGAGTGAACGTCCTGCTGGTATCCGAATGCGACAAGCGGGCCCTGGTAGAGACCCGACGCATCCTCGACCAGTTTGCCGAACGCCGGGGCGAGCGTACTTGGCAGACTGCGATAACCGAGGCTGGCCTCGCTACCCTGCGCAAGCTGTTGCGCAAGACCGCGCGCAAGAACACCGCCGTGGCCTGCCACTGGGTCCGCGGTCGCGACCACACCGAGCTACTGTGGATCGTCGGCGATGCCAGGCGCTTCAACGCCGAAGGCGCCGTGCCCACCAATACCACTACCCGCGACGTGTTGAGGGCCGACGACGAGAATGACTGGCGCACTGCCGAAACCATCCGTCTTCTGGCGCAACTGGCAGCGCTGTTGCACGACCTTGGCAAGTCCAGTGTGGCATTCCAGCAGCGCCTGAGGGGCGAGCGCGCCGAACGCAACCTGATCCGCCACGAATGGCTTTCGCTTCGGCTGTTCCTGGCTTTCGTGGGCGACGACGACGACTTGGGCTGGCTGGCGCGGCTCGCTGATCCGTCCAGTCGCGATGCCGGCGCCTGGATGGCCGAGGGGCGCTACTTCCGCGACGGGCAGGATTCCGGCATCGACAGGTATCCATTCCGCGATCTTTCGCGGCGCGCGCCGTTGGCCGCCGCCATAGGCTGGCTGATCGTGACCCACCATCGCCTGCCGGTCGCTCCGGCCCTCAAGGAAGATGGCACGCAGGATTGGCTGGGCAAGCAATCCGGTGGATTCGACAAATCCTGGCTCAAGGATCCGTTGGCCCACATCGCCCATGCGTGGAACGAGATAGGGCAGGAACCAGATGCCTGCGCATTCGCGCCGTACTGGAAGATGGCGGGCGACCTGCCGGTGACGAGCGATAACTGGCACAAGCAGGCCGCGCGCGTGGCCAAACGGTTGTTGCCGCTTTGCCAGTCGGACGCCGACGACTGGTTGGCCAACGTCTGGAGGCTGCATCTGGCACGTTTGTGCCTGATGCTGGCCGACCACCACTACTCCGGCCTTGGCGTCGATGGCGAGGGTCGCCCGGTCATGGCACGCCTGCCCTTCGTGCAACATGGCCAGCAGCTGTTTGCAAACACGTTCCGCGACCGTCACGGCCAGCCACAGCCCAAGCAATCGCTACTGGAACACCTACTTGGCGTTAGCGCCGGGGCCGGCCAGATTGCCCATGCGTTGCCCGGGTTTGAGCGCCACCTCCCCCGGTTGGCGCAGCACCGCGGGCTGCGCCGGCGCAGCAGCGATGCGCGCTTCTCCTGGCAGGACAGGGCTTTCGATGCGGCCGCGGCGATGCGCGATGTCGCACGCGAACACGGTGGCTTCATCGTCAACATGGCCTCCACGGGCTGCGGCAAGACGCTGGCCAATGCACGCATCCTTTATGCCCTTGCCAACCCGCAACGTGGAATGCGCGCCAGTTTTGCCCTTGGCCAGCGCGCGCTGACCTTGCAAACCGGACGCAACTATCGCCGGGAGCTATCCCTGGACGAGGACGAACTGGCGGTGCTGGTGGGCGGCGCGACCAATCGTGCCCTGTTTGCGTTCAACGAACGCCGGGCCGAGGCCGGCGGTTCTGCGTCTGTACAGGCGTTGCTGGAGGAAGACAGTCATGTGCTCTACGAGGGGCGCATGGCCGAACATCCGTTGCTGGCGCGGGCGCTTGCCGACGCCGACATCCGCAAGCTGCTGTCGGCGCCGCTCCTGGTCTGTACGGTCGATCACCTTGCGCCCGCCAGCGAGAGCCTGCGCTCCGGACGCCAGATCGCGCCCCTGCTCCGGCTCATGAGCGGCGACCTGGTGCTCGACGAGCTGGACGATTACGACATGAATGATATTCCGGCGCTGAGCCGGCTGGTGTTCTTCGCTGGCATGGCTGGCACGCGCGTGCTGCTGTCCTCGGCCACCATGCCCCCAGCACTGGTGCAGGGCATGTTTCGTGCCTATCAAGCCGGTCGCGGGCAGTACCGTCGCAACCGTGGCAACAGGGACCTGCCAGCCGATGCGCCGGTGGAGATCCCTTGCCTGTGGGTGGACGAATTCGGCAGGCCTCAACGTGTTCAATGCATCGATGCCGACGGCTTTGCCGCGGCCCACGCGCGGTTCGTCGAGCAGCGCATCCAGCCGCTGGGGCGGCAGGTACCGTTGCGCGTCGCGCGCCTGCACAAGCTGGATATCACCCCGAGTCAGAAGCGGGAAGTCATCCGCGCGCAGTTCGCCGCGCATGTTCGCGATGCCTGTCTGGCCCTGCACCGTGCCCACGCCGAAAGCGATCCTGTTGGTGGCCGGCGCGCCAGCTTTGGCATCGTCCGGATGGCCCACATCACGCCGCTGATCGATGTGGCGCGCGAACTGCAACGGCTTGGTACGCCTGATGGCGTGCGTATGCATCTGTGCGTCTATCACGCACGCTTTCCATTGGCGCAACGCTCAGCCATCGAGACCCTGCTCGATGCCGTGTTCGACCAGCGTGAGCAAGCGGCGGTGTGGCGACACCCGTCCGTGCGTGCCGGCATCGATGCCGCGCCGGAGAATGAGCACATCTTCGTTGCCCTGTGTTCGCCAGTCTGTGAGGTCGGCAGGGACTGGGACGCCGACTGGGCCGTGGTCGAGCCGTCGTCTATGCGCTCGATCATACAGCTCGCCGGCCGCGTGCAGCGGCATCGGAGGAGGCCTCCCGCCTCGCCCAACGTGGTGGTGCTCGACACCAACCTCAGGGCGCTGGAACATCCAGGAACCGACAGGCCGGCTTTCCTGCGGCCTGGTTTCGAGGATGGCGAGCGGTTCCTGCTTACATCCCACCGGCTGTCGGTCTTGTGGCCGGACGGCGATGGCTGGCGCATCGATGCCGTTCCACGCATCCGTCCACGGCCGGCTGAAGAGCGGAGGCCCCGAAGCAACCTGGTCGACCTGGAGCACGCCCGCATGGAAGCGGCCATGCAGCCGTTGCCCGATGTCGTTCCGCCGCCGACCCAGGCTTCGGGGCGACGCCGGCCCGGAGCTGCCAATGCGCCCTCGTGGAACTGGCAGCGAGATCTGGCCGCGCCGTGCTGGCAGTTTCCACAGTCCGGGTTGCTTGGCGTGCTCCCGCAGCATCAGCCGTTTCGCGAGGAAACCGCGCACCAGATGACGCTGGTGTTCCTGCCGGACGACGAGGAGGAAACCTTGGTCGCGCACCGCGTCGAGGTCGGGTTGGAAAAGGCCGGCAAGGACCCTTACGTCGAAGCTACCGTGCGGCACATGACGCTGGGACCAGCTTGTGGTGTGTACGCGTGGGGCGTGATGACCCTGCCGCAGCTGCTGGACCGCGTACGCGAGCTGGCCGAGGCTGAGGACTTGCCGTTGCGCGCCGCCGCGGCGCGGTTCACGGCAGTGGAAGTGCCGGGAAGCGAGCGCCTGGCCTGGTGCTGGGATCCGTGGCTGGGCTTTACCGCGCAGCGGTGAACAGGCTGTTCATTGCCAGGGATCGACGAGATCGACGCCGCAATCGGCGAAATCGCCCACGTTGCGGGTCGCCAGTGTCGCGCCATGCGCGCGAACGATGCCGGCGATCATCAGGTCGGACTGGCTGCCTGGGCGACCCAGTGCCCGTCGCCGGGTCGCGATCCATGCATGTGCATCGGCGGCGGCTTCGTCGTACGGCAGGATGCGGCCGGCCATGTCAATGGAGAAGATCGCCCCGATCGCGGCCAGCAGCTCGTCGCGACGACGGCTCGCGGGCAGGACACGCGCACCGAACAGCATCTCGCCGCAAGTGATTGCCGTGGTGAACAGGCCGTCCCCTGGCTGTTCCGCCATCCATGCCAGCACACGGCCATTCGGGGCCGGCCGCATCAGTTCCGACAGGACATTGGTGTCGAGCACGATCATCAGTCTGGCGAGCCGTCTTCAGGGGCGCCGAAATCCGGTGGCTCGCGCGGCGGCGTACGCGCCGGCAATTCCAGCTCCACGCCACCGAACCCCTCCACGCGGGCGCGGATGGCCTTCACCAGGGCCGCACCGGTACCCGAAGTCTCTTGTGCCAGTGCCGCTTTCAGGATGCAGCGCGCTTCTTCCTCCATCGAACGTCCGTGCTGGGCCGCCCGTACGCGCAACCGTGCCTTTACCTCGTCGTCGAGGTTGCGGATGGTCATGGTGCCCATTTAGAAGCCCCCGGAAATGATTGCAATGACTGCATTGTAATCATCCAGGAGTGCTAACTGCCTGTCCGGCAGCGATGTGAGGGGGCGGGGGCGTCCAACCAACGCACCATTTTTCTGAGCTGCCTGTTCGGCATAATACAACCAACGCTCCATTGGATAATAATTGGGTGATCTGCGATCTTCAAGCCGGTTAGGCCCATGGTCCGACGTTTCAGGCCGTGAGACCCGGCTGGCTTATTTCCGAACGGCGGCTCCACTTGCATCCACGAAACAAGGAGGAAGCGAATGACGGCAAGGCTTCAGCAGTTCAAGGCAGCCATCGCCAGCTTCATCGACGCTAGGCGCGAGGCCAAGCGCAACGGCGAGGGTAACGATCCGGGGGGGGCAGCCAGATACGAATACCGGAACTGGCTGGCGGACGCGGCTCGCCGGGTAGGACAGATCCAAGCGGTCACGCATGTGCTCAAGGCCACGCACCCGGACGCCAAAGGCAGCAGCCTGCATGTGGTACCAGCGACGCTCCCGGCACGTGCGGAGATTGGCAGCCATGTACTCGGCGACGGATTCACCGAGGACGTGGTTGGAAATGCGGCGGCACTGGATGTATTCAAGTTCCTCAAGGTCGAGGTGGAGGGCCGGCGGCTGCTGGATTGGATGCAGGCCGGCGATGCCGACCTGAAGGCTGCACTGTCAGACGATCCGGACGAGGCTTCTGCATGGATGACGGCCTTTGCTTCGCTTGTATGGCAGGACACCGCTCCGGCTTCGCACCCGATGGCCAAACAGGTGTACTGGCTGGTTGGAGACGATCCCCAGGACGACGCCAACTATCACCTGCTGCAACCGATGTTCTCCAGCTCGCTGGCCCATGCGGTGCACGCCGACATACAGGATTCGCGCTTCGGTGAGGACAACATGGCGGCACGCAAGGCCTTCCGCGAACGCGTGCCGCACGATGCTCCATATCGCGAGTACCGCGACCTGGCAATTCGCAGGCTTGGTGGCACCAAGCCGCAGAACATCTCCCAGCTCAACAGTGAGCGTCGCGGTCTCAACTACCTGCTGGCTTCGTTGCCACCACCCGCATGGAAGTCAGGTGGCACACATCTGCTCAAGCAGGACTCGGCCTTCGACGGCCTGCTCTGGTTCGGCAACATGTCCGGGCTCGTACGCACATTAGCCGAGTTCCTGGGAGACGAGCCGCCGCCCACGATGGAAACCCGCCGCCGCCGCGAAGCCATCGAACGGGCCATCGGCCAGGAGTTGGCGATGTACGGTGCCACCATTCGTGGACAGTACGAGGCCGGTTGGACGCGCAACCACGAATGTCAATTGCCCCGCTGCGAGCAGTTATGGCTCGACCCCGATCGCTCGATGCTGCCCTTGCGTGCAGATCCGCAGGAACAGGCTGACGATCTGGAGTTCAACGACGCCTACCAGTTCGGCGAATGGGCCGATGAGGTAGCCGGGCGGTTCGGTGACTGGCTCAATGCCAGGCTGCACCGGTTCGGCCTGTTGGAGGTGTCCCTGCCCGAGCGCCGCCACTGGGCCGCCCAGGCCATTCTCGAGGTGGCTTGGCCCATTCCGCTTCAGCGCCGTGCGGCGGCGGGGGGCGTGGCATGAGTCGATGCCCGGACTTCACACATCTGCTGGTACTGCCGCGTTTGCGCGTGCAGAACGCCAATGCCGTTTCCAGTCCCCTCACCCATGGGTTTCCGTCGATCACGGCCTTCCTGGGCCTGATGTGGGCGCTGGAACGCCAGGTCTGCAGGGCCGGTATGGAGCATTTGGCTTTCAATGCGGTCGGTGTAGTCAGCCACGGCTGGCAGGAACAGGTGACGGAAGGCTTTGTCAAGGCATTCCGGCTAACGCGCAATCCAGTGCAACAGGACGGAAGCACCGCCGCCATCGTCGAGGAAGGCCGCATCCACCTGGAGTTGAGCCTGGTGTTCGCCTTGAACACCGAACACTGGGACGAAGCACAACGCCAGTCTGATGTCGACAGGATCGCTGGGCTGCTGGCCGGCCTGCGCATCGCAGGCGGCACGGTGTTGCCACCGGAAGATATGTCGGCTCACCGCTGGAAGCCCTGGCTGGTTGACATGACCGGTGACAGCGAGCACCGGCAAGCGAACTTCCGCAACACCTGCCTGCGCCTCTTGCCTGGCTTCGCATTGGTTGCCCGCGATGAGCTCCTCGATCGGCGCCATGCAGAGATGCGGCTCAAGAACCCATGCACCACTCGCCTGGATGCCTGGCTGTCGCTGGCGCGGATGGAATGGCGCTACGAGACCGAGGCGGGTGGCGACAAGGGACAGTGGGTATCCAGCCGGCGCAAAGGCGATGGCTGGATCGTGCCGATTCCAGTCGGCTATGGAGCGCTGTCGGAGCTGCATCCACCTGGGATCGTACGCAATGCCCGTGATCCGACGACACCGTTCCGCTTTGTCGAGAGCCTTTATTCGGTTGGCGAATGGATGGGCGTGCATCGCCTGCGCCGTGCGCAGGATGTGCTCTGGTATGCCGACAGCCAGCCCGCCCAGGGCTTGTATCGATGCTGCAACGAGTATCGCCCATCCGATCCGTTCGACACCGTAGTCTGAAACCTTTCCGCATCCTCATCACAAGGAATCCAATCATGGCCAACGAACTCAAGACCGCTTCAGTACTCGCCTTCGAGCGCAAGCTCGATCCGTCCGACGCCCTGTTCTTTGCCGGAGCCTGGGATGCGCGCGCTGCTTCCTGTGAATGGCCCGCTGTCGCCATCCGCGAGAAATCCGTTCGCGGCACCATTTCCAATCGGCTCAAGGCCAAGGACCAGGATCCGGCCAAGCTGGATGCCGCCATCGAGAATCCGAACCTGCAAACTGTCGACGTCGCCACCCTGCCGGCCGATGCCGATACCTTGAAGGTGAGATTCACCCTGCGCGTGCTCGGCGACGTTGGAGCCCCTTCCGCCTGCAATGACAAGACGTACGGAGACAAGCTGGAGGCAACGGTACGGAGCTATGTGCAGGCCAACGGCTTTGTCGAGCTCTCCCGCCGCTATGCCCTGAACCTGGCCAACGGGCGATTCCTGTGGCGCAACCGCATCGGTGCCGAACAGGTGGAAGTGACTGTTGCGCACCTCAAGGAAGGCAAGCCCGTCGCTTCATGGACATTCGATGCCTTGGCCTTCTCGCTGCGCGACATGGGCGTTCCGGCATCGCAGGCCGAGGCCGTTTCCGCGTTGGCCGACGTCATCGCATCCGGCCTTTCAGGCAATGCACCCGTATTGCTGCAAGTTACTGCATTCGCGCGCGTGGGCGCAGGGCAGGAAGTGTTCCCCTCGCAGGAGCTGATCCTCGAACGTGGTCGAGGCGACAAGAGCAAGACCCTCTACAGGATAGGGGACGGCCAGGGTGGCATTGCCGCCATTCACTCGCAGAAGATCGGCAACGCGATCCGCAGCATCGACACCTGGTATCCCGGCGCAGAGGAAAACGGCCCCATTGCCGTCGAGCCTTATGGCTCGGTCACCACCCAAGGTAAGGCGTGGCGTCAGCCGAAGGCGAAGGCCGACTTCTACAGCCTGCTGGATGGCTGGGTCGTCAAGGACAAGGTCCCTGAACTTCCGCAACAGCACTTTGTCATCGCCACCCTGATCCGTGGCGGCGTGTTCGGCGAGAAGGCGGACTGAGGTCATGACTAGCCACTACGTCGATCTTACTGTCGTGCCTGACGCGGAAACCGGCGTGCCGGCATTGATGGGAGCCTTGTGCGACAAGCTGCACCGTAGCCTGGTGCAGCTTCGCCTCGACAGCCTGGGAATCAGCTTCCCGAAGTACAGCGTTATTCCACGCAGCATCGGTGACACCCTGCGCCTGCATGGCAGTGATGCCGTGCTTCACCAGTTCCTGTCCACCGAGTGGCTGCGTGGATTGCGCGACCATGTGCGAGTCGGCGGTGTCGCTCACGTGCCGGTGGAGGCCATGCATCGCAATATTCGCCGCCGCCAGTTCAAGAGCAACGTGGAAAGGTTGCGGCGCCGGCGCATGCGCCGCAAAGACGAGACCATCGAACAGGCTGCCCAGGCCATTCCGGACGGGGTAGCCGAGAAACCCACTCTGCCCTACGTGCACCTGCACAGCCTGAGCACTGGTCAACCGTTCTGCCTGTTCGTAGCCATGGGTGAACCGCTGCCCACGCCCGTACCGGGCCGCTTCAACAGCTATGGCTTGGGTGAACGCGGTGCAACTGTGCCCTGGTTCTGACCCTTTTCCAGGTTGCACGCGATAGCTCTTTGACAATCAATAACTTGCGCCGCCCTCCGGGAGAAGGGGGGGCGACGCCCTTCCCGCAACAAAGCACTACAATTCATGCGATTGGCGCTTGGTGCGTCTAGTTCGCTGCCGCGTAGGCAGCTCAGAAATGCCGGGGCTGGACTGGATGGTGAAGGCGTCGAGTTCGCTGCCGCGTAGGCAGCTCAGAAATTGCCGGCCCTCAGTGCATGGAAGGCTGCAAGTTCGCTGCCGCGTAGGCAGCTCAGAAATCGGTGCCGGGGTCATAGATGGTGGCCAGGTCGTTCGCTGCCGCGTAGGCAGCTCAGAAAAAAACGCCGTTTCCGCATGCCATCGCGGTGCCGTTCGCTGCCGCGTAGGCAGCTCAGAAAATCCAGCGCAGGGCGCCGGCCTGGAACTGGCCGTTCGCTGCCGCGTAGGCAGCTCAGAAAATGAGCGAAGGCATCCCGCCGATTAACCCGCCGTTCGCTGCCGCGTAGGCAGCTCAGAAATGCTGCGGACCCACGCGCCTGGTTGGCTGCCGGTTCGCTGCCGCGTAGGCAGCTCAGAAACGCTGTTCTCAGCGTGGGGCCATCATCAGGCAGTTCGCTGCCGCGTAGGCAGCTCAGAAAAATCGGCGAGGCGTTCGTTGTTGGTCGGGGCGGTTCGCTGCCGCGTAGGCAGCTCAGAAAAGCACGAGGATCACCACCACAATCGCAATGGTCGTTCGCTGCCGCGTAGGCAGCTCAGAAATGCCCCCCGGGATGCTGCGCCTGATCGAGGCGGTTCGCTGCCGCGTAGGCAGCTCAGAAAGTTGGTGGTTACGCCGTTGGTGGTTACGGAGAGTTCGCTGCCGCGTAGGCAGCTCAGAAATCCCTGCACAACGACTACCCCTGGGCGCACCTGTTCGCTGCCGCGTAGGCAGCTCAGAAATCCTGGACAACCTGCACGACTGGATCGTGGCAGTTCGCTGCCGCGTAGGCAGCTCAGAAATGGCCGTCCACCACGAGGAACGGAGTGCCCGCGTTCGCTGCCGCGTAGGCAGCTCAGAAAACCGCCTCGTCCATCTTGCTCATTGCCGTGCCGTTCGCTGCCGCGTAGGCAGCTCAGAAATCATGCAGCAGGCCGCAGCGCCGAGCGGGGAGGTTCGCTGCCGCGTAGGCAGCTCAGAAAACACGTCGGTATTCCGGCGGCACTCGGCCATGGTTCGCTGCCGCGTAGGCAGCTCAGAAATGGCGCGCCTCCGGGGTGATCCCGTAGCGCGGGTTCGCTGCCGCGTAGGCAGCTCAGAAACGGACGCCTGATTGCCCCCACCGTAGGGGGCAGTTCGCTGCCGCGTAGGCAGCTCAGAAACGCACCGGGTCTGTGTTGTTGGTCATGCCGCCGTTCGCTGCCGCGTAGGCAGCTCAGAAATTCAAGATGCTCGATGATGCCATCGGCCAGCGGTTCGCTGCCGCGTAGGCAGCTCAGAAAAGCAGCCCGCAGCCGTGGATGAGGCGATGGTGGTTCGCTGCCGCGTAGGCAGCTCAGAAATACAAGATCGGCCAGCGCCCGCACCGGGTCTGGTTCGCTGCCGCGTAGGCAGCTCAGAAATGGCTGTCGTCGCCACCGTCCCAATCGCCGCCGTTCGCTGCCGCGTAGGCAGCTCAGAAATCGCATCGGCCCCAACGGTGAGACGGCGGCGCGTTCGCTGCCGCGTAGGCAGCTCAGAAAAGGCGGCCAAGCGCGCCTCGTTCGAGCGGGTGGTTCGCTGCCGCGTAGGCAGCTCAGAAATGCGGACACGAGGTAGACCCGGCGTGCCGCGCGTTCGCTGCCGCGTAGGCAGCTCAGAAACGGCCGGCTCCAGCTGGCAGAACACCAACTCCGTTCGCTGCCGCGTAGGCAGCTCAGAAAAGTCGCTGGCCGAGCGCGTGCGCGAAGCGTGGGTTCGCTGCCGCGTAGGCAGCTCAGAAAACGCCAATGAACGAGCCCACGCCACCGGTCAGGTTCGCTGCCGCGTAGGCAGCTCAGAAATATCAGGCGTGGCTGGACTCCGCCCATGCATCGTTCGCTGCCGCGTAGGCAGCTCAGAAATTTGCATGGACCGCGCCCCTGACGGCGAGTGGGTTCGCTGCCGCGTAGGCAGCTCAGAAAGACCCGGTTGACCTGATGTTCCGTGGCGAGGAGTTCGCTGCCGCGTAGGCAGCTCAGAAAAACCTTGCCCAGCCGGCGTACCAGTTCAACGAGTTCGCTGCCGCGTAGGCAGCTCAGAAATCGCAGCAACCTTGGCCTCGCTCTCGTGGGCCGTTCGCTGCCGCGTAGGCAGCTCAGAAATCCACCGCCGCGTAGATCGCGTCCGGGTGGAACGTTCGCTGCCGCGTAGGCAGCTCAGAAATTGGTGACCCCCAACTCAAAGCCAACGCGCTCCGTTCGCTGCCGCGTAGGCAGCTCAGAAATTCGTGGTCCAGCCAGAAGTACACGCCGGCGTGTTCGCTGCCGCGTAGGCAGCTCAGAAAATCAGCTCCACGATCGACTTCCTGGCCGACGTGTTCGCTGCCGCGTAGGCAGCTCAGAAATGCTGACCGGGTGACCTCGCTGGTTCTGGCTGGTTCGCTGCCGCGTAGGCAGCTCAGAAAGCCGCCGCGTTCGCCTGGACGACCTCGGGCGCGTTCGCTGCCGCGTAGGCAGCTCAGAAAAACCGGCGCGACGTGCGCATCGTCCTGCACGAGTTCGCTGCCGCGTAGGCAGCTCAGAAATACTCGGCCACGGGCAACTGGGCCATGGCCGGGTTCGCTGCCGCGTAGGCAGCTCAGAAAAGAAAGATCGAATCCGGCGTGCCGTCGAGTTCGTTCGCTGCCGCGTAGGCAGCTCAGAAAGTGATCGGTTCGTCGGCCTGCGCCCGCTCGCCGTTCGCTGCCGCGTAGGCAGCTCAGAAAATGCGGGTCATGCGCCTGGAGTACGAGCTCAAGTTCGCTGCCGCGTAGGCAGCTCAGAAAGACCACGACCTCGACGTTGCCGGCCACGGCTAGTTCGCTGCCGCGTAGGCAGCTCAGAAATGATCGGCAAGCCGGTTCGCATCGAATGGCGTAGTTCGCTGCCGCGTAGGCAGCTCAGAAATTCCACGCCATACGCACAGTGAGCGCCGACAGGTTCGCTGCCGCGTAGGCAGCTCAGAAAAACGAGCAGCACCACCGGAAGGCTGCGCGTGTGTTCGCTGCCGCGTAGGCAGCTCAGAAATGCCCGAACCCGTGCGCTCGGGCCCACTACGAGTTCGCTGCCGCGTAGGCAGCTCAGAAAGTTTCGAAACTCACGATGGACAGACCGAAGCCGTTCGCTGCCGCGTAGGCAGCTCAGAAAATACGCACAGTGAGCGCCGACAGGATCATGCTGTTCGCTGCCGCGTAGGCAGCTCAGAAAAGCGTGTCGGAGGACTTGGCGCGGGGGAGCTTCGTTCGCTGCCGCGTAGGCAGCTCAGAAATGTGCCGGGTGTGCGCCGGTGATGATCGGACTGTTCGCTGCCGCGTAGGCAGCTCAGAAAACCACGACCAGGACACCCGGCCATGCGTAGTCGTTCGCTGCCGCGTAGGCAGCTCAGAAAACCGTCGCTGACGCTCCGTTGGCCGCCGCCGCGTTCGCTGCCGCGTAGGCAGCTCAGAAATGGAGTGGGACGTCCACACCCAGTCGAAGACCGTTCGCTGCCGCGTAGGCAGCTCAGAAATTCTCGTCATCCCACTCGTCCGCGGAGATGATGTTCGCTGCCGCGTAGGCAGCTCAGAAATGCCCTTGTCGGAGGCGTCCAGCTCGCCGCCGGTTCACTGCCGCGTAGGCAGCTCAGAAAAGGTGAACCGCGCGGTCGCGCCCTTGCCGTTGGTTCGCTGCCGCGTAGGCAGCTCAGAAAAGTCGATTTCGACCGGAGTGTCGAGGTATAGAGTTCGCTGCCGCGTAGGCAGCTCAGAAAACGCTGTCGAGGTAGTTGCGACTGCATTCCAGGTTCGCTGCCGCGTAGGCAGCTCAGAAACTTGAGGTCGTCCTCCGGCTCGATCCCCACCACGTTCGCTGCCGCGTAGGCAGCTCAGAAATACACCAAGCGCACCGACATCCCCGCGAACCCGTTCGCTGCCGCGTAGGCAGCTCAGAAATTCCAGGTGCTGGATGCCGCAGTGAACCACGGGTTCGCTGCCGCGTAGGCAGCTCAGAAAGGGTCGCCTTGTCGTAGACCTCGTCGCGGTAGGTTCGCTGCCGCGTAGGCAGCTCAGAAAAAACTGGGCGAGCACTTCCTTCGCCTGCCCAAGTTCGCTGCCGCGTAGGCAGCTCAGAAAGACGATCACGCCGAAGGCAAACACGATCAGGAGTTCGCTGCCGCGTAGGCAGCTCAGAAAACCTCCGAGCTGATCCCCGGCCTGGCCTACCAGTTCGCTGCCGCGTAGGCAGCTCAGAAATGAAAACGGTCAGCGCTCGGCCGACAGACGCGGTTCGCTGCCGCGTAGGCAGCTCAGAAATGCGGGAACGTCTGCCGCCAGAAGCAGATCAGGTTCGCTGCCGCGTAGGCAGCTCAGAAATCAGCGCGGCCTCCTTGGCGGCGGTGTTCAGCGTTCGCTGCCGCGTAGGCAGCTCAGAAAGATATGGGACGCGACGGTCCAGACGGTCCATCGTTCGCTGCCGCGTAGGCAGCTCAGAAACGCACTTCGGGCCGTACTCGGCGGAAAAGCCCGTTCGCTGCCGCGTAGGCAGCTCAGAAAATCGACCAGGCGCGCGGGAAGGGGGTGGCGTGGTTCGCTGCCGCGTAGGCAGCTCAGAAAACAAGGCGACGATCCAGGCGGCTCGCTATGCCGTTCGCTGCCGCGTAGGCAGCTCAGAAAGTCTTAGCGATTCTCAACAGGGCAATGCAATGGTTCGCTGCCGCGTAGGCAGCTCAGAAAAGATCGATCGATCGATCGCGGCCCGGTCAGGAGTTCGCTGCCGCGTAGGCAGCTCAGAAAAGCTCGGTGAGTTCCTTCGCGTCCATATCGTCGTTCGCTGCCGCGTAGGCAGCTCAGAAAAGCATCAGGCCATGTTCGCGCTGGCGCTGCTGGTTCGCTGCCGCGTAGGCAGCTCAGAAAAGAAGTACGGATTGGCCAGCAGCTTCATGGCAGTTCGCTGCCGCGTAGGCAGCTCAGAAATGGAGCTGCGCATGGTCGCCGGCGAGGTGGCCGTTCGCTGCCGCGTAGGCAGCTCAGAAAGTCGGCCCCCGCCGCGCCACCATCCCCCTGCCGTTCGCTGCCGCGTAGGCAGCTCAGAAATCCACATTTCGCCGCGAGCGCGGAACATGCGAGTTCGCTGCCGCGTAGGCAGCTCAGAAATAGATCAAGGTTGAAGTGTTCACGGGCGGCGGGTTCGCTGCCGCGTAGGCAGCTCAGAAATTGCCGGAGGGGCGCTGCTGGCGCATCTCGTTGTTCGCTGCCGCGTAGGCAGCTCAGAAAAATCAATGGGGGGACTGCTGCGGTAAGCCACAGTTCGCTGCCGCGTAGGCAGCTCAGAAATTGCCGACCGTCTCGGGCGATGCCTTGTCCTCGTTCGCTGCCGCGTAGGCAGCTCAGAAAATCGTGCGGGAGCCAGAGGCTCCCCCAGTTGTGTTCGCTGCCGCGTAGGCAGCTCAGAAAACGCTATACAGCGTCCAGTCCACAGTCAGGGATGTTCGCTGCCGCGTAGGCAGCTCAGAAATTCAGCGGCTGCTCCAGACTGGCCAGGCTGAGGTTCGCTGCCGCGTAGGCAGCTCAGAAAGTTGACGCTCGCCCGAAAGAATGGAGGAAGTGGTTCGCTGCCGCGTAGGCAGCTCAGAAAGCCGCCAGCTGATCGCCGCCAGCCGCGTCGCCGTTCGCTGCCGCGTAGGCAGCTCAGAAACGGCTGGGCACTGATCCGTGCATGCCCCCGTAAGTTCGCTGCCGCGTAGGCAGCTCAGAAATACACCCCATCAGCGCGGCCAGCTCGATACGTGTTCGCTGCCGCGTAGGCAGCTCAGAAATGAGCCGCCGCCGTCGGAATAGTCCTACACGCGTTCGCTGCCGCGTAGGCAGCTCAGAAAATCTCCGGCTCGATCTGGACAACGCGAACACGGTTCGCTGCCGCGTAGGCAGCTCAGAAATGGCCAAGAAGGGCCACTTCCACCTGCTCGGAGTTCGCTGCCGCGTAGGCAGCTCAGAAAAGCTGCCAGAACGCATCGCAGCGGGCGCGCATGTTCGCTGCCGCGTAGGCAGCTCAGAAACCGCCTGGTGCAGCAGGCGAGACGCCAGCACGGTTCGCTGCCGCGTAGGCAGCTCAGAAAACGCAGGAGGTTATCGGCCGCGAGCTGTGCCGGTTCGCTGCCGCGTAGGCAGCTCAGAAAACCGAATTCCAGAACTCGACGATCGCGTTGGTGTTCGCTGCCGCGTAGGCAGCTCAGAAAGGGCTAGATGAGGATGATGCTCTACAGACTGGCCCGCCGCCTTGCCGGAGGTTCTCCCGGGTGGTTGGGGAGGGTTTACCGGTTTCTTGAAGACGCCCGTACAATTGGCGGATGAATACCCCCCTGCCCGCCTTGCGGCTGAAGAACGCGTGGCGTTCCAGCCATCCCTGGATCTTCCAGAAACTGGTCGAGAAGCCCCCGCAGAAGCCGCGCCCGGGCGAGCTGGTCGACGCCTTCGACGTG
>Ga0065721_10051018_pt1 | contig 16562 bp, 22 predicted proteins | sample Mesricmetagenome_FD_59108 | JGI IMG/M metagenome (GOLD analysis project Ga0065721, IMG submission 59108) | Mesophilic microbial community from rice straw/compost enrichment Sample: eDNA_1 v2 (version 2) | ecosystem: Engineered > Solid waste > Grass > Composting > Bioreactor | place: USA: Davis... | reverse complement strand
AAACGATCCGGATTGGCTGGCCGCCGACCTGTTGGCGCAGGCGGAACACGATGCCGGCGCCCAGTCGATCCTCATCACCGACGATGCCGGGCTCGGCAAGGCGGTGGAAGGCGCGGTCGAACGGCAGCTCAAAACCCTGTCGCGCTCCGAAACCGCCGCGGCGAGCTGGCGGGATTTCGGCGCCGTCATCCTTGTGCCCGACCTTAAGGCGGCGCTGCCGCTCGCCAACCGCATCGCCGCGGAACACCTGGAGCTCGCCGTCGCCGATCCGGACGCGCTGATGCCCGGCATCCGCAACGCGGGTGCGATCTTCATCGGCCGCCATACGCCGGAAGTCATCGGCGACTATGTGGGCGGTTCCAACCACGTGCTGCCGACGGCGCGTTCGGCCCGCTTCTCCTCCGGCCTCTCGGTGCTCGATTTCGTCAAGCGCACGTCGATCCTGCGCCTCGGCCCGGACCAGCTTCGCCAGCTCGCGCCGGCCGCGATCACGCTTGCTCATTCCGAAGGGCTCGATGCCCATGCCCGTTCCGTCGCGATCCGCCTGAACGCCAGCCCCCTGAATGACAGCTTCTCGAGTGCCAGCCCTTTGAACGATGGGGACTGACGGATGGGGAAGGGGGACTTCCGGCTCTCCGATGTCGTTCTGGACGACTCGATCGGGCGCTCGACCCCCGATGTGGAGCATGAGCGGGCAGTCGCCATCTTCGATCTCGTGGAGGAGAATTCCTTCGAGCCGGTAGGCCATGCCGGCGGGCCTTACAAGCTCAGGCTCTCTCTGGTCGATTCCAAGTTGGTGCTCGGCATCGCCACGGAAAAGGGAGAGGATGTCGCCACCCATATCCTCTCGCTCACGCCGTTCAGGCGGATCATCAAGGACTATTTCATGATCTGCGAGAGCTATTACGAGGCGATCCGTTCCTCGACGCCGAGCCGCATCGAATCGATCGACATGGGGCGGCGCGGCATCCATAACGAGGGATCGCAGACCCTGATGGACCGGCTGGACGGCAAGATCCGCGTCGACTTCGATACCGCGCGGCGGCTCTTCACCCTCGTCTGCGTGCTTTACTGGCGGGGTTGAGCAGCCATTGCAAAAAGGCTCGGGGCACCCGATATCCACTTGCAGTAGGCCGGCATCGGCTCTACACGCTTGACGAACGTGGGAATTGCCTCCGGCCGTGCAGTCACGCCGACGCCCTGTTCGCAAGGTTCGCAGTCGTCTCCGGCATCCGATCGAGGAGCGCTCTCGGGAATGAACGGGCATCCGGCCGGGACTGCCTGAAAGACATCGAGAATCGCTCTCAAGCGAGGTTCACAAAGCGGACATGATTGTGTAGTTTCCGCCCACATTTTTCGGGCGGGCGAAGAAGGCTTCCCCCGCTCCCGATCCAAACACAGGAAGAAACCCTATAGATGGCTAAAGAAGAAGTCCTTGAATTCCCGGGCGTCGTGACCGAGCTTCTGCCCAACGCGACGTTCCGCGTGAAGCTTGAAAACGAGCACGAAATCATTGCCCACACCGCCGGCCGCATGCGCAAGAACCGTATCCGCGTTCTCGCCGGCGACAAGGTGCTGGTGGAAATGACGCCCTATGACCTGACCAAGGGTCGCATCACCTACCGCTTCAAGTAGTTTTCTCATCCGCGGCGGGCTCTCATGGCGCTGGAACAAAAGCTGATACTGGCCTCCGGTTCTCCGCGCCGTCTCGATCTCCTCAATCAGGCCGGTATCGCGCCGGCGCGGCTGATGCCGACGGATATCGACGAGACGCCGAAGAAATCCGAACATCCGCGTTCGCTCGCCCGCAGGCTCTCGACGGAAAAGGCGGAAGCCGCGTTCGCCTCCGTAAAGGGCGATCCGGCGTGGCGGCACAGCTACATCCTGTCGGCCGATACGGTGGTCGCCGTCGGCCGCCGCATTCTCGAAAAGACCGAGTATACCGAAGAGGCCTCCGCCGCCCTGCATCTTCTCTCCGGGCGCGGCCACTGGGTCTATACGGGCATCTGCCTCGTCACCCCCGGCGGCCAGTTCCGCCAGAAGGTCGTGCAGACGAAGGTGCGCTTCAAGCGGCTTTCCACCCGCGAGATCGAGAACTATATCGCGTCCGGACAATGGCGCGGCAAGGCAGGGGCCTACGCGATCCAGGGGATCGCCGGTTCCTTCGTGCAGAAGCTCGTCGGCTCCTACACGAACGTCGTCGGCCTGCCGCTCTACGAAGTGATGTCGTTGCTGGCCGGCGAAGGTTTCGATGTGGCGGCAGCGTGGCCCGAGGGCTGAGGCCGGGCTTGAGGCTGAACCCGGCAGGCTCTTCCGGCATCCCGCCAACGCCTGATGCCGCGTCGCCGAGAGAAAGGAGTGCTTTAGAACCATGGCATCCGTACCCATCAAGACAGGCGGCAAGGTCGAGCCGCTCAGGAAGACCAGGCCTTGCCCGGAATGCGGCAAGCCGTCTTCGCGCGAACACTATCCCTTCTGCTCCGACCGGTGCCGCACGCTCGACCTGTCGCGCTGGCTGAAAGGCTCCTATGCCATTCCGGTGGCGGAAGACGAAGCCAAGGCGGACCGCTCGGACGAGCGCGAATAGGCGAGCCGGGCCGTCAAGCCTCTTGCTGTTTTTGTTCGGGAATTTGCGATTTTTGCAAACCTGTCAAAAAAGTGGATGGTGGCGCTGGACATGGCCGAACAAGATGTTATAACCCCGCTCGCTTCCGGGGGACACGACCCCCGCCGGCTTCGGCCGGAAGGCTTTGTCGAAGCCTCGATGCCCGGATAGCTCAGTTGGTAGAGCAGCGGATTGAAAATCCGCGTGTCGGTGGTTCAAATCCGCCTCCGGGCACCACTCCTAACCGCTTGGTTTTGCCTAGATATTAGCTCCTTGATTCCGTTTTGAAACCGTCTCGTCTAGACGCATTTTTCGGAGCATCTAGACGTTTTTCGTTTTCCGTCTGTTCACTTCAGCTTCGAATTCGCTAACCGTCTCGGCCATCTTCTTCGACATGTCGGCGCGACGAGAATAGTGTTTGGCCATGGCTTCTGTCTTCTGGCCGAGCATCTCGGCGATGGTCGCGTGATCCTTGCCCATCTCGCGAAGAATGGTAGCGACTGTGTGCCGAAGGCCTTTCAGCGTCAGTCCTGGCTGGATCTTGCTTTCCTCTTCCAGCTTCTGCCGAATCGGGCGCCAAGAAGCGCGGAAGCCGGACACAGTCCATGGTTTGCCATAGCTGTTTGCGCAAAGGGTCAACGTGGTGGCCGGGTGCTTCGGCTCCTCCTCCAGCGCCTCTATCACGGGCGAGGGAAGGGGCACCCACACCGGAACACCGGTCTTGCCGCGCCGAGTATCCAGCCTGCCTTCGGAAACGGCCGTGCGCGGAAGTGTGAGCGCGTCCTGAGGGTCGAGGCCGCAATACATCATCAATGCTATCGGTAAGCGCATGTGCGCCGGCAGAGCCACCGCAACCGCTTCCCGCTCAAAATCCATCCACGGCCGATTCGCTTCAGGCGCATCGGTGGCTTTGCGAACTCGCTTCACTTTCGAAACAGGGTTTACGGTCATCGTCTCCTGCTCGATCGCATGTTCAAACAGGATAGAGAGTACGGTCAGCACATAATTAGCGAATTTCCGCTTCTTCTTCTCGAACGTCTTGTCGCGGAGCCTCGCAACCCATCCTTGCGACAACTCAGAGAGCGGTGAAGGGCCAAGCGGTTTCAGATATTCAAGGACCTTTTGGTAGTCCGACTTTGTCCGGGTCTTCAATGATTGAAAACCGGCCGATCGGCGATAGGCCTCGATAAGGGCGGCCAGCGTGCCTGGTTTCGCCTCTTGGCTCTTGGCCTCGGCATTGATGGCTTCTAGCTCGGCGAAGAATTCCGGCGATCCGAATTCAGCCTTCAGGCGCTTGCCGGATTTGCGATGGTAAGCATACCACTTGCCAGTTTTTGGCTCGAAGTACCTCTTGATGCCCTTCACGCGCACCACGGTGCCAGTCATAGGGCCTCCAGGAGTGCATCGGCGGTCCTGTGAGACTTGCCGTCGGCCCGCAGAGAATCAATCCAGGCGTCAATCTCGCGAAGATCGTAGCGCTCCATACGCACGCCAACGCCCAGCGCGATTGCTCGCACCGGGCAGACAGAACCGAACGTGGGCAGGCTCAGGCCGCAATAGGATGCCGCCTGTGACTTCGTCAGAAGTCTGGGCGGGAAATTGTCATTGGCTGCAATGGGCCGCTCTCTCACGCGGAAGCCTTCAGATTATCGTTTGCTGGCCGCGGAAGACGAGGTGGCCGGCTGCGCATGATACACATTGACTGCAGAAGCTCGGCTGAGGGCTGGACAGTATTGCCAGGCCAGAAGGTAATTTGGCATCCAAGGTTAGTCATATCGTATCCTCTTCTGTGGTGGTCTCCAGGCAACAGGGATCTTCTCCGGCGCGGGTCGGCGCCGAGTTCCAATCTTCTTCTTTGAGCCAAGGCAGTGGCAGTCATCGCGGTCTCCTGTGTGGTGACAGGAAGACCAATGACTGATTCATGCGCCGGTGATTATGCAAACAAATCTTATTTACGTGCGGTCTTCGCAATCGTCGTCATCACGGTCGAAGACGGCGATGCAATTCCTCACATGAGATTCAGAAAACCCGAAACGCTCGGCGAGTTCAGCTATCGCCTCTTCATACCTCCGGCCTCCGCCCCTCATCTGGTGAAAAGCTGAGCCGATATCATACCAAAACTGGGGTAGGGCCTTCCTCCGGCCGCGACCACGCTTCGGCGGCTTGAGGAGATCGGCGGCGATGCCTTGGACGACGCGATCTGCCTTTCCAGCGCGCAACAACTCGACCACCATGCGCTTCGCGTCTTCCGTCCGACCCTCATTGAGTGCGGCGCGGATCTCGATGGCTTGCAGGCTAAAGGACGGAGGTAGCTTTGCCATGGGGCTTAGACGAGAGAAGTGTAAATTCCGGGTGTCATTCCGATGCAGCCTTTGTGAGCGGATGCCAGGATCCTCGACCACTGGCGAAGCAGGCTAACACGCCATGGTTCCCTTCTTTCAAACTCCTGACGCGTAGGGCCTCTCCCGTTGTATCGGAAATAACGGCTGTCAGGGCCTTTCAGCATATGCGCAATGGTAAAAAGACGGTCAATCTCGACGGCCTGCATGACGACCGGTGCGGGTGCCAACGCGTGTCCGAGGATCAAACGATATGGCCGGATATCGCGCGGGCGATAAATACCATAGATCTCCCTCCCCATCGAGCTTTGTTGGCGATCGACGACAATCCAGACCTTGCCGCCGAGGAGGACCGGACATCCTAATCCGAACCGGTAGCTCGTTGGTGGTTCCTTGTCAGCTTCACACGTCCGATTGACGTCGGCCCCTTGTGACAATTTATGCGAATCCTCGGCTGCTGGTATGATTGCGACGTGCGCGTTCATCTGTTGTCCCCTTGTTGCCACTGCAGTTATTACAGGGTAATAAGGATTAAACTTCGACTCACCACCGAAGTCAACACCAAGTGTCATATAATTCTTACAGGGTAATAACTGATGACGCCTGCACAGTTGCGAATGGCGCGAGTCGCCTTGCGAATCGGCGTGCGCGAGCTTGCGTCGATGGCCGGCGTCACCACCGCCACCATCACGCGGTACGAAAATGAAAGGGGCGGATTGCTTGCGGCAACTCGTGACAAGATCCAAGCTGCGCTAGAATCCGCTGGTATAACGTTCCTCGACGAAGGCGACATCGCCGGAGGTCCAGGCGTATCGTTGCGTTCGCAAGCTTGACAAATTTGTCAAATCTTTCATGGAGTTAAGTAAATAGACAGCTTGACTTCCGCTCAACTCACGATCTACCTTCATCCCACCGGGGTGGGAAAGATGGAAGAGCAACAAGTCGAACAAGGGCCAAGCCGTTCTGAATCGGCGGCGGCCGACTATGCGCGCACAACCGCACCTCTCGATGCGGAAATGGGTTGGCGCCGCGAGGACCTCGAGCTTGCCTTCATAGCCGGAGCCGAGTGGCGGTCACTACAGAATGAGTGACCCCCTTTCCGCCCTCCCCCTCTTCGCCACCGACCGCGAGCTTGCCATTGCCATCGTTGGCAAAGAGCGCGCCGCCATGTGGATAAAGACAGTTATCCCTCAACTAGAGCGCAGCGGCTTCCCAAGGATCGATCCGCTCCATGATGGCAGGCCAGTGCCGCTGGTGAGGCGGTTTTATGATAGTTATTTCGGCATAACAGCCGGTTTTTCTGTTGCCGCACTGGATGGCGAGGAGCGGTTAGGTTTGTGGAAGCGCGATCGACGTAGGCAGCCAAAGTCCAAATGGGGTGATCCGCGGGAGTGAGTTGCAATCCCTCCCCTAGACAACCCGCCTTGAGAATGCCAGCATTCACGCTGGCACGGTGGGGGCTATCTTTTCTGGAGCGATTTCAGGTTTGCCTTCTTCAGCTTGAAGACGATCCTCTTGGAGACGGGCGCATATAGTTTCCGCAATGGAACCAAGTTGTGACGCAACATCGCCTGCCGGATCAAAACTCAAACTTCCATAATCCGAAGCGTCTGAAAAAAAGCCGTCTTGGGCGGTCTTGTATCGAATCGGTATCACACCCCGCTGGCCGAAACGGTTCTTAAACTGTTCACTCTCAAATTTCGTCCATATCTTCTTCGGATATTCCGGACTTAGGAGCGGAACCACATACGCAGCCTCAGACCGATATATCGGCCGAAGATAATCCTCGACTTTCTCGGCAATAATTCTGTGTTGCTCGTTTTCATCATAGAAAACAGAAACCTCCCGCTCGGCCAGTAAGTCAAATAACGACTTGGCATGGTCACGGTCGGCACCAGCAAATGAAAGGGCGATGTCATATTTCCCAGGAAACTCGCTCGTAGGGAAGCCCACTTCTCTGACAAAGCTCTTCCAATTAATCGAGCGGAGATAGAAGACGAGTTTTGGATCTTCTACAGTGAATACGCTAGTTTCAGGCTGATAATGGAAGAACTCGTCAAGGATGTTGGCCTTGTCACGCATAAGAGTTTCAAGGTACCCCTTGGATACGACTTGGCCTACACTTCCCCTGTGAGCGGGGTTATCTTTCGTGGCTCTTCTCAAATCGACTGACCAGTCTTCGGAATCAACCAGCCACTTAAGGATATGGAGGTACGGGGCGCGACCCTCCCGACGAAGTTTCGAGCCTTGGGCGAACTCTATGCAGGCATTGTGGAATATTCGGCGCAGCGAGGTGAGAACATCATCAAGGACATCGTCCACCGTATTTTTAACGGTGCACAATGAAGCCGCCGTTTCTGTTACGCTCGCTTCTATACATATTGAGTTGCAGAGAAGTTGAGCAATCTGAAAGCTGCCGTGGCAGATTTCACAAATCTTAGCTTTATCCTCAATTTTGATATTCAAGGCCTGTTCGCCTTGTTCAATTAGCCGTTCTACTAAGTCAGGTGGGTTTTGCTCCAATTTGAAGACGTCAATGCGAAGCCCTACATCGGATCCATATTGGACAAGCCTATCTCCGGCCTTATTGATCCCGATTAAGATCAGTTTACTCTTTTCGTCTCCGCGGTCTGCCAGAACCTTCATGAAGTCGGTGATCCTGCCCTTCACCGCATCATTCAACCGATGGAAGTCATCCACGATTACAACCCCGATATCTCCTAGATCGGGAAGCGCCTCAATGTATTCGACATGTTTCGGGTCTCGGGACGTAAGGAATGTGACCTCGTCCGCAAGTTTCAATTCGTCCAATATCTGCATAACACTACTTGTTTTGCCAATACCGGAAGGGCCTTCAATAACAACGCATCGCCCTGGAGTCCTAATTGCTACCTTCATGTGGGCGTAACGCGGCGGCTGAACGAAAGTATAGGTAGGAACTCCAGAAACCTTAAACACCTCTTCAACAGTAGCCACGTTCTCGCCCCTATTTTGCGCAACTTTGAGTCGGCGCAATGGTAAAAGGAAATCGCGCAGATAATCAACGGATGACATCACAGAGATCACGCCTCAAACATTGAGCGGTCGTCGCCGGTTGAAATGTTAGTACTTGCGTGCGAGGCGCGACCGTAGCCGCGCCCATAGACCGAGCTGGCTTAGGCCGGGGTCGTCACCTGCGTCACGTTACTCTGCGCCCACGCTGCGATGTTTGTTTTGGTGGTAGCGGCATCGCGAATAAGCGTGACGTTTGCTGAGTTTTTACCCCCGACAACAAACGCTGGAGGGGTAACAACACCAGTTCCGGTGCCGTCGAAGTCGCACCCGACAAGCTTGATTCGAGCGCTATTGAGGGCGTTCGCAACGAAGATCGGGAAATAGTTCGATCCATTGCCGCCGAGCGCCACCCGGTCGAAAGTTACACCGATGAGTGTCACATCAATGTCAGCCCCGGTCGCAGTGTCCGTGAGAATGACACCTTGACGATCGACGGGACCGATTTTTCCGCCGATAAACTTAATCCGCTTAATGGGATCAGCGGCGGACGCACTCAAAACGATGCCGTTGAGAGAGAGACGCTGCGTGTCGGCATCCTTGAATCCGCTGACCTCAAAGCCGATTATATCGGTATCTTGGGATCCGGGATCTAGCTGAACAAGCGAGCCTTGGGCGTTCACGTTGAGGATACTGTTAAGGCCCGAGAAGCGAGACGAAACGGCAACACCCTTGAAAATGCCGCCAGTCGATGGTCCGCCTGATCCGATGTCAGCGAGGACCCCATTAACGATGAAGCCGCGCACATTCTTGGCGTTTGCTCCTGTATTGCGGATGACGGGACCGCTCATAGCGTGGGCGCGAATGTTCGAGTATTCATAACCCCGCATGCCTGTCGTCAGCAGGTCGGTGGTCGATCCCGACATCGCCCAGGACGCGGGTGTATCGTGATCAAACCCGCAGATTGCCATGTTAGCTACGGTCGTATCGGCAACCTTTTGCCCACGACCCACGCACTGAACGGCCATGCCCATATAGTCGAAAGCCATATTCATAATGCGGGCGTCGATGTCTGCGCCCTCCGAGGCTGTCCGGGCGAACTTGATGCCAATCGTCGTGGTGATGGTGGCGTCGCCATAGATCAGGAAGTTCGACACTTCGAAATTGTCTTTCTGAACGTCGAAAAGCACCGGCATCGCCGGATCCATGATCCTGATTCTTGCACCTTTTGTGCTATTGCGGCTCATCGACATCGATGCTCCAATTCTGGAGCCGGACGTGTTAATCGCGATGGGCTCATCCGATCGCAGGTCACACCCGGTAACGTCCACCGGGACACCCGCATCGAAGGCAGCCTGCAAGGCAGCGCGATCAACTGATGCAGAGCCACTCCCAACAGCCGTCAGAGAACTCCCGAACGCCTTAACGTGCCAAGCGCCCCGAGCCTTGTGATAGACAAGCTTGAAGGTCTCGAGCGCCGCTAACTGCCCCACATTAGAAGCCGGGTCGAGCTTTGCATCCGTGATCTCGCCGTCCTCGACGACGGTCGTCTGGTTTTGCCAAGCGCCCGAGTGGTAGACCCGAAAAACACCCAGCGTTGAGTTGAAGTAGAGAGCACCCTCTATCAAAGGGTTGCCTTCAGAATCGGTTGACGGATCAGACGAGAGCGCACCAAGATAGCGCCTACGGAAGTCTGACAGTGACGCCTGCGCCTCCTGAGCGGCCTCGTTCGGAAGGTCAGCTTTCTTGACCCAGACACCACCTTCCTTTTGATAAACCCCACGAAGGGCCAGATCGTCGTCCAGAACGACAAGGCCGATATCGCCGTTCGCGTAATCACCAACGACTGCATCTAGTTCTGCCTTTGTCGCCCGGGCCACGTCGGCGGAGAGCAACTGAGCAGTAATCGCGAGAGATTCCTCAAGCGCGGTACCCCACGTGCGGATGTCCGACTTTTTGGTTTTGTGCGCGCCCGATGAGGGGATGCCGTCGGTGACGAAATCTCGCCAGACTTGTGCTGCGGTAAGAGCCAAAGGTAACTCCAAGCAAAGAAAAAGCCCGCGTGAGAGCGGGCCGGTGAAATCTGCAACACCTGCAGTTGGGCTACTCGAAGGTGCTTCCATCGTCGAAGGTCGTGCCGTCGTCGAAGGTGACGCCTTCATCCGCCGGCGCCTCTGCCGGCAGTTCTTCTTCGGTTTCAGTTTCTGGTGTTTTTGGAATCATGCTCATCTCCATTCCCCTCCCGATTTGTCACGCTGATGCCTCGCGACAGCCGCCGGCGCGCTCTGGTTTGCGGCCTGCACGATCTTCGGGGCTGCGGCGCCAACTTCCTGTTGGCTGACCTTTTTGACATAGGCCTGCAATTTTCCATCGTCGTCGACGGTGACGCCGACCTGCACGGCCATATTTCCACCGCCAGCCGCGTGACTGCGCTTCGGAATGGCCGGCGCCTGAAACTTGACCGGAATAGACCGGCCGTCAGGCAGCGGAACTGCCGCTTCCGGTCCCGCCTCCCCGAAGATCGCCGCGGATCGCGACACGCCGCCACGAGAGAAGGTTTTCATTGGCTTGCCGCGCGATGCGATGCCGCCTTTGGCGAAGCCGAAGATGGAGAACAGGCCTCCCAAGAAACCTCCGCCACCTCCGCCGGTCCCGAACAGTGAGTTCAGGCCGATGTCGATGAGCTTGTCCAGCACCCTGTTGAGGGCGTTAGACAAGGCATCCGCAGCCGAAACGCCAGAACGCAAGTCGGAGATGAACCCGGATGTGATATCTTTGGCCGAATCCCTGAATTCGTCGGCTGCGCGCCGCGCCTTCTCCTGCGAATCCTGTAACTGCTCGGCGGCAACGCTTGCGTTGGCGTAACCGATAGCCAGTTGCTCGATCTGCGCTTTGAGGGCTGGCGTGATCGCCATTCCCTCCTTCTGCGCCGCGGCGAGCAAGTCGCTTTCGGCGCGTGCCTTTTCGAGCGCGAACCCGTAGTCGTTTACGAGGGGATTGACCTGCGCCATTGCAGCAGTTTCTGCCTGCAACGCAAGTGTGCGCTCCTTGATCTGCTCGATTTCGCGCTGGTAGTCGTCGGAGTTGCGGCCGCCGCCGCCGCGACCTTTGCGACCGGAACCGCCGGAGGAGGAGGATGCGGCAGGGAAGTCGGCGGTAGATACCGTACTGACGACAGGTGGACGCCTCGCACCTCCACGGATGCGAGAACCGCCCATCTGGCCATTCGTGCCGCCCGTATTCGGCTCTACGCCACCGCTGCCAACACTGTATCCTGGCACCGTCGCAGGTAGATTGGCCGCCTGCGCCCGAAGGTTCGCGAGCGCCTGCTGGACCTCTCCGAGCCGCGCTAGCGCTTCTGTGTTGTCGAAACCAAGCTCTGTGTTTAGCGCAATACGCTCTTGGAGAAGCTTCACCTCCCGCTCAAGGCCGGCGGTCTCGTCCTTCGCCTTCTCGGCGTCAAGGTTGATGACATTGCCCTCAGCATCCGTCACGCCCAGAAGATCGTTCAGATCCTTGAATATCTGTGCGTTGCCGATGCCGCTGAGGAAACTATCTAGCTCGCTCTTGGCCTCCTGAATCTTCTGAACGAATCCGGAAATGTCGACGCCATTTATGGCCCGAGCCACGCCGTCGATGCCGGTCGCAAAGCGTTCTCCTGCGCCGGTGGAGGCGTTGAATTCCCTCGCCAGTCTAAATAAGGCGTTTTTGAAATTCGTCGTAGCCTGTTCCGTCGTCAGCACGGAGCCGCGAAGACGCTGCTCCAGAACGACGGAACCAGCCTGGATGCCTTCGAAAAAGGCGCGAGACGATAGGTTGCCGTCAAGCATGATTTGCCGAAGTTTGGCGACAGAGCCTTCGGCTTCGGTAATCCCGGCAGCCGCGGCTTGCAGAATGGGAAGCGCGCCCTCCTGGATGGAATTGAACTCTTCTGCACGAACCACGCCACCGCCGAGTGCTTGGCTCAACTGCAGGAGAGCGCCCGACGCTTCCTGCGCACTCTTGCCGGAAGCGCGAAGGGCAAGCGCGACGTTGTCGGTGAGCTTCACGACTTGTTCATTCGACACGCCGAGTTCGTTCTGAACGATCGAAACGCGGCTGTAGAGCTCGACGAGCGCCTCGAGCGGAACGGAGTATTTCGACGCCGACGCAAAGAGGGAATCGTAGGTCTTTTCAAGTGCCGCACCCGACTGGCCGGCGATCTTCAGCGCATTGTCGATGCGGGTGGCGGCATCAGAAAGCGCAACCGCTTCCTTGGCCGCAGCCGCACCTATAAACGCCCCGCCGATCGAGGCGCCTGCGCGCAAAAAAGAGGCGGCGATCGCCTTGCTGCTTGCTGTAGCTTGCCTCTGCATGGCGCCGAGTCGCTTGTTGGTGACGCCTTGGGCTCGAGCTAGTGAGCGTTCATATCGCGTCAGGTCGGCCGAAAGCTGGACGACGAGGCGTTCCAAATCTTGGGCAGCCATCACGCAGCATCCCTGATCAGTGTCCAGGCCACTAAGGCGGCTGCCGCATCCTCATGCCGACCCGTTTCTGCGGCCCAGAGAGCGAGGCCTTGAGCAATCAGCCCGTCGGCAGCGACTGTTGGCGGCACGCCTTGCTTCAGCAGTCGGCGCGCGCAACGATGAGCCGCCGCGGATGCGGTGGTGGTGTTTTCCATATGGGTTTCCTTTGGAACGATAGCGTCGCAGTCCCGTTGGTTGACGAACAGGAGTGCGAGCAATGCGAAAGAAGATGGTTTAGGCGACAGCAAAGGTTGACGGAAAGCGGGTGCCAGTGGGGATAATGAATGCCGGACAAGCTCTCGAAATGGATCCTCAACACGGAATGAAGTTCAGCCACCCGGATGGCGTTCCAGGTGAGGCCGACCACCTATTGACCCGCGAAGAACTTGAGGCGGTAATTGACCAAACGAGCTAACCTGCTCACAGAGTGAGGAACGCGGCCCTACTGCGGGGAGCATCGACCTCTTTCCTTCCCATTAGAGCGCGCTAATTGTTAACGAACGTTAACGTTGTGCGGAGGGATTGATGGGCAGTGAACCACGCGAAGCAATCGAACCAGATCCGGACTTCATCGCAATTACGAAGCAGCTTTTGGCGCTAGTCGTGGCTGCGCGCCGGATTTCGGCGATGATCGGGGAAATCCCCGATGAACTCGACGCCGAGGAGAAGGCCGCGGAGGCGGCCTAAGACGAGGACTAGGGGTCATATTTTGAAATGCGGATGCGTACAGAAAGGTACCGCGCCGGTCCCGAAAACGGGTCGATCTCCGACTTTGGAGGCCCCCCCTATCCGAGCGCCCGTCCTACTTCCTGCCGCTCGACGTCGCTGTCGATGCGAGCGACCTCCGCGGCGATCCATGCATTCAACTGCGCCGTGCGCTCGGCGCGGAACGCCTCGATGTCTTGGCGGGCGGCGCCTGTAGACGTCAGGGATTCAACCTCTGCCATCAACGCGGCCTGCGCAATCCTGCCGATGGCAAGCACGACGACGCTGCGCTCGTCAGCTATTCCGAGGGCGTGGGCGTCGTGGCGGATCTGATCACCAAGATGATTTGTACTAATGCTCATTTGCTGCCCCTTCCGGCCTGGACGCGTACCACCGGCTTTGCCGCCTTTGTGGTGCCGGAGGCCAGCAGCGTTTCGAGCGCCAGGAGGCGGTCTTCGACGGAGCGGAGGCGCTCGGCCACAGTCTTGTCGATATAGGTTTTCGCGCCGCCGACGAGCGTTTCGGCAAGGCGTTTCGTATCAAGTTTTGTCATTTTAGTTCCCTGATCTCGTGGATGATCCCGCGGGCCATGCACCATTCCAATGATGCATCCATTTCGGTTTCCATCTCTCTCCGAAAGACGGAGGCGGGTGCGCCGGTTCTGAAGGCGAGGATTGCAGCCATCTCGCCGTCGAGCCGGCGAAGCTGTTCAGCTACTTCGGCGTGGCGGCTTGCCGTCCACCGCTCGGCTGCTGGCGGCCTGTACGCAGATTGGTGTAGAAGTACCCGAGCGCCGGGCGCCGCAATGCGCCTGTCGGCAGCCAGGGCCGGAAATAGCGCAGCGCTGCTCGCCTTGCGGATGATGGCGGTTTTCCGTGCGGGATGCGCCAGCAGGACTGCGTACAGATCCAAAGCCGCGTCTAGGTCTCCGCCATCGGAATAGACCACGATGTCAATTCCGTCGGCCGGATGTTCTAAGGTGGCCGCGATGCGAGCGAGCATGTCGGAATTGATTTCTCCAACCACTTGAATCGTCGTTTTTGTCACCGGCCGGCCATCGCCTCCAGTTCTGCAAATAGCGTGCCGAGCGGAATGACGATCACGGCGTCCGTCGCCGGCATCGCATCTTCCGGAACAAGGCAAGGCGAAACATTCGCTTCTCTCGAAAACACGGCGACGAGCGGAGCCTTATTCCACGTGCCGATCCGATCGACGATCCTTGTCGCTTGAGTGGCGGCGCGTCCTGGCTCGATGCCATGGTCGACGAGGCGGGCCGTCAGTGCCAGAGCGCGAACGTCGCGCATCGAAAACCGATATCGGCCCGTGACGCCGCGCGTGCCGAAGTTGATGTGCTGATGTTGTTGCCAATTTCGGATCCGCGACGGCTCTACGCCGATCAGGCACGCAGCGTCACCGACGGTGAAGTCGTGGCTCATTTTTCGTTTTCCTACGAATAGATGGGATAAAAGAAATCCCGGACGAAGCCGGGTGGGGAGCGACCAAGTCGCCGACTCTGGCAAGTCGGCGCAAGGCGCAGTCGGAGCGGGATAAAAGGCCGCTGGGGGCGGCAAAAGGGTTGAGGGTAAGTGTCGGCCGTTGGAGCGCGTGGCGGCCGCCATACTGCCCTCTACTCCTTTTGCCGCCCAGTTACGAAATGGGGACTAAGCGGCGGCAATTTTCTTCAGATTTTCGTTGGCCGCGATGAGAATCTTCTTCCCGTACCGCTCGGCGTTCTTGTCCGTCTTGCCGAATGCCTCGCCAATCTGCTGTAGATTAGCCGCCGTCGTGGCGAGGTTCAGCGCTTTGACCTGCTCCGGAGGTAGGTCAGCCACCCATCGCTCAAATTCGACCCGGCGCGCCATTTCGTCGGCGATATCCTCCCATCTCTCGGGGGTCGTCGTGCCCTTTGGATTTGAAATCCAACCGCCAACGAACTGCGCACCGATGTCTTCCGAGCCCAGAGGTAGCCCGTCTGGACATTTGGTGATAGGCGGCAAAGGGCCGGCCAGCAGCGCCTGCTGGTCCTCCGCGGTGAGAAGAACCTTGCGGCGCATCTTGCCCGCCTTGATGAATCGCACTCTTTCGTCGCCATGCTCGTCCGTCTCGACAACCGTCTCGCGATCGACCTTGAACAGCGACGCCCAATATGACGCGCTTCGTACCTTCTCTGCTGTATCGGGCTCCGGTCCCAGCATCTCGCCAAAACGGTCCGGCTGGTGGAGAATGGTTCCCTCTTCGACCCGGAAATCACCTTGCGACGTCTCACCGTTGGCAATGCGCAACCTGCCGGCCCGGACAATCGCCCTGTGGCTCTTCGTGACTTTGCCGGCCTTGTCGGTTTTGTCGGGGACGAGTTGAATGGTGATGTCTTTCGGCATCACTTCCCAAGCACCGCCACCTCCTAGCTTTGCATGTTTCCGCACCGTGCATGGGCCAGCCTTGTTGATAAAAGACTGAAGCTCTGCACCTGACGAGCCTGGGCGAATTCGCCGCTCCCTGTTCGATGCGGGGCGTGGGTTAGGGCCGTCGTCATCGGAATAATTGTCGTTGTCGGGCTGCATCCAGTTGGTGCCAGCAAGCGGTAGAGGATCGCGCATCCTGCCCCAGGACAGCAACATGTCGAGGCTGCCGGCCAGGTGTTTGTTTCTCGGTGACTCCGTCGTTGCAGTCCGTGCGAAGATGTCGGAATCGTTTTCCGGCAGATTTGCCCATATCGCCTTTGCCCATGCTAGCCGAATAGCGGTAGGCCCGTCGTTCTCCATCCGGACAAGTGCGCCAACCGGATATCGGTATCGCGACGGAATAATGAGGCCGTCGCGAAGGCGGTGGAAGTAGAGAAAAATACCATAGAGTCGGCGCAGTCGCTCGCTGACTGACATGTATCGCCCTGTCTCGGCGAAGTCGTGCCCATCGATAAGGTCGGAGAGAAACTTCTCTGGTATCCATGGAGCACTGGCGGCTGCAGGTGAGAGTGGCGTGTCAGGCGGTGCCGGGCGCACTGGAACCTTGCCGGAAATCCATGCGGCCGTCTCGGGATTACTATACAAACGCTGGCCGAAAGGTAGATGGTCGCTCCGTTTCCAGGCGACGACGCCTTCCGTGGCTGCGCCACGGGCAATATCAGATGTCATGAAAATCCCCAGTCGAGTGTCGGCAAGAGCCGATAGATGCTGGCGGCGCCCGTTCCGGGTCTTTCCGCGGGTGTCCGCACTTGGCGGAAAAGTTGCCGGGCCGTTTTGGCCTTCTTCTTGGCGTGAAAGCTGACGAGCAGCTTAACTAACAATATAGCAAAGAGAGCGGAAATCGGTCGGGGCTGGGACGTAAAAAAATCAAAAGAATCCGAAAAAAAATCTGAATGAGTGGGACGCGGGTGCGGCGTGGAGGGCTTCCACAACTTTGGAATACCCCCCCCCCCCC
>Ga0065721_10005095_pt1 | contig 16565 bp, 13 predicted proteins | sample Mesricmetagenome_FD_59108 | JGI IMG/M metagenome (GOLD analysis project Ga0065721, IMG submission 59108) | Mesophilic microbial community from rice straw/compost enrichment Sample: eDNA_1 v2 (version 2) | ecosystem: Engineered > Solid waste > Grass > Composting > Bioreactor | place: USA: Davis... | reverse complement strand
CGACGGTTTCACTGAGTTGCACACGAAGAGTTACCTGGGCATCCTTAACAACCAGGGCTTCGGACTACTCGACACCAAGCCGGCGGTTGAGTTAGCGTATTCGATCAGGAATGCGAAGGTGAAGTAAGGAAATCCTCACGATTGGGATAGAAATTATGGAGCACGCTGTTTTTTTTGGGTGCTCCATAATTTTTTATGGGCGAACAAGGGGAGTTAATTTAATGGTATACCGCATGCTTCAGCCGCTGAACGAACGCCATTAATTTACGCCATCTTGATTCTTCATGTAATCGATGAAGTAATTAAGGAACAAAACGACGACGAGTAAGAGGATTCCCAGAATAAAACCGGTAATAAGCAGCACGGGCAGAGGTATTTTTCGCTCGAACGACAGGCTATCGAAACCTTTTATCAGATGGACTTTGGAGATTTCTTCCTTCCTGATTTCTAGTTTGACTTTTTCGCGGTACAGGTCTACTGTCTGCGAGTAAAGGAGGGACGGGTTGAGGAAAGTTGCCTGAGACTGCAGAGAGACCTTTTCTTTTACCTGATCCATCGCAGCGATTTCTTCGTCAATTTTGGCGATCAGCTGGTCATAATAGCGGTTACGTTCTTCCCGGTACCGCACAACGGCGGGAGAAGAGTTAAGAATATCCATGATCACGCGCTCCAATACGGGAAAGACTTCCCTGCTCGAAACTCGAGCAGTAACCTCAAGATAGACGCTCCGGTCATCGAGTCCTCTTTCTTCCGGCTCAGACTGAACCTCGAAATCAAGTTTGCGGACCTGTTTGAACTGTTCTGGGCTAAGTCCCGGTATTCGTTTCACTTTTTCCAGCTGAGTCGCAAGGAACATGCCTTCCTGTCGGGTAAGCAGCGAGGTCTTCGCGAGAAGGCCGGATTCCCAGAGATCAGAGGACGTGGAATAGTAGACTGCGCCTGCCGCTACACCCAATATTGGTAAAGCGATCGATAATAGCCAGTTTTTCTGCAAAACCGCGAAAGCACTTGCTAAAATTTCAAGAAGGCTGACTTCTTTTGGTTTATCCGTAGCCATAATTCACAAGTTTAGAGATTTTGACACGCAATTGCCTATATAATTGCAAAATATTTAGTTTTGCGTTCCGGTTTGAGTTTCTGATTTGATGTAGAATCATCAAAGGTTTTGTCGGTCGGATGTCAAAGGCCGAGGGTATTTTTTTGAGCTTAACATCCGGATAAGTGCGAATAGGCCGGGCGGCCATATATTTGAAGGCTATTGGCTTCTCCAATTGAGGGAACAGGTCGCCTTAAAAACATGCTTTTTGAAGTTGCTGCCTGATTCGCCCATTGAACGTCGGTTCTTTCCGGTTAACGTGCTTTATGAAAGACTTCTTTTTTGCTGCCCCTTTTGGAGGTCACACTTCGTTGTGGGATCCGTCAACGATTGAGGGGTTGACGACGCTTTCTTTCAAAGGTGAAATACGCCATCACGCTCAAGTTTTATCACACAGATTCGGGGTGTCTGCCTCTCGTCTGATAAGCCCCCGGTATGACGATAGCTCCCTGGAAACGCCTGCTGAGTTAAACGCGGAGATATCTGATGCTGAAGCTTGAATCTTATAAGAAGGGAATCGTATTCTCGGTTTTCTTTAACGCAGTCGCAAAATCCCTGACGTTTTTGTCGACTATACTGATTGCCTACTACTTCGGCGGTGGAGAAAAGACTGACGTCTACTTCTTTACCTACAACTTTGTTTTCCTCATTTCAGTCTTTTGTATGCAGGCCTTCGGTGCAATTGTCGTCCCTGAGGCAATGAGAATCAGAACGACGGAGGATCCGGTTAAAGGAATGATGGTGCTGAACTGCTTCTTTGTCTTATTCTTTCTTCTGGGCGCCACTATTAGTTTCCTATTAAGTGCTTTCTTTCCGAATTCCTTTCTGCTTATCAGCAAATTCGATAGTTCACTGCTCAATAATCAATCATTACTGGTAATAACAATGAGCAGTATCCTGCCAATGATCATCCTCACCAATATGATGACGGAGGCGGCGGCTTCATATAAGTACTTCACGGTGCCGATGATTTGTCAGGTGCTTGTGAATACAAGCGTGATCCTCTTCATTTATTTCGGCAGCGACAAATTGGATCTGCTTAGTATTTCGATTGGATTGGCGATCGCGTATTTTACAAACCTGATCCTTTTGGTTCTTTTTTATCGCAAAGTACTCCACTGGCATTTTGGCCTTGATTTCAAGACAATAACGAGGTCAACCTGGTTTAACCTGCTATACTCTTCGACTGGCAATTTTTTCTCCGCAGCATCGAATTATGTGGGGTTATTCCTGTTGAGCGGCCTCTCCGCCGGAGCAGTCTCGGCGTTGAATTATTCGCAGCGCGTTGCCGACGTGCCGAATAATCTGGTGACAACACAATTCAGCGCTGTCGCAGCCATCAAGTTTAACGAACTTAGCGCCAATAGTGCATTTGCTGCATTGAATGAACTCACCATCAAGTCATCGACATTCCTGATGATTGCACTGTTTCCCATCACAGGCATTCTGATACTTTTTCCGGAGCAAATCATAACCATATTGTACGCTCATGGGAATCTTGACGAAATGATGGTCAAACGCTGTGGCGATATGGTGATGGCACTCGGCCTGATGTTGCCCATGCAAGCAATCAATACGATCGTGACGCGGATTCTTATGGCCACCCAAAAAGTCAGAATCTCATTTGTGTATCAAATCTGTGTATGCTGTATAACCATAGGCCTCACCTTTGTCGGGGTACGGCTGTTTGGTGACCTGGGATATCCCATTGCCCTCACGACCTCTCTGGGAATCTCGACTTTCGCTATTTACTGGATGCTCAGATTTGCCGTGCCCTTTTTGGAATATGGAAAGATTCTGAGAACATACCTCCAGCTCGGTATAATCGCTATTTCATTCGCGTTGTTGACTAAGTATCTTTATCCGTTTGTGAATCTAAATGAGATACTGAAGGTGTTGGCGTTCGGCCTGGTATATTGCGGGTTGTATATTGGTGCATTGTACCTCACAGGTTACAAAAAAATCATCTATGAACTGGTTAGTAGAAAGGCCTATTGAGGTGCCCGAATTTATGTTGTTTTTGGAAAAGCGATTCCCGGATGATCAAATTACGTCGACAGGAAATAATTCGCCTTGCTTGAATATTGTACTTTTTGCTTTTAATGCCTCGTGAAATGATCAACTCTCTTCGCTTGCTACGAGAACTAACAACGGGTGGTTTTTTTATCTCCTTTTTTACCGGCATTCCAAAGCGGATCAGAAACAGAAGGCTGTGCCGGAAGTTCCAGTTTCACCCCTGGCATATAAATCCGGTCGAACATCGATTATATGCGCTTAGAATAGTTGAGCACCTCAACGCGACATTTGCGGACCACCATGATATAACAGTTGTCGAAATAGGTTGTGGCCTTGCTGAGATATTGGAAAAGTTAAATGCAGCGACAAAGAAAGGATATGACATTGATCCAAATGTCGTCGCTGCAGCCTCATATCTTCATAAAAATCGGAACGATCTCGTTGTGGAAGTCGGTTCTTTCGATCGCGTTAGTGTAGCGACCAAGATAGATTGCTTGATTACTGTCAACTTCATCCATGACTTGCCGGAAGAATTCCTGAAGAATTCATATGATGAATTGTTCCGACGTGCAGAGATCAAACTGCTTGTTGTCGACGAAGTCAGAGGGCCCGGATATCCACACAACCATCAGATTCGGAATCTTATTCCACCGGAGTTTGAAATTGTCAAAACGGATCAGATTAGTGAAATAAGAAAAGTGATTTACTTCAGTAACAAGAATGTCACGAGCTAAATATATTTTTCGCATGGATGACATTTGTCCAACAATGAAGTGGGCAAATTTTGAGCGGCTCATGGACGTTTTCATCCCACATGGAGTAGTTCCCTTGTTGGGAATAATACCTGAAAACCAGGACGAGTCTCTTAAAGTTGATCCGGAGCGTTCCGATTTCTGGACGTTGATGAAAACCTATTGCGATCAAAAATTGATTGAGGTGGCACAACATGGCACGTATCACGTTTACATGTCAAACCGCGCCGGGACACTCGCGAGAGAATTTGGCTTCCCCGATTATTCGGAATTTGCGGGGCTGGACTATGCCACGCAGCTTGAGAAACTTAAGATCGGTAAGGAAAAACTAATTGGTCGGGGCATCGATACAGACATATTTATGGCACCGGCCCACTCTTACGATGAGGTAACGGTAAGGGCCCTTGCCGATGCAGGGTTTGCTGCCGTAACCGACGGAGTTGCCAGATATCCATACCTAGACCAAGGGTTGATATTTGTGCCGCAGATTCATTGGCAGCCAACGAAATTGTCTAACGGAGTGTCTACAATCTGCCTGCATAGCAATACCATGGGTGAACAACAGATGCAGCGGGTCGAAAAGTTTGTAAAGGAAAATAATAAAGATATCATTCGGTTTAGCGACGCGCTAAACGATGTTCGGCCCTACTCGAATGGATTTGCTTACTATTGGAAGTTGAAATTTTCACTTTTTGATAAGACGCTTCTTCCATTCGCGGCAGCAGTACGCAATAAACTATTATCACGGTGACGAAGGTTTTATTCAGGATACATTCTTTGGAAGTTGGCGGTGCCGAGCGCGCCCTGATCAACCTTTTGAATGCACTTGATTACACAAAATTCGAGGTAACACTGTTGTGTGAGGCTACTGGCACTTTGGATGACACGCTCCCACAGGAAGTCATCAAGAAAACGGTCTTTAAAGGAAATAAAGAACTGTCGAACCGCGGCCCGATTTACAAAAATATCTATCGCCTCTACCGCAGAATTCTGTTCACCGTCATTCGAATGTTCCCGGACGTGTTGTATGGGCTGGGGATACTAAATAAGTATGATGTTGAGATCGCCGCAGTTCAGGACCTTGTGCCATTCACCATTTGCAGAATCTTCCGATTCAACAAAAACAGCAGGAGAATTGCATGGATACACACTGATCTCGGACGAAAGGACTACCATGCGGGAATGCGTTCGCAGATCATCAGGAACCTCCACCGTTACGATGCTATCATTGTAGTGTCTCCTCAGGTGGCAAAGTCAATTCTCGATAATGACAAAAGCCTTGAGAGCAAGATCATCGTCTTACCCAACGTCGTTTCAAAAGAAAAAATTATCTCGCGTTCGCTGGCGCCAATAGAGATTGAAAAACCTCCGGTCACTACAATTGTAGCGCTGGGACGGCTGGAAAAAGTTAAAGGGTTTGAGCGGTTGATTAGCAGCTGTCGTAAATTGAAAGATGAGTCTATCCAGTTCCGACTGCTGATAGTCGGTGATGGCGTTGAAAGAACTGCACTAGCTCAGAAAATTCAGCAAGAGGGTCTGAGTGATGAAGTCACGCTTGTCGGATTCAGAGAGAATCCATATCCGTTTATTCGCCTCGCCGACATATTTGTGCTTTCGAGTTACTATGAAGGATACCCAATGGTAGTTACCGAGGCACTGGTGTTAGAGAAGGTTATTCTTTCGACCAACGTGTCAGGAGTGCAGGAGATGCTCAAGCAAGGGTTGTATGGGTACATCGTCGATAATAATACGGAATCAATCTACTCGGGTCTTCGTGATCTGATTTTGAAGGATGATTTGCGGGTGAAATATTCCGTCGCCGCGAAAGAAGGGTCGAAACAGTTTGATGGCAATGCCGTGGTTCGCCGCTTTGAGAGCCTTGTTCAGGAACTCGTGCAACTCGGGAGAATGACGTCATAAAGATTACCAATCGGTGAACAGCAAAGTAAATATTGTTTTTATCATTCATTCCCTGCACTCGGGAGGATCAGAGCGTGTGATGCTGCATCTGCTAAATAATCTCAACCGCGATAAGTTTCAGATCACTTTTGTATTGCTGGAAAAATCAGGAAACCTGTTGTCGTACATTCCAGGTGATATCCGCGTTATTTCTTACAACTATGCCAGAACCATCAATGCTACGTTTGAGATCCTGAAACTCATTCGGCGCCTGCGGCCGCAGATCGTGTTTTCGACCTTGAGTCAAGTGAACCTGCTGTTATCGTTGCTTATTCCCTTTATCCCGCGAACGGTAAGGTTCGTCGCGCGGGAGTCGAGCATCATAAGTGAAAACAACAAGAATTACAGATATCCGGCAATTTTCAATTTCCTGTACAAAACCACTTTTAAGAGATTTCACTCCGTAGTCTGCCAATCGGAAAGCATGAAAGACGACATGATCGAAAATTTTGGTGTTCCATCGGAGCTGATCAGAGTCATCAACAACCCGATTGACTTTAAGGTCATGCCGGCGCCGGATTATTTCACCGGTACATCCCTGCCGGTTAAGCTAATTACCGTTGGCAGGTTGAGGCCTGAAAAAGGACATGAAAGGCTAATCAGAGCATTGGCCCGGTGCGAAACGCCCTATCAGTATGATATCATAGGTGACGGGCCGCTCCGGCAACAACTGGAGACCTTAATAGTTGACCTTGGTGTTTCCGACAAAATCAGAATTCTGGGAGAGATTCCGATGCCGTATGATCACCTGGTGAAAGCCGACCTGTTTTTACAAGGGTCTTTTTATGAGGGATTCCCAAACGCGGTCATAGAGGCGAATGCTTGTGGTATACCCGTGGCAGCATGGAAAGCCCCAGGAGGACATACCGAAATAATTGTACAAAATGTCAACGGGTGGATTTTTGCATCGGAAGCTGAGCTTATGGAAATCCTGTCACGGGAAAAGTTTCGCTCGCTGGACAAACATGCGATCGTGGACCTTACAAGGTCCCGGTATGACCTGCCGCAGGTTGTTGCTAAATACGAGCAACACTTCTACGACGTGATTGAGCAAAGTAACTAGACATCACCTGGAGTTGGAATGGGTTTGCTACCTTTAAACGAACTTTTTATCCTTTATGTGTGGACTTGTAGGAATCATAGGAGAATCTGGTAGACAGGATCAGGTAATAAATGCGCTCGACGGCATCAAACATCGGGGACCGGATTATTCCGGAATCGAGTCTGCCGGTTCATGGACTGTAGGGCATAACCGTCTTTCCATTATAGACCTTGATCCAAGGTCACATCAACCGTTCCATTCTGTTGATCAACGATACACCCTGGTATTTAATGGAGAAATCTACAACTTCAGAAAAATACGCAAGACACTGCAAGGCCAGGGACACGTCTTTCGGACAGAATCCGACACTGAAGTAATCCTGTATGCGTACATTCAATGGGATATTGCCTGCCTTGAGCTACTGCATGGGCAGTTTGCCTTTGCAATCATCGACCGCGTTTCGCAGCGGGTAATTGTTGCGCGCGACAGATTTGGTGAAAAGCCAATGTTCTATTCGTTGACGAGCGGACAATTTGCGTTTGCTTCCGACATCAAATGCTTAACGACAATTCTCAAAGTAAAAAGACTGTGTAATGAAGCCTTGTTGGACTTTATTCACTTTGGATACATTCCTGCTCCAAAGACGATTTTTGAGGATGTTTTCAAGCTGGAACCTGGCCATTATCTGGAGTATTCTATTTCCGAAAGGAGAATCATCGCGAATAAGCCGTACTACAAAATTTCTTTTAGCGAGGATCAAACACTTAGTGAAGGGGAGAAAAAGGAAAGGTTTGACGCAATAGGACGTGAGGTGGCGTCGCAGATTTCGCTTGCTGACGTTCCGCTTGGCGCTTTTCTGAGCGGAGGAGTCGATTCAAGCGGTGTTGTTTATTTTCTGCGTCAGAACCGAATCCATACGTTCACCGCGGGATTTAAGAGCGATAAGTTCGACGAGACGAAATTCGCGGAAAATATTGTTCGTCACCTCGGGGTGCAAAACACCAAGATGGTGATTGATATTGAAGATTTCGAGGCGCTCTATGACACTATGATTGATCATTATGGTGAGCCCCATAATGACTTTTCATTTATTCCCACGTATGCTATTTGTCGCGAAGCCGTGAAGTCGTACAAAGTGATGGTTTCAGGGGATGGAGCTGACGAAATCTTTTGCGGGTATCCGCGATTTCACAAGCTCCGCCAGTTTTCCGTTGCCCAGAAGATCCCCGGTATGTCCAAATTCATCGGTGCAGCGAGTCGTTTGTTGCCGGAGCAATCGAACCTTCGGCGTCAGTTGTATTTTGCCGGGATGGGTTCGACAGATTTCTTCCACCACACCATGGCTTTTAACTTTCTTCCTGAGGAAGGTGCCAAGATCCTTGGGACAGATCTTAAGAAAGCTAGTAAGCACTATTCCAGTCGTTCTGCCATTGAGAGACTATTGGCAGAAGTTCCTGAGAATAGCCATATTATTCAGAAGCAGAGGTATCTGGATATTAAGTTGACGCTGGCCGACGATATGCTTGTCAAGGCCGATCGCGCAAGTATGGCCAACTCCCTCGAAGTCCGGCCTTTCTATTTACATCCCCTGGTCACCGATTTTGCATTCTCGCTGCCTGTAAGTGACCTGGCAAGCTTCAAAACCGATAAGGTATTCCTTAAAAAATACTTTGAGGGCAAACTCCCGCACGAAAATTTATATCGACCAAAAATGGGCTTTACCTTCCCTTTGAGGGAGTTGATTCAGGGGCCGCTGTCATCCTTGTTTGACCAGTGTATTGCTCACCTACCGGAAGAGCTGATAGATCGAAAACAGATAAACCGACTGCTCGAACTCCATGGTCTTGGCGATCGGGATTATACTGCACAGCTTCATAGTCTCATGGCACTGGGCTGTTGGATCTCAAAAAACGGGGTATGAGGAAGATCAACGTTCTCTACCTGGACCATTCGAATGACTATTCAGGGGGCCAGATTAGTCTTGTCTCCTTACTTTCGCTACTCGATCGGGAGAAAGTGAATCCCCTCGTGGCGGTGGACGAAAAAGCCATTCAGCTAAAGGAGGAGTTGGATAAAATTTCAGTTCAATACGTCGAATTGCCTTTCAACAAACTCAGTTTGCGTGGGTTAGCAAGTTTCATAAGAATAGCCTTCCAACTGCGGGCCATCGTTCGTAAACATAGTGTTGATATAATCCATGCGAACACCTTCATGGTTGGCCTCATAGCTGCAATTCTTAAACCATGGTTGAGAAGGCCAACAATCTTCAGGGCCCGACTGGCAATTGATTATCACGGTCACGGGGTCGTCGATCGGATCATTACGTTGGGGGCCGACCTCGTTTTAGCGAACTCAAATTATGTGAAAAGAACATTTGAGGAACGATTCGGCCAAAGCCAAAAGATCGTTGCAGTTTATAATCCGTTGAAATTAGATGATCCGGTTTTTGATTCCAGACCGGTAGAAGGCAAGTTTGTTTTTGTGATTGTAGGTCGCATCGAATTGATAAAAAGGCACCTTGATGTGGTTGAGGCTGTAGAGACCCTCGCACGTAGTAGAAAAGACTTTTGCGTAAAGATTGTTGGAGCGCCCAGCAAACTCGACAACGGAAAATACTACGAGCAGGTGAAGGGAGCCATTAGTACGAAAGGTCTTGAAGAATATTTCATCTGGACAGGATTTGTCCGCGATCCGATGCGACAAATTTCGCCAGTCCATGCCTGTATCTCCTGCACGATGGGGGAGGCACTTTCCAGAACGGTATTTGAATGCCAGTACGTGGGAATTCCGGTAATTGCTTCAGCCTCCGGCGGTAATGAAGAGTTGATTCGGGATGGTGTCACAGGGTTTCTCTTTACGCCTGGTGACTCGAAACAACTTGCTGAAAAGATGCAGTACCTGATGGCAAACTATGATTCCGATAAGGTAAAGGAACTCCGTGTTCAGGCACGCGAACAAACTGTTACCTTGTTTAGTGACGAAAATACAGTTCGACGTGAGGAGTCGTTATATCGTGATCTGGTAAGTCGGATATCAAAATGAGGTGAGTAGATGGCAATTGCTGGACTTCATACCCCCATAATAAAGAGCGCGGCATTGGCACGTGTCCTTGCTACCTGGCAGTTCTATTGTCTTTTTGGATTCTTCCTGACACTTGCACTTCCAAATGAAATCAATGTAATCTTTCTCATCACATCGTCGGTGATAGCCGTCCTGGTAAACCCAATTGGGCCATTGCTTGAATCGACCTGGAAAGACCGCCTTTTCAAGTTTGTCGTGCTTTACTTCGTGTTAATCATAGCTTCGTATCTCCGCGACTCGGACACCTCGTCTTTCTTTTCTGCTCTGGAACGACGCTACCCAATTGTAGTCCTGCCCGTGGTATTCATGTCTCTCTCGCTGTCGCAGAAGCAGACCTCGTTGCTTTTGAAGGCTTTTCTGATTTCTGTGATTGCGGCGATTGTGGCAAGCCTCGTTGCTGTTTACACGAATGTATATTGGAATTCATTCAATCTGAAATACTTTTCGTGGGAGCTGTCTCAGAATACAATTATTCCATCGAACTACCTGGCCATGTACACGGGTTTTGCTCTCGTCATTGCCGTTCACGATTGGGGCAGATGGAAACTGTCGGGGAAGGCATTCAACTTTTCATCGTCGGCGATCTTCTTTTCGTTTCTCCTGCTGAGTGGTGCAAGAATGCCTTTTCTTGCAACTATGGTAACACTCGCGTTATTAGGCTTCGCAGGACAAAGGTCGAAAGGTAAGCTCAGGTTTGTTCCACTTTTGGTTGTTGCAGCTACATCCGTCTTGTCGATCGTGTTTGTGCCCTACCTCCGTCAAAAATTCACTAACCTGATTTCAAAGGATGAGCCTCGGTACTATCAGTTTAAGGCTGCAGCAAAGCTGATTTCCCACGAGCCTATTCTGGGATATGGCCCCCAGGGATCGGAGGAGGCTTTGGTTCAGCAATACCAAAGCATGGGATTCGAGCTTGGCGTGGCAGAACGTTTCAACGCCCACAACGAGTTCCTTCAAATGGCTTTAGTTATGGGAATACCCGCCGGGGCAGTTTTAATTGTTGTTCTAATCCTGTTTTACAAGAAAGCCGCAAGTCAGAAGAATTTCCTGCCGATCGCCTTTTTAATTATGCTGCTGTTGATGCTAATGGTAGAAGTTGTTCTTTTGAGAGTAAAAGGTGTTATTTTTTTTGCCGGCTTTATGTCTTTTTTTCTATTCACAAAGGCAAGACCTGATCTGGGTTTTGATGCTCGCACGGAAAATTGAATTACTTTTGACCAGGCATGTTTGAGTTCTTTTTCAAATACTTCTTGGTGTTCCCGAAGATTCAGCTGGGGGGAGAGGATACCTATTCCGGTTTTGGTATTCTTATCGGAGAGATTTTTCTGATCCTTTACGCTTTTCGCTTTCTGTTATTCCACCGTCGAATACTTCTAAATACGCCACTCGTCGTATTGATGGTTTTTTTGGCATACTTCATCTTTCTGAGTTCCCTTTTGAATTGGCCATTTGCCGAAATTTTCCCCGTAATGAGCGGGGCATATTATCTTCGAATCCTGTTGTATGTATCACTCTTTGTTTTTGCATTCAACTATTCTGAAACGGATACCAACCTCATCGTACAGCGGTTTTATGTCACTCCGTTCCTGATTCAGTGCGTTGGAGGCACGATCATTGTCGTTACTTATTACCTTACCCACAATCCTTCTATTGGAGATGTTCTTTGGGGCTACGACACGGGTTTGCGGCTCATTCCATTTGCCGGGCTCAGCTTCAACCCCGATGCCTTTTTCTTTCTCATGCCCATTGGAGGGGGATCGGCGAACCTGTTGGCAAGTTGGGCACTGGCAGTGCTCATTATCGCGGATCAGTCAAAATCCCAAAGGATGAATCTGGTGATATTCATGGTAATATTCACAGTGGCACTAAGCATGTCGCGTGGAGGCCTGTTGACGATTTGCCTGTATCTCATTTACATGTCACTGCGTGACTGGAGGACAGGAGGTAGGCTTATTCTTGTATTCGGAATGCTTGGCCTCATTATATCATTGTTTGCTTACCTGACCGAAAGTGAGAACAGTATATTCGCTAACATTTTCACAAGGTTGTCAGACACCTTCGAGCAAGGCGGACTGGATGGTTCGTCGCTTGGCAGGTTGGAGAACTATTCGAAGATACTGAGTGTGTGGATTGAAAGCCCGTTCTTCGTATTGTTTGGAATGGGATATGACGAGGCAATAATGCGGTCGTACACGGGTTACTCTATTGTTGAATCGTTTATCTTGCAGGTCATTACGTCATCAGGATTAATCGGCCTGACCGGTTTTGTCCTTTTTTACGTTGTGGTATACAAAATGTCGACTGTCAACCTCTGGTTCGCCTGCCTTTGGAAATTCCTCATTTTCGAAAGCATTCTTCAATGGAGTATTACAGGTGGAGATTTTGTATCGCCTCACGTGCTATTTGTTTTTATGACGTTTCTGGGATTTGGATACAATGAGTTGTGCAGACAGGCGCAGTCACCACAAGTGCAACTGGTTAAATGAAATCTGAATGAAAGGAGCTTTAAAGATTCTTCAACTTGGAAAATTCTTTCCTCCGCATTTCGGGGGAATCGAAACGTTTACCTATAATCTGGTCACAAGTCTGAATAACGACGGCGTTACTTGCGATGTGTTGTGCTCCAATCAGAAATTTGAACTTGAAGAGTCGAGCGATGCGGGATTCAATGTTACCCGCACCAAATCGTTCGGAATCCTTCTCTCAGTCTCGTTGTCCCCTCAGATTATCTCCAAACTGCGCCAACTGTGGGCAAACTACGATATCGTTCATGTTCATCACCCCGATCCTTTAGGTGCGCTCGCCTTGTGGCTGGTGAAGCCGAAGTGCCGTATTGTTGTAACGTGGCACAGTGACATTGTGAGACAAAAGTGGCTGGCTCTATTCTTCGCACCGCTTCAGAACTGGTTGCTAAAACGAGCCGATGCAATTGTTGCGACTTCATCAGTATATATCACCGGGTCTGAGGGCTTGCAAAAATATCCCGAGAAAACTTCGGTGATTCCCCTGGGGGTAGATCCAATCCCACGTGTTGGAACTGAAGACATTCAGGCGTTGAGATCGTCATTTCCAGGTAAAAAATATTTCGTCTTCAGTCTGGGGCGCCTTGTACCTTATAAAGGATATAAGAATCTGATCAAGGCCGCCTGTAGTCTGACTGATGACTTTCAGATACTTATTGGTGGCGGCGGAAGATTATATCCTTCTTTGTCGAAACAAATTGAAACCCTGGGTGTCGGTAGTAAAGTCAGGCTTTTAGGCAAAGTGCCTGATGAAAAGCTCGCCTTGTATTACAACATGTGTGATGTGTTTTGCCTTCCTTCAGTGTCTAGAAACGAAGCGTTTGGGTTGGTTCTGCCGGAAGCGATGAGCGTAGGCAAGCCAGTAATTGCAACGAATATTCCTGCTTCGGGGGTGTCATGGGTAAATCAGCACGGCGTTTCCGGCCTTAATGTTGAAGTAAATGATCCGGAAGGACTGGCACGTGCGATAACGCTGGTTTGCAGTGACGAACAGATGAAGCAAAAGTTTTCAGAAGGTTCGCAGAATCGCTTCGAACAGTGTTTCACCACGGCAAAAATGGCGCAAAACTATCTGGAGCTATANCAGTCGTTGTTCTGACAGCGGTGTGTCGAAGCGGACACAATGGTACTANCCAGCGATTTATAATTTGATCACCTTCCTTGTNATTTGGGAAGTTTGCCCATTCTCACCAACCTCCCGGATNCGAACAAAGTACAGTCCGGAGGGTTGATCGCCACCCCGCCATACAAAAGTCTGGATGCCCTGATAGCTTTGGGTTGACATGGCCTCAAATACCTTCTGGCCCCGGGAATCCAACACAACGATTTCCAAAAATGAACCCTCCGGTGCATCGTAGACAATATGTGTCTCAGACGAGAATGGGTTTGGCGTAATGAATACCCGATTCTCTGACGTAAGGGAATGAGTTCCGAGGTCAATCGGGATTCGGAATTTCTGGACAATGTTCTTATCTGTGAACGTGCTCGATAATTCAATTTTCACAGATGCCGTATCGCTAAGGAGCTCCTGGTATTTCGGGTCGCCATATAAGGTATGACTCGCTGCATCGAAACTTAACCACGCAGGCCCGGACAAGAACGTTATATTCACCTGGTCTGGTACATTCAGAAATGCGAAAGATGTCAACACCTCAAATCCTTCAGTGCTATAAACCTCGTTGCTTTTTAGCTCGAACGCATAAGGTTCATTTGGAGTGGCGGCTGGTGGTTGTTGATATATGTAGGGATATGGTATAGACGCAACGTTGGATGTGCCACTTCTGGCGCCGTTGCCACTGACTGCAATTACCCTGTAAAATGTTTTGGGGGTTGACCCCGCAGTCGGGAAAGCGAAAGAGGTTGCTGCTGTTGTGGCAATGAGTGTAGATTCATCGGGCGTAAAGCCAAAGTCTTCGTTACTCGCATGTATTTCGTAGTGCGCTGGGATCACTCCGTCAGAATGCTTCTCCCAATTAAGAACGATTGAATCAGGCGAGACAGAAGGTTCATTCAATGTCGGAGGCATCGGCCCTTGAGGCGTGAACGACCATACGTCACTCCAATCACCCCAAACGCCTTTAGAATTTTTCGCACGCACCTTCCAATAATATTTTTTGCCGGAGTTGAGTAGCCCATCAAACGGGACTTCGAACTCCGCTAAGCCTCCGTCGTGATTGACGACACTTGTGTAGACCTCAAATGTTGGTGACAATGGGAACTTCATGTCTTCCCTGTCGCTCAACAGAAATTCATAATCCGCAATATCGGCGGCAGGGGATGGACTCCATTTAAATGTAAATTTTAGATTATCGACAACCGCGTCGTTGGCGGGAAAAATAGGCTGTGCGACAGGTGGGGGCGGCATTTCATTATGGGCCTCACGCCAGTTGAAGTGTACGGAGACCAACCTTTCATCGGTGTTGGCATCTGAATAAGAAACATGATTTTCACCAAGGCTTAGCGATGGAAGAAAAAACCTGTTCACCTGAAAATCTGTTATTATTCTGAGTGAGTCAATCCCACAATCCGACTCTGACGCGGCTGACAACATTACAAACTTAAGGTAGTAATGATATGTGGCCTCCGCCTCCAGCGGTTCAATATTGTCCGTTATAGAAAAAGAATTCGAGTGCCTGTCCAGAGACGCGGATTCCCCGACAAGCTCCCAGTTAATCGAGTCTTTCGAGAATAGGACTGCCAGTTGGTCATCCTCGCTGTTTCTGTAGAACTTTCCCTGAACCTCAGCATTAACCATAACGAAAGGGGATGTTACCTTAATCACAAAGGCAGCAGTATCGCCTGCACTGACAGGATGAATTCTTGGAATGCTTTCATCGGCTTCTGAGGTCATTACATTTTCATATCCGGTCAGCAATTCACTAAGATCTGCATTGACGAAATTTGTAGCATAGATGAATTTCCCATTGCCCACATCTTCAGCGGGTGCGCTATGCGAGGACCAGGGAACCCGGTGGTGATAATATTGAGCCGGTGCCCAATCATATTCTATTGATTCCCCAGGCCGAAGCGAGAAATCAAGCGAATGAAATCTTGTGACATATCCCGTGTAACGTGCTGGCGTTGGCTCATAAACTCCGTCTGCGACGTAGGCATTGCGAAAATTAAAGCTGTAGCTTTTCCCATAATGGTGCGTGCGTCTGATCAGGTCTTTATCGTAAAGAAGTTCATCGTAAGTTGCGAGCCTTTCGTTATCCCGGCTCAAATAAAATACCTCAATATCAGGATCAATCAGCATGTAGATGCTGTCGAATTTTATGTCTTTAACGGAATGCTTGTCACGGGGCGCGTATTCGCGATATGGTTGACCTGAGACGGGTGTTATCGCGGCGATGAAGGCCGTCGCGTAACTGATATTGTAGCAGATGCCGTATCCGTACACTCCCAGGAGTTTCATCGGATCATCGCTTTCAAGACCATAGTCTGGCTCATTATAGTGCAGCCTATTGTCCCGGACAAATTTCCATAAGGCCAGGGCCTTTTCCTTTGGCGTCACGGCGCCATCGAAAGCCTCCGCACGTACGCCGTCGATGTCGAACCAGTTCCTTTTTGAATTGACCACGACCCGTGGGCGTCTTACCGTTGTGGTTCCGTCATTTGAAATTCTGACGCTATTCATCGGCTGGAACGCAATCGAGCTGGGGTGCGTAAATGTGTTCACGGCATCCAGCGAGCCACCCATCAGAACAAATCTTTCCTGGTTGCTGCTGGTGAAAAAGACAGAAGTATCACGTTGCAAAACCTGCGGCTGCGCAAATCCAAATTCCAATCCAATCTGAAGTGCAATAAAAATGACAAGAAAAACTCTCACGCTAAAAAAAAATTGAGGGCTAACCGTCATGCAGGCCCTTGATTCTCTATTTGTTGGGCTAAAGTTACTCATTATGGCGTGAAATTGGAAGGTCAATTGATCACGCCCATGTAAGATCGAGCGTCAGTCATTAGAGTAATTCGGTATTTGCTTCTCAACAACCGTATTTTTCCTATTTTTACCGCCTATTTCAAACACATGGCCATCCAAATTGCCGCTGCGACAACCTCGTTTCTCATAGCCTTTCTGATCGTACCGGTGATCATCA
>Ga0065721_10005704_pt1 | contig 16570 bp, 15 predicted proteins | sample Mesricmetagenome_FD_59108 | JGI IMG/M metagenome (GOLD analysis project Ga0065721, IMG submission 59108) | Mesophilic microbial community from rice straw/compost enrichment Sample: eDNA_1 v2 (version 2) | ecosystem: Engineered > Solid waste > Grass > Composting > Bioreactor | place: USA: Davis... | reverse complement strand
CCCCGCCATGACCGCGGCCCGCAGCACGCTCGGCTCGGGCGTCACGAGCACGACGAAGCCGAGCAGCGCGACCGCCGCCGCCGCGAGCCGCACCCCGCGCGCGGCGCCGACGAGCCCCGCGATCGCGAGCACCGCGCCGACGACGATCGCGCAGTTGGCACCCGACACCGCCGTGAGGTGACTGAGCGACGACGCCTTCATCGCGGCGTCGAGCGGGTCGGGCACGCGCGTCGTGTCGCCGATCGCGAGCCCCGGCAGGAGACCGCCGCCCGGTTCGGGCAGCCCGCGCGAGAGGTCGAGGAACGCCGCGCGGATGCCGTGGGCGGCCGCGAGCAGCGGCGGCGGCTCCGCGATCACCTCGACCCCGTCGCGCGGGAACACGAGGAAGGCGACGTCCTCCCCCGCCGCCGTCGCCTCGAGCCGCCCGCGGAGCGCGACGGTCGCACCGATCGGTACCGGCGCGCCCTCGATCCCGAAGACGAGCACCGGGGCGCGCGACCCCGCGACGACGCCGTCGACGCGCCCGTCGACCGTGCGGCCGCCGATCACGACGACGAGTTCGATCGACCGGCCCTGGTGCGCGGCCTCGGCGAGGTCGTCGGGCGCCCGCGCGGGGGCGACGAGGGAGATCGACCCGGCCACCACGGCGCCCGCGCCGACGGCGAGCGCGACGACCGCGAGGATGCGGCGACGTCGGGCCGCGAGCGCGACCACCCCCGCTGCGACGACCGCGAGGCCCGCGACGGCCGGGGCCGCATCCGGGATGCCGACGAGCACTCCCGCCGCGACCCATGCGACGACGACGGCGGGGAGGAGCCGCCAGGCCGCGGGGAGCCGGCTCACACCGTCACCAGGTCGCGGATGGCGTCGAGTTTCGCCTCGCCGATGCCGCCGACGTCGAGAAGGTCCTCGACGCTCGCGAAACGGCCGTGCCGCTCGCGCCAGGCGAGGATCTTCGCCGCCGTCGCCGGACCGATGCCGGGAAGCGTGTCGAGCGTCGCCGCGTCGGCCGTGTTGAGGTTGACCCGACCGTCGCCCGCGAGGCCCGGTGCCGCGGCGCCGCCCTGCCCGACGGCGGGCACGACGATCTGCTCGCCGTCGCTCACGAAGCGCGCGAGGTTGAGCCCCGCGGCATCCGCGGCGTCGGTGAATCCGCCCGCGGCCGCGACGGCATCCACCGCCCGGTCGCCGTCGCGCAGCTCGTAGAGCCCCGGTCGCGCGACCTCGCCGAGGATGTGCACGTAGATCGACGTCGACGTCGTCTCGAGGGCCGCGGCCTCGTCGCCCGCCCCCGGGGCGACGACGCTCGACACCCCGTGCGGCGTCACGGCGGTCGCGAACACGGCGATTCCGAGACCGATCAGCGCGACGACGAGCGCGACCCCCGCGACCCTCTTCACGCGGGCGCGGCGCTCATCCGGTGCGGGGATCGCGCTCACCCGGCGACGCTATGGCCGACCCGCGGTCGCCCGGCGGCGTGCGTCGCGCACTCGGGAGAACCGCTCCGAACCGCCGCCCGGGGAGGACGAGGACGTCAGATTGCAGAATTCTGGACGTTCGTCACGATATTCTTCATGCTTAGGCGTTTCCGAGAGAAAGGGCGGCGGGCACCGCGATGCTGAGGGACCCCACCGAGTCGTACGCACAGCGCCTCCTCATCACGGCGCTCGGCGACTACGAGCACCTCGTGCCCGAGCCCATCCCCTCGGCCGGACTCGTGCGCATGATGGACGAGTTCGACCTCTCCGAGGACTCCACCCGCACGGCGCTCAGCCGCCTCGTGCGCCGCGGCTACCTCTCCCGCTTCACCGAGGGTCGCCACACCTCCTATCGCCTGAGCGAGCTCGGCACGCGCCTCGTCGCCGAGGGACGCGCGCGCCTCCTCGACTTCGGCACCCACCGCGCCTGGGACGGCACGTGGACCCTCGTCGCCTTCTCGGTGTCGGAGACCCGCCGCAGCAGCCGCCACGTCATCCACACCCACTTGCGCGCGCTCGGCTTCGCGCCGTTCTACGACGGGGTCTGGATCTCCGCCCACGCCGAGCCGACCGAGGTGCGCTCCCAACTGGCCGACGTCGAGCACGCCGACGTCGCCATCTTCTCCGGCCAGTTGCTCGACGCGACCGAGGGGCTCGCCGAGAAGCTCTACCAGACCTGGAAGCTCGACGGCATCCGGCAGTCCTACGAGGAGTTCCTCGCGACCTTCTCCCCCGTCGCCGACCGCGTCGCGCGCGACCAGGTGTCGCCCGCGGAGGCGTTCGTGACGCGCACCCGCCTCATGGACGCCTGGCGCTCGTTCCCGCGGCTCGACCCCGACATCCCCGAGGCGATGCTGCCCGACGGCTGGCCGCGCGCCGAGGCCTACCGGCTGTTCAAGTCGGTCTACGAGGAGCTGCGGCCCACCGCGGAGCTGCGCTTCCTGTCGTTCGTGACCCCCTGACGCGCATGCTCGGGAACGCGCCGCCCGCCGCCTTCGAGGCGACGTTCCTGCACAGCGGGCGCAGCATCCATCACGCCGTCGACGCGCGCACGCTCACGTGGTTCGACCCCGAGCAGCCCGACGACCGCTTCACGCACGACTACGCCGGCGTCGAGCTCGCACCGGGCCTGTGGCTGTTCGACTTCCGGAAGGTCGTCGAGGGGCTGCGCCGCCGCACGTTCCTCGTCCTCGACACGGGCGCGGGGCGCGCGTTCGACGCCACGTTCCTCGAGGAGGGTCCGTCGCACTGGCGGTTCGACCGCGGCACGGTGGATGCCCCGCTCGCCGTCGACACCCCGTTCACGTTCCCCCGGCGCGACGTCTCCGCGCTCACGACGGGCGAGCGCGCGCGCGGCTTCGCCCTCAGCGACGCGCTCACCCTCGTGACCGCCGAGCAGGCCGACGAGCCGCTGCTCGCGGTGTGGGCCACCGACGAGCGCCCGCCCCGCGCCGTCCACGTCGCCCCGCCCGGGCTCTGACCCGCGTCCGGATGCCGGAACGGCCGGCGGCACCCTCGTGGGGCGCGCACCGGCCGTTCCGGGTTTCGTCCTGTCAGAACGGATAGGGGGCGATCTCCGAGCGCATCGTGAGCCACTGCACCTCGGTGAACGCCTCGATGTTCGCCGTCGCGCCGCCGAAGCGCGAACCGGTGCCGGAGGCCTTCACGCCGCCGAACGGGGCGTTGGCCTCGTCGGAGACGGTCTGCTCGTTGATGTGCACCTTGCCGGAGTGCACGCGGTCGGCGACCTCCATCGCGGTGCCGACGTCGCCGAGGATGCCGACCGAGAGGCCGTAGTCGTTGGCGTTGATGAGGTCGATCGCCTCGTCGAGGGTCGAGTAGGCGAGCACGGGCGCGACGGGTCCGAAGATCTCCTCGGTGAACGCCGGGTTGTCGGCGGTGAGGTCGGCGAGCACCGTCGCGGAGAAGAACGCGCCGTCGGCGGTGCCGCCCGCGGCGACGCGCGCCCCGGCATCCTTCGCCCGATCGACGATCGCCTGCACACGCGCCAGCTGCCCCGCGTCGATGAGCGGGCCGAGCGCGACGGTGCCCGAGGCGGGGTCGCCGACGGGGAGATGGGCGGCCTTCGCCGCGAGCGCCTCGACGTAGGCGTCGTACTGCGACTCGTGCACGAAGTGCCGACCCGTCGTCATGCAGATCTGGCCCTGGTGCAGGAACGAGCCGAACGCGCCGGCCGAGGCGGCCCTGGCGATGTCGGCGCCGGGCAGCACGAGGAGGGCGTTGTTGCCGCCGAGCTCGAGGTGCGCGCGCTTGAGGTGCTTCGCGGCGAGCTCGCCCACCGCGCGGCCCGCGCTCGTCGACCCGGTGAACGAGACGACCGAGACCTCGGGGGCCTCGACGACGGCCTGGCCGATCTCGGCGCCGCCGGGGAGCAGCTGCAGGAGCCCGGCCGGCAGGCCCGCCTCCTCGAAGATCCGCACGAGGGCGACGCCGCCGCACACCGCGGTGCGCGGGTCGGGCTTGAGCAGCACGGCGTTGCCGAGCGCGAGCGCCGGAGCCACCGAGCGGATGGAGAGGATGAGCGGGAAGTTGAAGGGAGCGATGACCGACACGACGCCCGCCGGCCGGCGCCGCGCGAACGACCAGCGCGGATCGTTGGAGGTGAGCACCTCGCCGTGCGGGTGCGACGGGAGCGCGGCGGCCTCGTAGCACTCGTTCGCGGCGATGTGGATCTCGAGACCCGCCTTGACGGGCACGCTCCCCGCCTCGCGGATGATCCAGCCGGCGATCTCGTCGCCGTGCTGCTCCCACAGGGCGCCGGCGCGACGCAGCACGGCGGCGCGCTCCTCAGGGGCGGTCGCCGCCCACGCGCGCTGGGCCTCGGCGGCGAGGGTCGCGGCGCGACGGACGTCGTCGACGCTCGCGACGCCGACCGAGCCGAGCGTCGCGCCCGTGGCCGGTTCGACGACGGACGACGCGCCCGCGCCTCCGGCGGTCCAGCCGTTGATGAAGATCTTCTCGCTCCAGAGGGAGCTGTCGAGCAGTGACATCGTCGTCCTTCGAGGTGTCAGGGATGGATGGGGAGGGAGAGGGTGTGCGCGGTGCGGGGGTTCAGGGCATCCCGCACCGCGCACGGTCTCATCAGGGCTGCGCCGACTCGGCGGGCATGCCCCACTTCACGAGGATCGCCTCGAGCTCGCCGCTGGCACGGAGCTGCTCGATGTAGGCGGTCAGCGCCTTCTGGAAGCCGGCGTTGTCCTTGACGACCGGGTAGGCGGTCGGGAGCGAGCCGAGCGAGAAGCCGACGCGGTCGTCGGCGTCGATGGCCTCGATCACGAGGTCGGCGGCGTCGTCGGTCGCCATGAAGTCGAGCGACGAGGCGAACGTCGTGAACGCGGCGTCGATGCGGCCGGCGACGAGGTCCTGGTAGGTCTCGTTGAACGACTGGTAGATCTTGTGGTTCGCGCCGAGCGCGGCGTCGACGTCCTCGACCCAGCCGTTGCCCTGCGGCGAGCCGACGATCGCGCCGGCCGCGATGAGCTCGTCGAGCGACGTGTAGCCCTCGGCGCTGATGATCGCCATGCGGTCGATGAAGCTCGGGCCGGCGAACGACACGACCTCCTTGCGCTCCTCGGTCTCGGCCCAACCGCCGGTCGCGACGTCGACGCGCGCCTGCTGCACGGCGGGGATGATGCCGGCGCCGTTGATCTCCTGCGGCGAGACGGTGAGGCACTCGGCCTCGGCGAAGCCGGTGAGGATGTCGCCCTCGAGGCCGGTGAGCGCCCCGTCCTCGATGTCGATGAGCTTCGGCACCGCGACGACGGCGACCGTGAGGGTGCCGGCCGAGACCGTGTCGAACTCGTGCGCGGGGGTGCAGTCCTCGGCGACCGAACCGGAACCGGTGTCGGCCGAGCAGCCGGCGAACAGGAGCGCCGCGGCGGCCGCCGTCACGACGGCGAGGGACTTCCGTGACTTCATGGTTTCTCTCTTTCTTGGTGTCTCGCACTAGGTGCGTGCGAAGGCCTTGTTCATGCGCCGCTCGATCCGGTCGGCGACCCACGTCCCGACGAGCGAGACGACGAGGTAGACGGCGCCCGCGACGGCGAGCACCTCGACGTAGCGGAACGAGATGTTCGCCTCGTTGTAGGCGCGGCCGAGCAGCTCGGGCACGGAGATGGCGTAGGCGAGCGCGGTGCCCTGGAACACCGTGATCGCGAAGCCGATGAGCGCCGGCAGGGCGACCCGCAGCGCCTGCGGCAGCAGGATGCTCACGACCTGCTGGGCGGGCGAGAAGCCGAGCACGCGCGCCGCCTCGAGCTGGCCGCGCGGGATGCTCGACAGCGCGCCGCGGAAGATCTCGCTCGAGTACGCGGCCGTCGTGATCGCGAACGCGATGACCGCGGCCGGGATCGCCGGGAGCAGCACCCCCACGTTCGGCAGGCCGAAGTAGACGAGATACAGCACGACGAGCACGGGCGCGCCGCGGCCGAGCTCGACGACGACGAAGACGATCGCCGAGAACGCCTTCGACGGCGTGCGCTGCACGAGGCTCAGAAGGAGCCCGAGCGGGTAGCCGATGAGGAGCGTGAGCGCCCACATGAGCGCGCTCACGGTGAGCCCGTCGAGCAGCTTCGGCAGGAGTTCGAGGAGGTTCATCGCGCGTGCACCCGCCGTTCGAGGACGCCGTGGACGCCGCGGGAGAGGAGCGCCACGGGGATGCTGAGCGCGATGTAGAGCACCGCCGCGAGGGAGTAGATGAGGATGTCGTCGCTCGAACGCAGCGCCGCGGCCGAGGCACGACCGGTGATGTCCATGACGCCGATGATCGAGACGACCGCGGACTCCTTGAGGAGCCCGATCGCGACCGTCGCCCCCGCCGGGATCGCCGCGAGGAGCGCCTGCGGCAGCTGCACGAGGGTGAAGACGTGCACGCGCCCGAAGCCGAGCACACGGGCCGCCTCGGTCTGCCCGCGCGGCACCGAGAGGAGGCCGCCGCGGTAGGCCTCCGCGAATTGCGCGGCCGCGAACACGCCGAGCGTCAGCACCGCGGTCGTGAACGGGTCGAAGCGCACGAGCGACGAGCCGAGGCCGTAGAAGACGAAGAACAGCCAGACGATCGCGGGCACGCCGCGCACGACGTTGACGATCGCGCCCGCGACGAACGAGAGCACGCGGTTCGACGACAGGCGCAACGCGGCGATGGGCGCGCCGAGGGCGAGCCCGATCACGATCGCGAGGCCGGTGACCCCGATCGTGACGCCGATGCCCTGGACGAGGGCGAGGAGGATGTCGACCACGGTCAGCCCCGCAGCACCGCGCGCAGGAACCGCTGCGTGACCGGATGGCTCGGCGACTCGAACACCTGCTGCGACGTGCCCTGTTCGATGATCTGGCCGGCATCCATGACGACGACGCGGTCGGCGACCTCGCGCGCGAAGCCCATCTCGTGGGTGACGACGACCATCGTGATGCCCTCGGCGGCGAGCGACTTCATGACGGCGAGCACCTCGGCGCCGTATTCGGGGTCGAGGGCCGAGGTCGGCTCGTCGAAGAGGATCGCCTCGGGGTCCATCGCGAGGGCGCGGGCGATCGCGGCGCGCTGCTGCTGGCCGCCCGAGCACGTCGCGGGGTACTGCTCCGCCTGCGCGAGGATGCCGACGCGCTCGAGCAGGGCGTCGGCGCGCTCTCGGGCCTCCGCCTTGCCGCGCCCGAGGATGCGCTCCTGCGGGAGGGTGAGGTTCGCCCGGATGGTGAGGTGCGGGAACAGCTCGAAGTGCTGGAACACCATGCCCATGCGCCGCGCGAGCTGGCGCTGGTCGATCCGGCCCTCCCCCGCCTTCGGCGAGACCTCGAGGCCGTCGAACAGCACGCGGCCCGAGCTCACCGGCGCGAGCAGGTTCATGCAGCGCAGGAGCGAGCTCTTGCCCGCGCCCGACGGTCCGATGATGCAGACGACCTCGCCGCGCGCGACGTCGAGCGACACGTCGCGCACGACCGCCTTCGCGCCGTAGCTGAGGTCGACGTGGTCGACGGAGATGAGGGGGGCGGCCATCAGTGGCTCCTCTCGGGGGCGGTCAGGGCGGAGCGCACGTGCGCGGCGGCCGCGAGGCCGGAGGTGAGGGCCGACTCGACCCCGCCGCGCTGCGACGAGAAGTCGGCGCCGGCGAAGGCGAGGTCGGCGGGCTGCCGGGCGAGGAGCTCGGCGATCGGGTCGTCGTCCTGCACGGGAGCGGTCGTCCACGCGCCGCGCGCGAACGGGTCGCCCACCCAGTCGTGGCCGGCGTGCTCGAGCACCTCGACGGTGCCGCCGAAGGTCGCAGCGACGGCCTCGCGCACCTCGGCGTCGAGGTCGGCGACGCCCGCGCCGAGGGTGTCGAGACTGCCGAAGAGCACCGCCCACACAGAGCCGTCGGGCTGGCGGTCGCCCGTGCCGAGGATGCGGAAGCCGCCGAGTTCGCCGAGCACGATCGACCGCTCGGGCACGTCGCCGCCGAGGCGCACCCACCGCTTGTAGCCGAGTCCGGGATGCCCCTCGCGCACGGCCGACGGGATCTCTCCCGCCCAGTCGAGGTCGAGACGGATGCCGCCCGCGGCGATCACGTTGCGCGGGGCCGCGACGATCACCGTGCGCGCCTCGACGGAGCCGGTCTCGGTCTCGATCGCGTAGCCGTCCTGCGCGGGGCGCCGCGCGATCGAGCGCACCACCTCGCGGAAGCCGACGTGCGGCAGGACGGGCTCGGCGAGCCGCTGCGCGAACGCGCGGGTGTCGGGCAGGAGGTGCGAGCCGCTAATGAACGAGGCCGCGCGGAGCGACCCGCCGGCACCCGCGACGAGCTTGAGCATGTTGGCGACGGAGATGTTGTCGAGCGACGTGCCCGCGTACTGCTCGATCCAGCAGCGGAACCACAGGGCGAGTCGCGGAGGGAGGTCGAGCTCGGCGAGGGCGCTCGAGATGCGCTGCGCGTCGAGCGCGCGCGCCTCCGCGGCGTCGCTCATCCGCCGGGCGGCGTCGCGCACGACGGTGACGAGCCGACGGCGGGCGCCGGGGTGGGCGTCGAAGACGTCGACGAGGTCGTGCAGCTCTCCCCCGTCGAACACGAACTGGCGCTCCGTCAGATGGGCGGGGCCGGTCTCGATGCCGAGCCGCGCGAGCTCCCCGGCGAGCACGGGCGTCGTCGCGGGGCGGTAGAACTCGCCGCCGACCTCGAGCGGGCCGGCGGCGGTGTCGACCGCCGAGATGCGGCCGCCCACCCGGTCACGCGCCTCGAGCACGCGCACACTGAGGCCCGCATCCAGGCACTCGCGCGCGGCGATCGTGCCGGCGACCCCGGCACCCACGACGACGACGTCGAACATCTTCCGATCCGATCCTCAGGCGAGCCCGATGAGGGAGACCTTGGAGAGCTTCTCGGTCACGACCATGCGCGACGGCAGGTGCGGCTCCGCGAAGACCACCGAGCCGGGGCCGAGGTCGATCGGCTCCTCGCCGTCGATGAAGAGCTGCCCCGCGCCCTCGAGCACGACGAACCACTCGCCGACGGGCACGCCGTTGGTGGAGTACTCGCCGGGCTCGGCGATGAAGGTGCCCAGGCGCACCGAGACGTTCTCGAGGTCGACGATCGTGCGGGACTCCGACATCCCTTCCCCGGTGTGCGACTGCCGAGCCGAGGCCGGTTCTCCGGAGTCGATTCGGGTCACTTCGTAGCGCATGCCAGGTCCTTTACAACTATTGGAACTATCCGTGTCGTTCGTCACGTGATTGTTCAAGCATGTGAAGCACACGAGCACATGTCAAATCGGCTGACGGATGCCACAAGAAAGCACTTGAGAACGTCCCGATGTCAGGTCAGTCCGTGCACGAACGGCGCCGACGGGCAGCGCGGAACCGCGCTCGATCTCGAGTCGGAGAGTGAGCAGCACCCTTCGCCGTCACGGCGATGACGAACATCACTCAGGTCGCCATCCATTGCGCCCGGAGGCGCGCGGGACGTCAGCCCCGCGTCGCGATGTTGACGAGCTTCGGGGCGCGCACGATGACGTTGACGATCTCGCGATCGCCGACGGAGCGCCGCACGGCTTCCGACGCGCGCGCGAGCGCCTCGAGCTCCCCCGAGTCGATCGTCGGCGACACCTCGAGCCGGTCGCGCACCTTGCCGTCGACCTGCACGATCGCCGTCACGACGTCCTCGACGAGGAGCGTCGGGTCGGCCTTGCGCAGGCCCGCGAACGCGACGCTCGGCTCGTAGCCCAGACGCTCCCACATGTCCTCGGCCGTGTACGGCGCGAAGAGCGACAGGATCACGGCGACGACCTCGATCGACTCGCGCACGGCGGGGTCGCCCGCGCCGGGACCGGCGTCGATCGTCTTGCGGATCTGGTTGACGAGCTCCATGAGGCGCGCCACGACGACGTTGAACTTGAACGCCTCGAGCAGGCCCGGGGCGTCGGCGAGCAACTGATGCGTCGCGCGTCGCAGCGCCTTGTCGCCGTCCTTCCAGACGACGTCGGGCGCCGAGGTGACCTCGCCCGAGATGCGCCAGGCGCGCGCGAGGAACTTCGCCGAGCCCGTCGGCGAGACGTCGGCCCAGTCGATGTCGTCCTCGGGCGGGCCGGCGAACGCCATCGTGAGGCGCAGCGCGTCGGCGCCGTAGGAGTTGAGCTCGCTCGCGAACTCGACGAGGTTGCCCTTCGACTTCGACATCTTGGCGCCGTCCATGAGCACCATGCCCTGGTTGAGCACCGCGCTGAACGGTTCGGTGAAGTCGATGTAGCCGAGGTCGAACAGCACCTTCGTGATGAAGCGCGCGTAGAGCAGGTGCAGGATGGCGTGCTCGACGCCGCCGACGTACTGGTCGACCGGCGCCCACTTCGTCGCCTCCGCGGGGTCGAAGGCCTTCGTGTCGTCGTTCGGGTCGAGGAAGCGCAGGAAGTACCACGACGAGTCGACGAACGTGTCCATCGTGTCGGGGTCGCGGCGCGCCGGCCGCCCGTCGGGCAGCGTGGTCTCGACCCACGCGGTCGCCGCGCCGAGGGGCGAGGTGCCCTTCGGCTTGAGGTCGAGCCCCTCGGTCGACGGCAGCCGCACCGGCAGCTGCTCCTCGGGCACGGGGTGCAACGAGCCGTCCTCGGCGTGCAGGATCGGGATCGGCGTGCCCCAGAACCGCTGCCGCGAGATGAGCCAGTCGCGCAGGCGGTAGGTCTTCGCGGCCCGACCGACGCCGAGCTCCTCGAGGTGCTCGATCGCGCGCCGCTTCGCGTTCGTGACGCTCAGACCGTCGAGCGGGCCCGAGTTGATGAGCCGGCCGTCGCCGTGCAGCGCGACGCCCGTGCTCGTCGGGTCGAGCTCGGGCAGCTCCCCCGACTCGAGCATCTCGGGGGTGATGACGGGGATGGCGCCCGTGATCGGCGCGTTGGTGTCGATGACGACGCGCACCGGCAGGTCGAACGCGATCGCGAAGTCGAGGTCGCGCTGGTCGTGCGCGGGCACGGCCATGATCGCGCCGTGGCCGTAGTCGGCGAGCACGTAGTCGGCGGCCCAGATCGGCAGGCGCTCCCCGTTGACCGGGTTGACCGCGTACCGGTCGAGGAAGACGCCGGTCTTGGGACGCTCGGCATCCTGGCGCTCGACCTCGGTCGACCGCTGCACCTGCTCGAGGTAGTCCTGGAAGCGCATCCGCACGTCGGCGGAGGCGCCCGCGACGAGCTCGGCGGCGAGGTCGGAGTCGGGCGCGACGACCATGAAGGTCGCCCCCCACAGCGTGTCGGGACGCGTCGTGAAGACGGGAACCTTCTCGGCCCGGCCCTCGACCTCGAACTCGATCTCGGCGCCCGTCGAGCGGCCGATCCAGTTGCGCTGCATCGCGATGACCTTGCTCGGCCACGAGCCCTCGAGCTGGTTGAGGTCGTCGAGCAGCCGGTCGGCGTAGTCGGTGATCTTGAAGTACCACTGCGTGAGCTTCTTCTTCACGACCATCGCGCCGGAGCGCTCCGACGTGCCGTCGGGCAGCACCTGCTCGTTCGCGAGCACCGTCTGGTCCACCGGGTCCCAGTTGACCCAGGAGTCCTTGCGGTAGGCGAGCCCCTTCTCGTAGAGCTTCAGGAACAGCCACTGGTTCCACTTGTAGTACTCGGGGTCGGAGGTGTGGAGCTCGCGGCTCCAGTCGAACGACGCCCCGTAACGCTGGAACGACGCCTTCTGCTGCGCGATGTTCGCGTAGGTCCACTCGCGCGGGTCGACGCCGCGCTTGATCGCGGCGTTCTCGGCGGGCAGGCCGAACGAGTCCCAGCCGATGGGGTGCAGCACGTTGAAGCCCTGCTGGCGCCAGTAGCGCGCCACGATGTCGCCGAACGCGAAGGCCTCGGCGTGACCCATGTGCAGGTCGCCCGACGGGTAGGGGAACATGTCGAGCACGTACTTGCGCGGCTTGGTCTCGGGCGCGCTCGCGGTCTCGAAGGGCTTGAGCTCCTCCCAGCGCGCGGACCACTTCTGCTGGATGCGCTGGAAGTCGTAGTCGTTCTCGTCGCGCTGCTCGCGCGGCTGGGCGTCAGGCATGGGATTCCCTGCGGTCGGGGTCATGATCGTGCGGCTTCCTCGTCGGATGGGCGCCGGTGGGCACGCGGCTCCGCGACGAGGGGTCCGGCTGGCTAAGCCTCGTCGCGGCGGCGAAGGAGGAGCAGGGCTGCACGCACGGCACTCAGGCTACCACCGGGCCCGCGTGGGGTCAGCGGCGCATCCGCAGCGCGGCGAGGGGCGCGCGCGCCTTGAGCCGCATCTCGGCGTACTCCTCGTCGGGGATCGAGAGCGTCGTGATGCCGCCGCCGGCTCCGACGGAGGCGCCCTCGGCATCCATCACGATCGAGCGGATGACCATCGCGAGATCGGCCTGACCGTCGTAGCCGAAGAACCCGAACGTGCCCGCGTAGATCCCACGCGGCCCCGACTCGAGCCCGTCGAGGAGTTGCGTCGCCCGGATCTTCGGGGCGCCCGTCATCGACCCCGCGGGGAAGCACGCCCCGAGGGCGTCGACGGCCGTGAGTCCGGGCGTGAGACGCCCCTCGACCTCGGAGACGAGCTGGTGCACCGCCGGGTAGCTCTCGACCGCGAGGAGGCTCGTCACGGCGACGGAGCCGAGCTGGCATACGCGCGACAGGTCATTGCGCATGAGGTCGACGATCATGACGTTCTCGGCGCGCTCCTTCTCGCTCTCCTCGAGCTCGTTGGCGAGCTCCTCGTCGGCGACGTGGAGGCTCGCGCGCGGCCGGGTGCCCTTGATCGGGCGCGTGCGCACGAGGCCTTCGGCATCCACCTCGAGGAAGCGCTCCGGACTCGCCGACAGCAGGCTCGTGCCCGCGATGCGCAGGAACCCGCCGTGGTGGCTCGAGGACGCGGCGCGCAGCGCGAGGTAGGTCGCGACGTCGTCGAACGACCCGTCGACCTCCGCCGTCGTCGTGAGGCAGATCTGGTAGGTCTCGCCCTCGCGGATGGCGTCGAGGCACGCGCGCACGTTCGCGAGGTAGGTCGCTTCGTCGTCGCGCCAGCGCACAGGCGCATCGCTCGCGGGGAGCTCGGGCGCGGGCGGCGGGTCGGCGAGTCGACGCTCGAGGTCGTCGCGCCACGCCGCGAGCTCGCCCGACCACTCCGCGCCGAGCGCGAGGAGGTCGGCGGTGCCCCGCTCGACGTCGATCGCGAGCGCGCGGTCGACCCGGAGGAACGCCGCCTCCGGATGCCGGGACCGCCGCGTCACGGGAACGCCCGTCGTCTCCTCGCGCACCTCGTAGCCGACCCAGCCGACGAGCCCCAGGCGGAAGCCGTCGAACCCCGGGTAGGAGCGGTAGAGCTCGATCGGCTCGCGGGCGAGCTCGGCGCGCAAGGTGTCGAGCACGGCACCGCGCTCCGGCAGGATGCGCGAGCCCGATCCGAGCACGTGAACGCCGTGGCGGCCGCTGTCGAGCCAGAACAGATCGGCTCCCGGGTCGCCCGAGAGGGCCAGGAACGCCGCTGCGGGGTCGAGTCCGCGCGCGAGGGAGTGGCGCAGAAGCCGTCGGGCCATAGCCTGAATCCTATGAGCGGTGCCGCGACGACTTTTCGTTGGACGCAGGGCGTGCTCGAACCCCGCGACGACTGCGACGTGCAACCCGCCACGATCGAGGCGGCGGACTCGTGGCTCGTCGCGGAGGGATCGGTGCTCGCCCTCGACCTGCACCGGTCGCGGTTCCTGGGCGCACTCCCCCGCGGACTCGCCGGAACGCTCGACCCCGCGGCGTTCTGGGAGGCCGCGGTCGCCGCCATCCCGCGCACGGGCGACTGGTTCCCGCGCGTCGAGCTGCGCACGCAACTGCGGCGCCCGCAGCTGCTGTTCCGGCTGCGCGAGGCGCCGGAGCGGGCGCGCTCCGTCGTGCTCGCGACCCACGAGGGGCGCGATCCGCGCACCCGTCCGCGGCTCAAGGGGCCCGACCTCGAGGCGATGGTGCGCCTGCGCACGACCGTGCAGGCGCGCGGCGCGGGCGACGCCGTCATCCTCACTGCGGAGGGCCTCATCGCGGAGGGCTCGACGACCGCGCTCGCCTGGTGGCGCGGCGACGCGCTCGCGGTGCCCGCCGACCACATCGAGCGCATCGACTCGGTCGCCCTGCGCAGCGTGCTCGCGCTCGCGGCGGCGACGGGCGTCGAGGTGCTCCGCGAGGAGGCGTGCCCCGCGGACCTCGAGGGATGCGAGGTGTGGGCGCTCAACGCGCTGCACGGCATCCGCATCGTCACCGCGTGGGTCGGCGGACCGCTCACCGCCGAGGAGCCGGGGCGGCTGGAGAGCTGGCGCCGTGGGCTCGACGCACTGCGCCGCCCGCTGCCCGAGCCGGAGGCGGCGTGAACGAGTGGATCAACGACGCCCTCCTCTGGGTGCTCGACCTCGTGCAGAGCGTCGACCCCGTCGCGCGCACCCTCCTCGCGGGGCTCGGGATCTTCCTGGAGACGTCGATCCTCATCGGACTCGTCGTGCCGGGCGACACGATCGTGCTCGTCGCCGCGACCGCCGTCGCCGACCCCGTGCAGTACGTCGCGCTGCTCGTCGCCGTCATCCTCGGCGCGCTCGGCGGTGAGAGCGTCGGGTTCGCGCTCGGCCGGTTCTTCGGCCCCCGCATCCGGGACTCCCGCCTCGGCCGACGCATCGGCGAGCGCAACTGGCAGCGCGCCTCCAACTACGTCGACCGGCGCGGCGGGATCGCGGTGTTCGTGTCGCGGTTCCTGCCCGTGCTGCACTCCCTCGTGCCCGTCACCGTCGGGATGAGCAACATGACCTACCGCCGGTTCCTGCGCTGGACGGCGCCCGCGTGCCTCATCTGGGCGACCCTCTACGTGAGCTTCGGCTCGGCCGCGGCCGTCTCCTACCGCGAGCTCTCGCGCACGGTGCACTTCGCGGGCTACCTGTTCGTCGGCGCGATCGTGCTCTTCGTGATCGGCGTCGTCGTCGTGAAGAAGCTGCTGGAGCGCGCGGAGGCGCGCCACTGGGACCGGCCGGGCGACGGCGACACGACGACGATCGACGAGGACTGATCCCGGCGACCGGCTTCGGCGGCCCGGGCCTCAGCCCCAGTACGGCGCGAGGAGCGCGCGAGTGATGTCCCGACCCGCCTGGAGGAAGTGCTCGTCTCCCGCGGGGTCGACCGCGAAGGCGCGCGCGCACAGCGCGTCGGACGCGACGGTGGCGGCGGCGAACGCCGCCCGTGCGGCGTCGGAGCCGTCGAGCCCGAAGCGCTCCACGAGCGCGTCGAACACGGCGTCGGCGAAGCTCTGCAACGCCGGCACGCCCGTCGCGGGACGCAGGTCGAGCACGTCGCCGTAGCGCAGCGACGCGAACCCGGGCTCCTCGCGGAACGCGGCGACGCCGTGCCCGAAGGCGGCGGCGAGCGCGGAGAGCCAGTCGCCGTGCTCGGGGTTGGAGATCTCGGCGAGGGCCTTGCCGCTCGTGCGCTCCGCGTTGCGCGCGGCGAGGCTCTGCAGCACCGCGATGCGGTCGGGGAAGTAGCGGTAGACGGTGCCGATGGAGGCGCCCGCGCGCTCCGCGACCATCGCGGTCGTCAGACGCTCGTACCCGATCTCGTCGACCACGTGCGCGGCAGCGTCGAGAAGCGCCGTGAGGCGTGCGGCACTTCGTGCCTGCACCGGTTCGTTGCGGATGACCGCGGCGTCGAGCCGCGAAGCCTCCAGATGCAGCTGCGCCATGCGGGTTCTCCTCGTTCCTGATCCGGGGGAATTGTACGCCCGCGGCTGTCGAGGAATCCTGGAAATGTCGCCATGACACACTGGGTGCCATGGCGGGACCGGCACTGCGTTTCACGGTGCGTGTCGGGGACGCGATCCACGCGATCCGCGCCGGATGGGCCCGGCGCGTGGGGCGCGTGCCGACGGTCGTCCCGTTCGTCGGCTACGGCGGCGACGGGTGGGTGCGCGTGCTCGGCCGGGTCGTGCTGCGCAAGCCCGGCGTCGACCGGTTCACGAGCATCCGCGGCTGGCGCTCCTTCACCTCGGTGCCGGTCCGGGATGCCGAGGTCGTCGTGCGGGCCGGTGACCGCGAGACGGTCGTGCGCGCCGACCGCGGCGGCATCGTCGACGCCCACGTGCAGGCCGAGCTCGCCCCCGGCTGGACGACCGTCACGCTCTCCGTCGAGGGTCGAGACGCCGTCGACGAGGCCGTCTTCGTCGTCGACGAGTCGGCCGAGTTCGGACTCGTCTCCGACGTCGACGACACCGTCATGGTGACGGCGCTGCCCCGCCCGTTCCTCGCCGCGTGGAACTCGTTCGTGCTCGACGAGCACGCGCGTGCCCCCGTCGCGGGCATGGCGGTGCTCTACGAGCGCTTCGTGCGCGCGCATCCGGATGCTCCCGTCGTCTACCTCTCGACGGGGGCGTGGAACGTCGTCCCGACCCTGACGCGCTTCCTGTCGCGCCACCTCTACCCCCGCGGCGCGCTCCTGCTGACCGACTGGGGGCCCTCGCCGGAGCACTGGTTCCGCAACGGGCCCGAGCACAAGCGCCGCGCCCTCGAGCGGCTCGCGACGGAGTTCCCGCGCGTGCGCTGGCTCCTCGTCGGCGACGACGGGCAGCACGACGAGAGCATCTACGGCGACTTCGCGCG
>Ga0065721_10051017_pt1 | contig 16573 bp, 12 predicted proteins | sample Mesricmetagenome_FD_59108 | JGI IMG/M metagenome (GOLD analysis project Ga0065721, IMG submission 59108) | Mesophilic microbial community from rice straw/compost enrichment Sample: eDNA_1 v2 (version 2) | ecosystem: Engineered > Solid waste > Grass > Composting > Bioreactor | place: USA: Davis... | reverse complement strand
GGATGCCTGACGTTACTGGGCTGAATTAGTGCTTAGGTGTCTTCTCAAGATTGAACAAATCTTGCAAGAGTTCGGAGAGAGACTCCGCATCACCGCGCCTGCACGCCGCCTTAAGATGAAGAACGGGATACTTCAGGAATTTTTGCATCAGTGATCGGCTCATTTCCTCCAGCTTCTGCGCTTCTTCCGGTTTTGCGTTCTTCAGGAATCGCGTCAGCTCTTCTTTGCGGATTTGATCAAGTGATTGTTTTAGCTTCTGGATCGTTGGTGACACTACCATTTCCTTCGACCAGTCTTCGAACTCTTCCATGGCTTCACTGATGATCTGCTGCACATGCGGAACGGATGCCTTGCGCCTTTCAACAGCTTCCGTGGTCTTCTCCTGGATATCGTCGAGGTTGTAGACAATCGCACCGGGTAACGATTCGATCGCAGGCTCAACACTTCTCGGTACGGACAGGTCGATGAAATACTTGTGGGTAAGTATCCTGACTTCCTTGAGCAACGCGAGGTTAATGAGTGGTTCGGTGCCGGAAACAGAACTGATTATAACATCGGCGTGAGCAATTTCCTGTTGGAGATTTTCAATGCCGTTGTATTGAAAGCCGCATTTGTCGGCTAATGCTTTTGCTTTTTCAGGTGTGCGGTTAAGGACCGTCACATTATTGAGTCTTGAATCAACAAGATTGAGGCAGACATCCTGCCCGATCTCACCGACTCCAACGACGAGTACTTTCGGATTGCGAACAGCTGCAGCGAGATCTTCGGCAAGTTCTTTTGCTGCATAGGAAATTGATGCCGCACCATCCCGGAATGCTGTCTCTTGTACCACGCGCTTATTGGCGAAAAAGATTGTGTGCATTAAGCGATGGAGGAAAGGTCCTGCCATATCTTCGTCAGCACTCCACTGATACGCATTTTTTACCTGGCCGGAGATCTGGAGGTCGCCGATTACCTGCGCATCCAACCCTATGGCTACCTCAAAAAGATGGCGAACGCATGCCGCGCCTTCAAACCGGGCGAAGTAGTGTTCGAAGCCACTTTTAATATTCTTGATGAGTGCCAGACCCTTGAAAATATCTTCCGAAAGATCCTGGCTGGCGCAGTAGTAAATCTCCGTGCGGTTGCATGTTGATACAACCAGAACATCGGTCGCCTTGGTGTAGTCCTTGAGGAAACGCAACAACTGCTTTGCACCAGTCTCATTCAGTGAGACTTGTTCCCGAACCTCCAGAGGGGCTGATTTGTAGCTAAGCGCGAGTGATTTGAAATTCTGAGTCATTTCGGATCACAAAATTACACCCTGTGCCATTACGAGGACTGATAAAAGTCACCTGAGGTGCAATTTAGAATGATTTTAAATAATGTGTTGCCTCGAAGTTTACGGCCGATAAAGCCTTTGTCCTAATACGCGCAAGGCTGTTTTAAGTTCCCTGAATTTAGTATTTTGTTTAAGTAAAAACCCTCTCTATGCGTTCCATTAGAAAATGGACCCGGGACGTCTTTGGCTTTTCGGGTACCGAAATTAACGGCTTTATTATCCTGATGCCGTTAATGGTGCTCCTGATCATATCGGAGCCCCTGTTTCATGCGTGGGTAGCCTATGCGGACCGGGAATCTGGCCAGGATTTGAGGATGGTTGACAGCCTCTCCGTTGCATGGGATGGACTTAGGGCTGAGCCTGTTGCACTGTTTCATTTTAACCCCAACACTGTGAGCGTTGACGATCTACTCAAGCTCGGATTCAGCGAGAATTCGGCGAGTCGTATTGCCGCTTATCGGCAGAAAGGTGGGGTGTTCAGGGTTAGATCTGACTTGCTCAAAATCTATGGCCTGGATTCTGCGTTATATGAAAGAGTTAGCACCTTTATCGCGCTGCCTGAGAGCAGAGGATCGACATCGCTCAGCCTTCCCGTGGCGCGCCGCGAGAGGCAGGCAAGACCAAAATTTGATATCAACACTGCAGACACTATACAATTAATTTCAGTCTACGGAATAGGATCGAAACTCGCTGCCCGGATCATCAAATTTCGCGATGGTTTGGGGGGATTCGTCAGGCCGGAGCAATTGTTCGAAGTGTATGGACTCGATTCGGCTACCGTGGCGCGACTATTGAACGTGAGTTTTATTAGTACTGATTTTACCCCCAAAAAGCTTAATCTTAACACCGCAACTGTGGAAACGTTGTCAGGGCATCCTTACATCAGGTATCGCCTGGCGCGTTTACTGGTCAGTTACCGTTTTCAGCATGGTGACTTTCGCGATGTGAACGATATTAAAAATCTATCGATTCTCGGGAAGGAGGAGGTCGAGCGCCTCGCACCGTATCTCACAATCGATTGAAGCGATAAATGTGTGTAAGAAAGTGGATAAGATCTGACATTTGTCGCGGATGCTATGAACAATGATCCTGAACAGATGGTGACCAACCCGGTAAAAAATGTTCTGCAGTCATACCTGCGCAGACTAACAAACTTGTCTGGCAACAACCGCTCGCTGTTGTTGCTGCGCTTGTATGCTGAACAACTCATGGACCTTCACGAAGTAAATCATTTGAATGGCTATCCGTCGTTCGAAGTTGTGAAGGCACTTATTGCTGGGAAAACTATCAAGCTCTGCCAAGTGCTTGATAGCCGAGTTGAGTACAACAACGAAGTGAGCAAAAAGCTGAAGAAGATTCAGCGCGCCGATAATTTCCTTTTTGAAGAACGCGGTTCATACGATTTACACGTAGGCTGGCCGTTCGTTCGAGGAAAATTCTCCGATGGGACATTCGTGCGTTGTCCACTATTGTTCTTCCCGGTGTCCCTTATCCAGGAAAACAACGGGTGGTACCTCCAACTCCGACAACAGGCCGGGATTACATTTAATAAGTCCTTCTTGCTCGCGTACGCGTTCTATAACAAGGTGGCCCTTGAGGAGGAAATCTTTGATACAAGCTTTGAGGACTTCAATCCGGACAGCACTGTATTTCGAACTCAGCTCTATCAAATCCTGAAAGAGAAGATCGAGATCAATTTCAATCCCGACAATTTCCGCGATGAACTTGTTCCCTTTCAGCAATTCAAGAAAGAGGAGTTTGACCTCAAACACAGGAACGGTGAATTGAAACTCTTCCCTGAAGCGATTCTCGGAATTTTTCCTCAGGCGGGTTCCCAACTCGTTCCCGATTACCTGCGGTTGATTGAAGAGAACAGTATACTTGATCTCGAAGAATTCTTTCTGAATAAGAACCACCAGGTCGATGAATCCGGAATCGAAAGAATACTCATCAATCAGGCGTTGAAAGAAGAGAAGCTGCACACGCCTTTCACGCTTGACGCTTACCAGGAAAATGCTATCAAGGCCGTGAAGTCCGGTCAATCCATCGTGGTACAAGGTCCCCCGGGTACGGGTAAATCGCAGTTGATCTGTAACCTGATGGCTGACGCCATTGCTTCAGGAAAGCGCGCATTGCTTGTGTGCCAGAAGCGCGCCGCGCTTGATGTCGTGTATGAGCGATTGAAAGAAAAACAATTAGGTGACTTCATTGGCCTCGTTCACGATTTTCGGAATGAACGCAAGCTGATCTTTGGCAAGATCGCGCGGCAGATCGATAGCATAGAAGACTTCCAGAGTGTGAATCGAAGTCTTGATGTAATCCAAATGGAACGTCGATTTTTCCAGGTGTGCAGGTCAATCGATCGCATTGCGGAAGAGCTTGAGGAATTTAAGGCAACTCTTTTTGATGATCACGAATGCGGATTGAGTGTAAAAGAACTTTACCTAACCTCCGATATTCACGGTGATACGATTAACATACGACAGGAGTATCAACATTTTCCATTCACGACGCTTCCACCATTTCTGAAGACTCTTCGACAATACGCTACGTATGCGGCCGAATTCGAAGCGAACGACTATGTATGGCGAAACCGGGTTTCATTTTGGCAATACAGACTCACCAATCTGAGAGAGATTGAAGCTGTGGTCCGTGAAATTCCCGCCTATCAGAAACAAATGCAGACGAAGATCGCGGAATTGACGGGCGTTCCTCTGGATCTTGAGGATGCGGATTCCTTGAGGGCAAGAGAGGATGATGTACTCGGGATGATCGCCCTTTTGAAAACTGATTCGATCTTCCGCTATATGCAGGCGATGGCCGATGAGAAGGATGACGAGACAAGTTTTCTCTGGTTCACGAATGTCGAGCGCGTTTTGTTGAATTGCTATTCCGGTGCGGGAGCAGAAACGTTTTTGCATTCTGACCTCCTCGTGAAATTCCAGGAGACGCTTCAGAGAAAGATGAGCACGCGTGGGAATATCTTCAAGACGGTTCGGTGGGCATTGTTTTCCAAGGACAAACAATGGATCAATGATGTTCTCGCGGCGAACAAACTTCCCCGCAATAAGAAAGGGTTGCAAACGCTCGAGGCCAGACTTGACAACCGGATGAATCTTGAACATCATCTTACCGCCCTTAAACAAAAGCAATGGCTCATTGAATTGCCCGCAGACTATGACGAAGTCAACATTCGTACGTGGTTCACACGTCAGAAGCTTGCCATCCGCGCGAAACTCATCTTTAATACGCTCCGCGAGGTGAAAGGTGCAATCCATCCGAAGAAGTATTCACGGACAGAGTTCATTGAGTTGTTTACCTCGATACTGAAGGTCGTAGGCCAACTTAAGGACAAGAAACAAGCCTGGCTTCAATATATCACTCCATACCAGTTCCGGGATCTTGTAAGCAATCCGGACAAAGAAGGGGAATACCTGAGGACGTTGCGAAAGGATTTCGAAAGCCTTTGCGACTTCGATCGGATAAGGGAGAACCTTGCCAGCCACGAAAGGGATACCATCAACAAACTCTATGACAAGGTTGGAGAGTGGAATCCTGACGCTATGGAAAACCTCTTCCAAAACAGTCTGCGATTGGCGTGGATTGAACATATCGAAGCGAAGAACCCTGACCTCCGATCAGTTTCTTCACAAAAGATGGAGAAGTTGCGGGAAGAGCTGGGCGCGTTGGTGGAAGAAAAGCAAAAGCTCAGTCATGATATTCTTTTGTTGCGTGCACGGGAAAGGGTTTATGAGAATTTGGAGTTCAACCGCTTGAACAACCGTGTCACATACCGCGATTTGTATCATCAGGTCACCAAGAAGAAAAAGGTCTGGCCCTTGCGAAAACTGATCACGGACTTTCAGCATGAAATATTTAATGTGATGCCATGCTGGATGGTTTCTCCGGAGGCGGCTTCCGCGATCTTTCCCATGAATGAGTTGTTTGATCTGGTCATTTTTGATGAGGCGTCGCAGTGCTTTTCTGAGCGCGGGATACCCGCGATGTATAGAGGGAAACAACTTGTTGTCGCCGGTGATGACATGCAGTTGAAGCCCAATGAACTCTATCAAACGCGCTGGGAGGAAGACGCCGATCATCCCGATCTCGAGGTTGACTCTTTACTGGATTTGGCAAAGCGTTATCTTCCGACAGTTCATTTACAAGGGCACTACAGGAGCCATTCCCTTGAACTCATTGATTTCTCTAACAGGCATTTCTACGAGGGACGTCTTCGGTTATTGCCTGATCGCAATGTGCTGAACAGGGCTGAGCCTGCGATTGAGTACCAGAAAGTTAATGGCGTGTGGGATAATAACACAAACCACGAGGAGGCCGAGGCGGTTGTTAATCGTGTGGTCGACTTGCTGGCTGCAGATCCAGGTAAGGCGATAGGAGTTGTAACGTTCAACTCGCCGCAACAGAATTTGATACTTGATCTGCTCGAAGACCGCTTTGCAAGTGAGGGCATGCAGATGCCGTCATCCCTGTTTGTGAAGAACATCGAGAATGTGCAGGGGGACGAGAAGGACATCATCATCTTCTCCATAGGTTATGCACCGGATAAGCGCAAGAAGATGAACATGCAATTCGGTAGCCTCAACATGGTGGGAGGTGAAAATCGTCTGAACGTTGCCGTTACGCGTGCAAGGGAGAAGATTATCCTCATTTGCAGTATCGATCCCGAGCAACTGCGTACCGACGATCTCAAGAACGAGGGGCCGAAACTGTTGAAGAAATATCTTAAATATGCTCGAGACGTTCATGAGCGGCGGTTCGTGCCTGCGGGGAATCAAAAGGGCAAGCAACCTCAAACTTGGTATTTGAATCATCGGATCAAATTCTGGGGCAAGGAGAAATTTCCTGAGTTTGAATTTGAAACGGATCGACTTCCATTATCTGATCTCCATATCCGCAACGAAAGCGGCTATCTAGGCGTCGTGATTACCGATGACATGAATTACTTCACAAGTCTTTCAGTTAAAGACTTCTTTGCTTACACTCCGGCACTCATGACTAAGAGAAACTGGCACTACCTGTATGTCTTTAGCCGGAATTTGTGGCAGGACCGTGAAAGGGTGGAGGAAGACATGCTACGTTTCATAGGTACCAACATGACAGAGACTCAGCCCTCGGAGGTGAGAAGGTGATAAAAAAAAGAAGCCAGGCATTTCTGCCTGACTTCCACTAAACAACCAGACGCCAACTCTTACCGACCGTTTGCCGTTGCGTATGCCGGAACGGTCTTCACTGTCTTGATGATGCGCGCAGCAACCTTGTAAGGATCTGCGGCAGAGTTCGGTCTGCGGTCTTCCAGCCATCCGTTCCAACCGTTCTCGACGGTTCCGATAGGAATGCGGATAGAAGCACCGCGGTCTGATACACCGAAAGAAAACTTGTCAATTGATTGGGTCTCGTGTTTACCCGTGAGGCGCATGTGGTTGTCAGCACCGTACACTGCGATGTGTTCTTTCACAACGGGTGCGAACGCCTGGCAAACTTTTTCGAATACCTCGCGTGATCCTGCTGTTCTCAGCAAACCGTTGGAGAAGTTCGCGTGCATACCCGAACCGTTCCAGTCTGTGTTACCGAGCGGTTTGCAGTGCCAGTTGATGGCGACTCCGTATTTCTCTGCTGTTCTTTCGAGGAGGTAGCGAGCAACCCATACTTGGTCGCCAGCTGCTTTTGCTCCTTTAGCGAAGATCTGGAACTCCCATTGGCCTGTAGCAACTTCAGAGTTGATACCTTCAACGTTGATACCAGCTTCGAGGCAGAGATCAAGGTGCTCTTCTACGATATTGCGACCGAACGCATTCTTCGCGCCAACGGAGCAGTAGTAGGGTCCTTGAGGTGCCGGATATCCTTTTGCAGGGAACCCAAGTGGTTTGTCAGTTTCAGGGTTCCAAAGGAAATATTCTTGTTCGAAACCAAACCAGAAGTCATTGTCGTCATCATCGATGGTAGCGCGACCGTTGCTTTCGTGCGGCGTGCCATCGGGATTGAGAACTTCGCACATCACGAGGAAGGCATTCTTGCGCCCTGGATCGGGGAAGAGTGCCACAGGTTGCAAGAGGCAGTCAGAGTTGCTGCCAGTAGCCTGCTCTGTAGAGCTTCCATCAAAGCTCCAGATGGGACAATCCTCCAGAGTTCCTTTGAAGCTCTTAACGATTTTGGTTTTACTTCTTAAACTTTGCGTCGGTTTGTAACCGTCCAGCCAGATGTACTCTAATTTAGTCTTGGACATATGTTTAGTGGTTTAATGATATTCTAGAACTTGTAGACTGCTGCAAGGTTCAGAGTTGGCATCATGCTCGTCGCCTTTCCACTGGAGCTCAGGAAGGAATCTTCCGATGTCATGTCAATACGGAATTCAGGAATAAACGTCAGGTTGCCCACAGTGTAGTTGCCTGACAGAGTAAACTCCATCACACTACCTTTGCCGTCATCGTCAGTTTCGAAGATTCCGAGGTGGTAATTCTTCACGCCGAGGTATTCCGCACGAAGACCGAGTGCAAACGACTCTGACAACGTGATCTTCGGATAGATGGCAACACCAAAGAATGATGCTGCATCGCCATCGACATCCTGGATGTTACCTTCACCAACGAAGGCTTCTCCCGTTGCTACCGTTTGGAAGCTCGTGTTCAAACCGAGATAGAATGTCTCGGTAAGGTTCCAGCCTGTGGTCAGATCGACCTGGAACAAACTTCCTGAAGAGTAGATCAGCTCGCCGTCCTCATCGTAGGCAGAATCATCCTTATCAAGCTTTCCATCCTGGTCGCCATAGACGAAGTTCAACCAAATTCCACCCGCATCGCTTGAATGACCGATTTGAGCACCAAAAGTGTACGTATTCACCGGGTTGAACTCAACCATGTCGGTCGGGTTCATGATAGCGAGTTTCGCTTCAAGTCCACCTCCGAGGTCAAAGTCGGCGCGAAGACCAGCGTGGCTGAATGGACCATAGGAGAACATGTATGAAGTCGAGTAGTGGAAATTCACTGCGGGAGAAATCACTTCATAGCCGAGGAAGGTGTTAAACTGTCCCAGGTTGAGTGTTACCTTGTCGGATAGCTTGTAGTAAGCATACAACTGGTTGACAATTCCCTGGCTTGACGCGAAGACGGCATCTCGCCCTCTCGGACCAAACACCAGGTCGGCAGTGAAGCCCACCCGGTCGCCCTCGTAAGAAGCGATCAGGTTAGCCATACCCAACCCGAATCCCTTCAGGTTTGCAAAGGCCGATGCCGGAGCATACCCGCCGTCAGTGAAGGGGTTCGTTGTTCCGAATGACGAGTGGAAATATGTGTCAATCGATCCTGAAAATGAAAACGTTGGTTCATCCTGCTTTTCTTCCTCCCCTTCGGCAGGTTTAGCTTCCGATCCGGGAACGGTAGTGACGTTTGAGGCCATTACAGTTTCAGATTGGCTGAAGGCAGAAACCGAGATGAGACACATTCCGAGTATAGTTGCAATGCATAGTCTGTTTGTTTTCATATTTTTGGGGTGTGTTTTACAAGTAAGCTAAGGCTATCCCAGTGGGTCTCTCACACCCCTGGGGAGCTTTAGTGATTCAGTAAGGTTTGGTAAAGCCCCCGGACGTCCCCGGGGGCTTTTCTTTTTTGTCAGGTATTAGACAGAATCTTTGGTAGTAGTACCAAGATCAAGCGTATAGAGATTCTCGCCGTGTTGGCTCAAATCCTGACCGAGTTCTCTTTCTTCCGGAGAGATCTTCAGGGAAGAAATGAGGTCAGTGATTTTCAGTATCACAAGGGATCCGACGAAGGTGAAGAGGACGACGATTACGAGTCCGATCATGTGTACTTTGATGAGTTCGAATTCGCCGAAGAAGAGACCGTTGCCAGTTGTGTTACCGCTGTTGACAGACTGATGTGCGAGCAACCCAGTCATGATCATACCTACGAGTCCACCGATACCGTGGCAAGGGAATACGTCGAGTGTATCTTCGAGTGAAGTCTTAGTTTTCCAGTGTACAACGATGTTGCTGATGATGGATGCGAATGTTCCGATGAACAAGCTTGAAGGTACTGTTACAAATCCGGCGGCAGGTGTAATCGCTACGAGACCGACAACGGCTCCGATACAGAATCCAAGAGCAGAAGGTTTTTTACCTCTCATGGCATCGAACAAGATCCAGCAAAGACCAGCGGCTGCAGAAGCGGTGTTTGTTGCAGCGAATGCAGATGCAGCAAGCGGATTGGCACCCATCGCGCTACCGGCGTTGAAGCCGAACCATCCGAACCACAGTAAACCGGTTCCAAGCAATACGAAGGGGATATTCGCAGGAGCAATCGGAGTTTTCTTTTCATCTCTGCTGCGCAGATACATAGAAGCTGCTAGAGCTGCAAAACCAGCGGACATGTGAACAACTGTACCACCAGCGAAGTCAAGGACACCCATTTGGAATAGGAATCCTTCAGGATGCCAAGTCCAGTGTGCAAGCGGAGCGTAAACGAAAAGGCTGAAGAGGACAATAAATACAATGTATGACTTGAATTTTACCCTTTCAGCGAAAGTACCCGTGATAAGAGCAGGGGTAATGATTGCGAACTTCAATTGAAACAGTGCAAACAACACGAGAGGGATAGTGGGAGCACCGCCCCAGGGAGCACCATCTAATACGTTCTGGAACATGAAGAACGTCGTCGGGCTTCCGATAAATCCGCCCTGCGATTCACCGAAAGCAAGGCTGAATCCCACAACGATCCACAGAACGCTGATGACGCCCATCGCTATGAAGCTCTGGAGCATCGTTGAGATAATATTTTTGGTGTCGATCATTCCGCCGTAGAAATAGGCGAGGCCTGGCGTCATCAACAGTACAAGTGCCGCAGCTGCCAGCATCCAGGCGACGTCTCCAGCGACGATCTCTTCCGTCGGAATCTCCTTCGGAATCGCAGGGAAGAACAATGCCAGCACACTGACTACAATGAGCAGGGCAAATGGTAGAACTGCTTTTTTCATAGTTTTTTGTTTAGTGGTTAAAATTTTGCGTGTTGTTTAATTTTTCTTCACAAATATTGACACCATAGGGTCAAAAAATACCCTGTTTTCGAAAAAAATCTACGAAAACGTTATAGGTAAGGCAAAATTTTAACCGGAAGGGGTAAAAATTGTTAGGTTTTCAAAAAAGGATGATACCCTCTGAAATTTTATAAGGCTTTCCAGAGATTTTTAGAATAAAAATCTGGGAAAACGCGATTTTCTTCATAAAACTTTCAGAAATAGAACCGCAAACGCAGTCACAATCAGCGCAATAGCTGCCTGGTGCTGGCTTCAATCCAGCGCGTCATATTAAACTAAGGAGTGCCCGACGCCTGGAGATTCAGGCAAATCGAGGATTCTGAGGAGATTCTACGAACTCTGAGTGTTCCGGGCACGCCCGATCGGCCCAAGGTGAGTATTATTGAAGCTGTCCGAATACTTTAGGCCGTATCCCATCATTCGGTCAAACGAACTATGACCAAATAGAACCAAGCCGGCGAATTGCAGACCTGGAGATTGAAGATGTAACCCGATTAAATACACGATCACCGCCACTCCTTTATGGTGAAGTAGGTTGTAAGTGATTGCCCCAACCCTTGGGTTAATCGCATACCCGATGAAGCCAACATCCGGTGCCAGGAACCAAGCCCAGAAATACCATCCCGGAAATGGCAGAGAATAACTCAGCCAAACAGCAAGTGCAAGCATGAATGCTTCCTCAATCTTGATGAGTGTTTTCATTAGTCAATTGTCTTTCATGAATTCTGAACGCCATACCTCTTAGCCCACCACTGAAAGACGATGAGTCCCCAGATCCTGGCGTGAACGTCTCCGGGGTTATTGGAAAAAAGTTTGCGAATAAGCTTCTCTATCTCCGAATAATCAAATAATTGTTGCTCTTCTATTCTCTTTTTTGACAGAAGATCATCGACAATCAATGATTTCATTTCTTTCCTGAGCCATTTAAGCAATGGGACTTCAAAGCCTTTCTTAGGCCGTGAATACAACTGTCGCGGAAGCATTTCGCGAAACGCCTCGCGAATAAGTAGTTTTCCTCTACTTCCGTCAATCTTGAATTTGCCCGGGAGCGAAAAGCAAAAGTTGACCAACTCGTGATCCAGGAATGGCGGTCTTACTTCCAGCCCGTGGGTCATGCTCATCAGATCGACTTTCGTCAGCATGTCATTGGGAAGTATGAGTTGCATGTCAGCCCGGAGGATATCATTAATCGAGCTGCTGCGGTCAAGTGATCGGAGTAGCGTATCTTGTCTGTTGTCAGGCGAAATGTTTTGACGGATCCCAGGTGCGAGTAAACTCAGCGCCTCGTTGTAGTTCGCGAATGACGCCCATTGCCAATATCGTTGTGCGGGTGACAACGAAAATCCCGACGAGAATCTGGCGGCTTGCCTGATGCGGTTTGGAAAGAATCCATTTCGCGATTTAGGCAACACCTTCCAGAGTGGACCTAAAAGCGCAACAAACTTCTCCTTGACCCCGGGATTTTGCATCCGGCTGAGAGCTGTGTGTTTGTTGTAGCCGGCGAGCAGTTCATCTGCACCATCGCCAGATAACGCTACCGTGGCATGACGCCGTGTGTGTTTGCTGAGGATGTAGACATTGATGGCGCTTGAATCGGCGAATGGTTCATCGATGTAGTCAAGCACTCCATTTACATGATCGTAAATGTCGCGATTGGTAAGCGAAAAGACGGTGTGTTCCGTTTTGAAGTGCTTCGCTACAAGTTTTGCATAGTGCGTTTCGTCAAAGAATTTCTCCTCACTGAAGCCAATCGAAAATGTATGGAGGTCGGGCTTGTGTTTCGCGGCAATGCCCGTAATGACGGATGAGTCTATTCCACCGCTTAGGAAAGCTCCAAGAGGAACATCGGAAACGAGTCGTTTCTGAACAGCTTCTTCAAGTAGTGTCTTGAATCGCGTTTTAGCCTCATCGAATGAGATTTGTTGGTGTTCTTGTTGTTGATTAGATGGGATTTCGTACCACTTAGTCAAGCTCATGTTTCCGCGAGTCACCTTGATTGAATGGCCAGGCAATAACTTCTTGACACTTCTGAAAATAGTGTTAGGCGCGGGAATGTAATTCAACTGCAAATATTCTACGAGTGAATCGAAGTCGAACGCGCGGTCGATTCCATAGTGAAGTATCGTCTTCATTTCCGACGAAAAGATGAACTTGTCTTCGTCGAACAAATACAGCAGTGGTTTTATGCCGTAGTGATCACGTGCAAGGAAGAACGATTGTTCACTCCTGTCATAGATACAGAATGCAAAGAAGCCGTTCAATCGATGAAGGCAGTTGTCACCTTCGCGTACAAAGAGTTGAAGCACCACTTCCGTGTCGGACTCAGACTGGAATGAGCAGCCCTTATTCACCAGTTCCTGGCGGAGTTCGCGGAAGTTGAAGATTTCCCCGTTGAATACAATACAATAGCGCCCACTCTCATCCCACATTGGTTGGTGCGCTCGAGGGGATGTGTCGATGATTGCAAGTCTGCGATGCCCAAGACCGACCCATTCATCTATATAAATATCCTGGAAGTCGGGCCCACGCCGTTCCATCGACATGGTGGCTGCCGTGATATGAATCTTGTTGAACTTGCCAACAAGATTAAAAGCGAAGATCCCGGTTATTCCACACATTGGGGCCTTGTTCAGTCTTGTGACGTGATATTAAAAAGCCACAGGTGAAGACCCGTGGCTTTTTCTTCTAGGAACGGGAATAGACTTTTATAATGTCTTGATCTTGATATTCCGATACCAGACTTCACCGTCGTGGTCCTGAAGGTCGATATGACCTTGCGCCGACATTCCGTAGCCAGCTACGTCTTTCCATTTGCTTCCGTCTTTTCTTTGTTTCCAGTCGTCGGAGTGGAATTCATATTCAACGACCTTCGTGCCGTTGATCCAATGCTCAACATGATTTCCATTGCATACGATGCGACCCGTGTTCCATTCTCCGGCTGGGTTGATGGGTTTGTCTTCAGGCGCAGCGTGCATGTCATAGTTGGATGCGCTGGTTTGTGTAGGCGACAAAGGATCTTTATAGCCTTTGTCGTCAATCACCTGGTACTCGGGACCTGAATGGTAAGGGCGATCAAATTCTTCCGTAGCTCGGTAGATCACCCCGCTGTTGGCGCCGGGAGCTACTTTCCATTCAAAGACGAGGTCGAAGTTCGCGTATTGGTCGACCGTAAGAATGTCAGCGCGTTTCGTCGCCTCGCTTACAGGTTTACAGTGCAGAGCGCCATCAACCACTTCCCAGGTATCGTTTTCCTGGTTTTTGAAGGTTCTCCACCCGTCCATGTTAGTACCGTTGAAGAGAAGTTTCCAGCCATCTGCTTTTTCAGCTTCGGTGAGTTGATTAGGTCCCACAGTTTCGCTTTCGCTGGATTTCTTTGAATCGCAGGCTGCGAGGAGGGAGACCACAAAGATCAATGTCAAAAGTTTCTTCATAGAAGGTTTATGGTTTAAGGGTCTAAAAGTAACACAAACTGCTAAATGATGAAAATGCCTGTGAATGAACGTAGGAACAGGATGACCGTGGCGTGGTATTTACAATGTGAACATATGTTTGTCGTTACTCACTCATTAGGTGGGCCGACCCGTTTTAGTAGTAAGAGAATGAAGCAGCTACGGATTTCGTCGACTGGTACAAAGTCGGTATATTTACCGGCGATATTTTTTCATCTGATAAGAGAAGCATTTTTTTGCATGAGGAAACATCAAATTCGCTTCCTTCAATTTTCGATCGCAATTGCTCTCATTCTCGGCTCGTGCGCGGCAAACCGGAAAGCCAGTGTCAGGGATTCCAAGATTGAAGCTGTGATCGCGTCAGCACGCACATACATTGGTACGCCGTACAAGTACGGTGGTACAACGCGTTCGGGTATGGATTGCTCCGGGCTGTTGATGAATTCGTTCAGGACGATCAATGTCACGCTTCCCCGCAGTTCCGCAGCGCAAAGTAAAATCGGGACGGAGGTAAAGATGAAGGACCTTGAGCCCGGCGATCTAGTGTTCTTTGCGACAGGGAAAAAGAAGAAACAGATTACGCACGTCGGATTGGTGACGGAGGTCAGGGGCAGGAATGACGTCAGATTCATTCACGCCTCGTCATCGCTGGGAGTCGTCGAAACGAACATCTACGCCGATTACTATCAGCAGCGTTTCCGCGGTGCGCGGCGTGTGATTGAGTAGTCCATAGGCAAGATCGGGGATTTGCCTATTTTTGGTCATCAACAAATCTTCTCACCGATGACCACACGCAGAGAATTTATCAGGATGTCCGCCGTAGGGGCCGGTCTGGCTGCATTGCCTGGCACATTGAAGGCGCAGCCGAAAAAACCTATAGTCCTTTCTACATGGAATTTCGGCTTGACCGCTAACGAGGCAGCATGGAAAGTGTTATCGTCTGGCGGTCGTGCACTGGACGCAGTGGAAGCAGGAGCCCGACACACGGAATCCAATCCCAGGGTGAATACCGTCGGATTCGGGAGTCTTCCGGATCGGGATGGCAAAGTCACACTTGACGCCTGCATCATGGACGAACACGGTAACTGTGGATCGGTAGCATTCCTTCAACATATCGAGCACCCGATTTCAGTTGCGCGCAAAGTAATGGAGACAACGCCTCATGTTATGCTCGTAGGAGAGGGTGCACTACAATTCGCACTAGCCAATGGATTTCCGAAGCGCAAGCTTCTCACCCCTGAATCCGAGAAAGCGTGGAAGGCATGGCTGAAAACTGCCGAGTATAAGCCCGTCATCAACGCAGAGAATCACGACACGATCGGCATCATCGCATTGGATCAATCCGGTAACCTGTCGGGTGCATGTACCACGAGCGGGCTGGCGTACAAGATGCATGGCAGGGTAGGGGATTCGCCGATCATTGGAGCAGGATTATATGTCGACAACGAAGTGGGAGCAGCCACAGCAACTGGCGTTGGCGAAGAAGTTATACGAATAGTCGGATGTCATCTTGTGGTTGAACTGATGCGTCAGGGGCGTTCACCTCAGGATGCTTGTCGCGAAGCAGTCGAGAGAATTGCCAAGAAGAATCCCACAAAAGCGCGTGGTGTTCAGGTTGGATTTCTTGCACTGAACCGATCCGGAGAGTATGGTGCGTGGTGTCTTCAGAAAGGATTCAACTTTGCAGTACACGACAACTCCGGGAATCGTATGATTGATTCCGACAGTAAGTTCTGATACCATTGATACATTTATAGAGTCGCGATGACTGTTGAAATTGTAGTTTATAATCTTGAGTCTGCTCTCAAAGCGCAGGAAGGTGGTGCTGACAGAATCGAATTGTGTGACAATCCAGGGGAAGGAGGAACCACGCCTTCCGCCGGGATAATCGAAGTTGTTCGCCAGCATGTGAGTCTTGATGTATATGTGATGATTCGCCCGCGTGGCGGAGACTTCCTGTATTCCAGCTATGAGTTTCATTCGATGAAACGAGACATTGTTCAATGTCAGAAACTCAGCGTAGACGGGATTGTGTTTGGAATATTAAATGCAGATGGAACCATCGATAAGAAGCGTTGTCGCGAACTGATCGAGAGAGCCCGCCCTTTAAAAGTCACGTGTCATCGCGCGTTTGACATGACACGCGATCCGTTTGAAGCTCTTGAAGATTGTATCGAAGTTGGTTTTGATCGCATCCTTACGTCGGGCCGAGAAGCCCAGGCTGCAAAAGGTGTAGAACTCATTGCTGAACTCGTGAAGCGCGCCAACGGCAGAATTGCAATCATGCCAGGCTCCGGTGTTAGTGAGGATAACGTGGAGACCATTGTCTCAACCACTCGCGTAAGCGAGATACACTTTTCAGCTGTTGCTTTCCGCGACAGCGGAATGCAATACGTGAACGAAAAAATTGCAAGCATGGGCCTGCCGGGAAGCGGGGAGTACAAGTTGCGGACTGTGGATCCGGAGCGGGTGAAGCTTGTTAGGGCTATAGCGGAACGAGCGATGTGAGTCAACTGCGGCAATTACGGGACTTGATAGGGCGTGCGGAGTTCTTAACTCATCTGTATCTGACCGGACGCAATCAAACGGCAATAGGCAATAGGCAAAAGGCAATTATGGGACCTGATAGGGTGTGCGGGATTTCTTAACTTATCTGTATCTGACAGGGCGCAATCAAAAGGCAAAAGGCAAATGGCAAAAGGCAATGGCGGGACTTGATAGGTTGTGCGCATTCTTAGGCCACCTGTATCTGACCAGT
>Ga0065721_10051016_pt1 | contig 16576 bp, 13 predicted proteins | sample Mesricmetagenome_FD_59108 | JGI IMG/M metagenome (GOLD analysis project Ga0065721, IMG submission 59108) | Mesophilic microbial community from rice straw/compost enrichment Sample: eDNA_1 v2 (version 2) | ecosystem: Engineered > Solid waste > Grass > Composting > Bioreactor | place: USA: Davis... | reverse complement strand
GTCCTCTTCCATGGTGCGATACCACGCCAGCTGAGCCTGCGTCTGTGCCCACGCTTGTTCAGGTGAGTTCCACCCTGGAAGGGGGTTGTCAGGTGCCACGAAACGCGCGATCTGCGTTGCGACCACAATGCCGATATTGCCCTTGCGAAGCTCCGGAAAACAAACCGTCGAGTTCCCACGATCCGGTTTGTCCTTCATGCCCTTCTCCCGATTGCGGATCTCGTCGATCGGCTTTCGCAGATCGCGGTTCCATTCCATTGCGTTCATGCTAAGATCAAGATGCGCGTCGATCAAGAACATATTGATGATGGTTAAATGCTACTATATGGTGAGTTTCCTTCTCCTCGAGACGATTGGCCACGTCTCGGTAACCTTGCCGTCGCGGCAAACATAGGCTTCATCGTACAGCGCAACCGTTGGACAGATATGAAACGGAACACCGTAAAAGACATCATTGGTCTGATAACCGTGCTCACCTTCGCTTCGCAATACTAAATGCTCCTCGCTCTGTCCCACCGGTTCAAGATCACTGCCATTGAGTAAATATACGCGATTAGCTAAAGGATTTTCTGCGGCAATGGATTTGTGACCAAGGTCGAGACAGATTGTGTTTCTTGTAGGGACACTGATCACACGAGTCACCACGAGCGCCGCCCATTCGAAAGATTGCTCCGGCAACAATTGTTGATAGTTACGATCCCAGAAAATAAATGTACCGGGACTCGCTTCCACTCCTTTTCGTTTTATATGGATTGGAAAAGTAGGAGTGCCTCCTGCGACAATCACTGGTTCAGTTCCGGTCGTATTCTTGATGTTTCGGCGGAGATTTTCGACAAGAGCAAAACCTTCGTCACACCTGCGTGTCCTCTCGTTGAAGTCACGAATGCCAAGGTGGCCATCGTAGGCATGAAGTCCAACGAATTCGGCTCTAGCTTCGTTCGTAATAGCCTTGAAAAGGGACATTGCCTCTTCTCCCGGAGCGATTCCAGTTCTGTTCATGCCTACGTTAAGGTCGATGAAGAGCCTTACCTTCGTCTGTCTTGCTTCCGCTACTGACAAAATCTGCTGCAAACTCTTTTCATTGTCGACAAGGCAGGAGAATTTTGTATGTGGGAATCTCTGCTGGAGTTCGAAGAAGCGATTAATCTTTGGTCCTTGCGGCTGGTATCCCAGCAAAACATCGGAAGCTTTCTCTGTGCCGAGCATTTCAGCCTCCGCGATGGTTGCACACTTGAATCTGGTGATGCCCGACTCGATCATCATCCGACTCACCTCGGCGCACTTATTCGTCTTGACGTGAGGTCTGAGCGTCGACAAATCGTTGGTGTACGAACGCAGGATGTCAAGATTCTTTTTAACGCGCTCGGGGAATATCACAAGAGCGGGAGTGTCAATTGATGCGACGTTGTCTATTACGAACCAGTCAGCCATCACTCCGAGATTTCAAAGACAGCTTCAATCTCTACAGGTATGTTTTCGGGAAGTGAGCCCATTCCGACGGCGCTGCGCACACCCACTCCGTTGTCGTCGCCCCAGATATTCGCGAACAACTCACTACACCCATTGATTACATAGGGATGTCGTTCAAAGTCAGGAACGCAGTTGACCATTCCAAGGACCTTGATGACGCGATTGACGCGGTTGAGCGTGTTAAATTCTTTCATGAGCGTCGCAAGAATTGTCAGCCCGACTTGCTGGGCGGCCGCTTTACCCTGGTCCGCAGTCAATTCCTTTCCGATTCTACCGGCGACGAGGCTACCGTCTTCTTTCACGGGGCCGTGTCCAGACACATAGACGAGGTTGCCCACCCTGAGCAAAGGTTTATAGACACCCTTTGGTGCCGGAGCAGGGGGGAGTGTGAGTTTGAGAGACTGGAACCGTTCGTCAGCGTTAAATTTTTCCATAGCGTTATCCGATTATTGTATTAAGAATCATGACGCCGATAATCCCGAACACGGCGACAATTGTCTCCATGACGGTCCATGATCGGAATGTGTCTTTTATGCTCAGGTTGAAATACTCCTTGAATAACCAGAATCCTCCGTCGTTAACGTGCGAGAACATCAAACTTCCCGCTCCGATTGCAAGCACCATTAGATTCGGATTAACATCGGGCCTGCCCATTAAAGGCATGATGATCCCTGCGGCTGTCAACCCTGCAACGGTGGCGGATCCCACGCATACCCTGATAACGCAGGCAATCGCCCATCCGAGGAAGAGAGGATGAACATCCATGCCTGAAAGCATCACACCGATCTCGTCGCTGACTCCGCTGTCCATGAGTATTTGCTTCAACGCGCCAGCACCGCTCATGATAAGGAGGATCATTGCGATGTCCTTCACCGCTTCGCCGTAAATTGTCATGATCTTATTTACAGGCATCCCCATGCGCAGGCCGAGTGTATAGGTCGCGAACGCGAGGGATATCAGCAGCACCATATCCGGGTTACTGATGAAAACGAACACAGACTTGAAAATCCCTTCGTCCGGGATCATGGGCTTGCCGATCGTGGTAGCTGCCAATAAGAATACAGGAAGCAAAGCAGTGACGACACTGATCCAAAGTCCAGGCAATTTTCCTTCGACGCTGCTCGGTTGGAATGTTTTAGGCAAGTCTGCGTTGATTCTTCTGAGAGTTCTTGCAAAGAGCGGACCTGCAACAATGCTCGTTGGGATAGCGATGAGAATCCCGTAGAGAAGTGTCGTTCCCATGTCTGCGCCGAACTGAGCCACAAGGTAGGTAGGCGCGGGGTGAGGAGGCAGGAAGCCGTGTGTCACCGACAGCGGGGCGAGCATAGGAATGGCAATCGTGACGATCGGAAACCGGTATCGATAGACGACAGAGAAGATGAGAGGTACTACCAGTACAAACCCCACGTTGTAAAACAGGGGTAAGCCGATAATGAAACCCGTCGCGAGCATTGCCCATTGAATGTATCGCTCGCCGAACAGTTGCATCATACCCGATGCGATCCTTTGTGCGCCTCCGCTTTCTGCAACTAATTTTCCGAGCATCGCCCCGGCGACAATCACGATCACGAGCGAGCCGAGCATGTCGCCGATTCCTTTTTGAATCGAAGAGGTGATTTGATTCGGGTCGATTCCGAGCAGGAGACCTGCAATGATCGAGATTAGCAGAAAGGAGAGAAAGGCATTAACCTTGAACTGCGTGATAAGCAACACAAGCAACGCGATGCATAGGAAGATGATAAGGATTGACATGCGTGGCTGTGGGGATTTTCAATTAGAACTTGTCGGGGATTTGGATGATGCGGACCACAATCTCGTGAGGATCGCCGTCGCTATCCATCAGGTTGAATTTCACCGTGGGATTATCTTTTCCGAGATGATTTTCAACGCTGACGATTTTGTTATTGAGGAGGTGTTTTTCAATCTCTTCCCTGAGTATGTACAGTGCGTTAGCAAAGTCAACTTCGAGAGGGCTAGGGTTATAAGTTGAAGTCTTCATTGACAGTCTTTTACCACCGGATTAGCGCGGAGGCCCATGTAAAGCCACTGCCGAATGCCGCAAGACAAATTAAATCATTTTCGTTGACTTTACCTTCAGCCCAGGCCTCGCTCAAAGCGATGGGTATGGAGGCTGCCGTAGTATTGCCGTAACGCTGGATGTTGTTATAAACATGATCATCAGGCAATCCAAGTTTTTCCTTGATGTACTGACTGATCCGGAGGTTCGCCTGATGAGGTATCAGCATGCTGATATCCTCTTTCGTCAGTTTATTGGCCTCAAGTGCCTCGACAATGACTTCCATGAACTTGACCACAGCATGTTTGAAGACCTGGTTGCCGTTCATCACTACCTTGTAGGTAGAGGTGTCGAGAATCTGCTCTGGCTGTCTTTCGGAATTCGGTCGGCTACTCCCCGGATCTTTGATGTAGAGGTCCTCCGCGAATCTTCCATCCGCGTGGAGGTGGGTCGAGAGGATGCCGGGTTTGTCAGATGGTTGAAGGATGGCAGCGCCAGCACCATCACCAAAAATCACCGCGGTATTCCGGCCGCGCGTCGATACATCGAGCGCGGTGGACTGAATCTCTGCTCCGATGACCAGGACTGTCTTGTACATTCCAGTCTTGATGAACTGATCTGCGACAGAGAGTGCATAGATAAAGCCTGAGCATGCATTGCGTATGTCGAGGGCTGGTATCCCTTCTAGGCCTAGTTCACGACCGAGTAGTACGCCTGAACCCGGAAAGAAGTAGTCGGGCGTGATTGTAGCGAAGACGATGAACTCGATGTCCTTTTCGGATAGTTTCGCGCGTTCAAGCGCCATACGGGTGGCTTTTGCCGCCATATTCGCCACCGTGTCTTTCGAAGGATCAATCCAACGTCTTTGTTCTATTCCCGTGCGTTCGATGATCCATTCATTGTTGGTATCCATCTGTGTTGACAGATACTCGTTGGTGATGACCCGTTCAGGCACATAGTGCCCGAGGCCTACTATCTTGGAATAACCCATGAGGTTAGTTTGTTTATGTTCGTGGACAGGGGTGAGTTACAGTACTACGTTCACTATTCTTCCCTGGACAACAATGACCTTCTTTGGAGGTTTCCCTTCCGACCATTTTTGCACAATATCCGATGCGAGCACGACTTTCTCAATGTCTTCTTTTGGCATATCGAGAGCGAACTCCATTTTGGCGCGGACCTTCCCGTTGATTGATATCGGATATTCGAAGGAATTCTCACGAAGGTATTCCTCGTTGTATTTCGGGAACGATGCGTCGAATACTGTTTTATCATGCCCCAACTTCTCCCAGAGTTCCTCCGCGATGTGCGGAGCGAAGGGAGCGAGTGCAATGACGAGAGGTTCCAGTATCTGTCGTTTGTTCGTTTTCAAAGAGACCAGCTCATTCACACAAATCATAAACTCGCTGACGCTTGTGTTGAACGAGAAGTGTTCAATGTCGTGCTCGATCTTCTTCAGGGTCCGGTGTAAAACTTTCTGTTCAGCCCGTGTTGGTTCCGAATCTGACACATGGAAGTTACCTTTCTCATCGTGGAAGAGGCTCCAGAATCTTCTCAGGAACTTGAAGACACCGTCGATGCCGTTCGTATTCCAGGGTTTTGACGCTTCCAGCGGACCGAGGAACATTTCATACATGCGGAGTGTATCAGCTCCATAAGTGTCGATAATATCGTCTGGATTGACCACGTTGAAGTATGATTTACTCATCTTCTCGATGGCGGCCCCACAGATGTACTTCCCGTCCTCCAGGATAAATTCTGCATTTGCGAAATCGGGTTTCCACTGTGTGAACGCTTCGCGATTGAGTTCAAGGCCATTGACCAACGAAACATCAACGTGCAGAGGGTCAGTGTCGTACTGATCTTTAAGGCCAGCGGATACAAACTTGTTTGTTCCGCGAACGCGGTAAACAAAACGAGAATCACCGGTAATCTTACCCTGGTTGATAAGTTTCTTGAAAGGTTCGTCGAACCCGAGATATCCAAGGTCATGCAGTATCTTTACCCACAGCCTTGCGTATAGCAAGTGAGCAACGGCGTGTTCCGAACCTCCGATATATACATCGACTTGACCCCAGTAATCAAGCGCTTCGCGGCTTGCAAATGCCTTGTCGTTGTGAGGATCAGTGAAGCGGAGGAAGTACCATGCCGCGCCGGCGTGAGTGGGCATCGTATTGCTATCGCGTCGTTCACGATCGCTGATGTGAATCCATTCCTTGAGATTGGCGAGTGGACCTTCTCCCGTTCCCGACGGACGGAAATCATTGGAGTCGGGCAACTCTAGCGGAAGATCCTTTTCGTCCATTGGATAGGGAATGTCGTCGCGGAAGACTATCGGGAATGGTTCTCCCCAATAACGCTGACGGCTCCAACCCGCGTCACGCATCTTGTAGTTCACCTGACGCTTACCGATGCCCATTTCTTCGAGTTTGTTGATCACAACGGGGATTGCGTCGCGCATAGTTAGTCCGTTGAGGAAGCCGGAGTTTTCGAGAACTGCATCGTATGTCGGGTTCGCTTCCTCTCCGTTGTAGTGAGCACCGATAATGTTGGTGATAGGCAGGTTGAAATGTTTCGCGAACTTATGATCGCGCTCGTCGCCGCAGGGTACGGCCATGATCGCACCTGTGCCATAGCCGGCCAGTACGTATTCGCTTATCCAAATCGGAATCTCACGCCCGTTGAAAGGGTTCACGGCGTAGGCTCCTGTGAACGCGCCTGTAATCTTCTTGACCTCCGCCATGCGGTCGATTTCCGAACGGCTTTCGACGTATTTGAGATACTTTTCAATTTCCTCTTTCTGACTTTCGCTGGTGATTTCCTTCACCATCTCATGCTCGGGTGCGACAACCATGAAGTCAACTCCGAAGATCGTGTCGGGACGTGTAGTGAACACGACCATATCTTTTACGGTCGACTGTTCGCTCCTGACTTCGAATCGAATCTTTGCGCCAGTGCTCTTTCCGATCCAGTTCCGCTGAATCTCTTTCATTGACTCGCTGAAATCAACTTCTTCGAGTCCCTTCAGCAATCGCTCGGCGTACTCTGTAATGCGAAGGCTCCATTGGCGCATGCGGCGTTTTACAACAGGGAATCCTCCGCGATAGCTTACGCCGTTAATCACTTCGTCGTTGGCCAGTACAGTACCCAATGCTTCGCACCAATTCACGTCGGTGTACGCGAGGTAGGCGAGGCGATACTGCATGAGTACCTCCTGACGCATCTTTTCATCGAATGACTTCCATTCTTCAGCCGTGAATTCTGCCTTGTCGGTGTTCGGAAGGTTGTATTTGATGTTGGGGAACGGATGATTCTTGTTACCCTCTGACTCAAAGATCCGCACCAGTTCGCTGATGCGCATAGCTTTTTCTTCGAGGCGGTTATACCAGCTGTCGAATATTTGCAGGAAGATCCATTGCGTCCACTTGTAGTAGGAGGGGTCGCATGTGCGAAGCTCCCGGCTCCAATCATAGCAAAAGCCGATCTTGGAGAGCTGGCGAATGAAGTTCTGAATGTTCTGTTCGGTAGACTTCGCCGGGTGGATACCATGCTCGATGGCATATTGCTCAGCCGGTAATCCGAAGGCGTCGAAGCCCATGGGGTGGAGGACATTGAAACCTTTAAGCCTTTTGTACCGGGCTACAATGTCGGATGCGATATATCCGAGCGGATGGCCCACATGCAGCCCTGCACCGGAAGGATAGGGGAACATGTCCAATACATAATACTTTGGCTTGTCTGAGATTGAAACCTTGTAGACGTCCCGTTTTACCCATTCGTTTCGCCACTTTTCCTCTATTCTCCTGATCTCTTCCTTGCTGTAATCGCTCATTGTTGTTTCAAAATGAAGGCAAAATTAGTCAGAATTTCCCCAGAATTCACACGATTCCGCAGGATTCACTGCCGATCAGCTGGATAACTGGATACTCCCGGGTTTCGACAGAAACCGCCATCGGATACACCTTAATTCAGAGAAATCCATTAATTCTGTTTATCCTGAACAAGATCCTGGAGATCCTGGATCTTCATAGGCTTGGTGATCATCTTGACCACGTTTTTGTGAAGGAGGACTTGTTCACGGTCGGTCACGCTATTTGAGCTTGTAAGGACCACAACGCGGGAATGTTGTGTGACCCGTTCGGGCAGTTCAGAAAACATATTCAGAAATGTGAACCCATCGACCACCGGCATATTCAGGTCAAGGAAGATGATGTTCGGAGGAGATTCTCCCTCAAGGTTGCGCAGCCAATCGAGTGCGCTTTCTGCAGACTTGTATGCAATGAGTTCCTTGGAGAAGTTGCAGAGTTCAAGAAACCGACGGTGGATAAACAGATCTATTTCACTGTCATCAATGAGCAGGGTCTTTTCCACCACGTTCGACATAGATACGGGTCAGAGGCTTTTCCCAAACTTACGGAAAACCGTTTAAAAACCACAAATCAGCCTAAAAATATCAGGAGGCCCGTTTCACAGGATGAAAAAATGTATTAAAATTGAATCTTCTTTATTACAGGTAAAACATGTCTCTTCATGACAGTTCGTACAACGGTAGGTCCAGCGGTCGCCGGCGTATGCTGTCATCAGTTCGAACTAAATCAAAACAATTCCATATATGAATTTACAGCGACCCGTTTACTTTTCATTCTTGGCCGTGGTAATGTTGGGTCTGGTGTCTTGTTCGCAATCAAGTGGCGACAAAGATCAGAATTCCCGCGAGTTTGACGCGGCCAACGAATCACTGAAGGAGCAGATTGAAGAGTTTTCCTATAATATTCCCCCTCCATCGGAGATCCCTTACATGCTTCAGGCAACGGGTGCGGAGTTTAATCAAAGCCTGGTCAACGGCCGCGCGAAGGTTGACCAGTACACGAGCCACAACGACAAGGCTGCTCTCAACCTCGGAGTTTATGCAGCCGATATAGGCTATTTGACTTCATACGACAAGACTCAGGAGGCAATCGATTATCTTGCTGCATGCAAGACCCTGGCCGATGATCTCCGTCTTATCGGTACGTTTGACTCTCAACTCCTTGAAAGATTCGAGAAGAATATCTCAAACAAAGACTCACTGACTACTCTCCTCGATAAGACGATGAAGGATAGTCAGAAGTATCTCCGCGATGATAATAGGAATAAGCTGTCTTCTCTCGTAATCGCGGGAAGTTTCATTGAGGGCTTGTACATCGCAACCGGTCTCATTAAGTCTTATCCTAAGAACATCCTTCCTGAAGACAACCGCAACCTCGTCCTGACTCCTCTGATGCGCGTTGTATTGGAGCAAAAGAGTTCAGTGTCAGACGTTGTGAAGATGCTTGCAAATGCTGAGCAGACTGAGACTGTCGCAGCAATCCTGGCTGACTTTAAAGAACTTGAACAAACCTATCAGAACCTCAATATCGAAGAGCAGATCAAGAATAATCGCGCTGATCTGGTGCTCAGCGATAAGAATCTCGAAGGAATTACCAACGTTGTGGAGAGAATCCGCAAGAGAGTAACCGGGTAAGTGTATCACACAGAATTAGATATGAAGGACTGGTGAACAACCAGTCCTTTTTTTTAATGGTAAGTTTCTTTCACTATCTTTAAATGCCTAATCCTGTACAGATATGAGTGAACCGCTACTGAGAGCGATATTGAGACTGTTTGCTGTTGTTGCCAAAGAGGGCGACGTTACTCGTCAGGAGCGCGACCAAATCAGGGTCTTTCTTCAGGAGCACTTGAGTCAATCTGCGGTTGAAGGTTATCTCAACTTTTTCGATGAGATAACGAAGTCTGGTCAGACAACAGTCAGCGATGTCGAAAAGATCAAACAACTCTGCCAGGAGATCAATCCCGAGCTGACACAGAAGCAAAAAATTATCATCATCCTCGACCTCGTCAGCATTATACAGGCCGACGGCACGATTTCCGAGACCGAAGAACATCTCGTCAATACGATAGGTGAGAGTTTCAAGATATCACAAGACAGGATTGCATCCATCATGACATTCGTTCTCGGCAAGACGGCGCCTGAGCTCGATCATCCTGATATTCTCATCGTCGATTCTTCTCCGGCAAACTCCTTGTCGAGGGCCAAGCACTTCTATCGCGAGCATCTCAGCGGCATCATTGCCGTTTTATACGCGGAAGATCAAGGAATTTACTTCCTGAAATACCTCGGTACAGAAGCGGTGTACCTGAACGGTGTCCCGGTGAAATCGGGCAAGATCAACGTACTGGCTGTGGGCAGCTTGTTACGGTGGGAGAAGGACGACCCGGTGTATTTCGGCGAGGTGCAGAATGTATTCAAGAAGGTGGGTGACATGACACCGATCACCTTTGAAGCACGAGACATCACCTATCAATTCCGAAACGGCAAACTCGGGTTGCGCAACATCAACCTTGCGGAAGAATCAGGCAAGCTGATTGCTCTCATGGGTGCGAGCGGTGCGGGTAAGTCGACATTACTTCACGTTTTAAACGGCTCTGAGAAGCCGTCAGGCGGCAAGGTGCTTATCAACGGGATCGATATACATAAAGAACCGCACAAAATAGAAGGTGTGATCGGATTCGTCCCGCAGGACGACTTGCTTGTCGAGGATCTGACAGTGTACCAGAACCTGTACTATGCCGCCAAATTGTGCTTCAGCGATCGTTCGGAGGAAGATATCAACACTCTTGTGTTGAAGGTTCTGGACGACCTTGGTCTTGCAGAAATTCGCGACCTGAAGGTAGGGTCACCGTTGCGGAAGACGATCAGCGGGGGGCAGCGCAAGCGACTCAATATCGGACTTGAATTGTTACGCGAGCCAGCAGTCCTGTTCTGTGACGAACCAACCAGCGGGTTGTCGTCACGCGATTCAGAAAATATCATCGATCTGCTGAAAGAACTCGCTCTCAAGGGGAAACTCGTGTTCGCCGTGATTCACCAGCCCTCGTCAGACATCTTCAAGATGTTCGATAAACTGCTTATTCTCGATACCGGAGGATATCAGATCTATTACGGTAACCCCGTTGACGCGATCACTTACTTCAAACGAAGCATTAACCTTGTCAATAGCGAGGAGGGAGAATGTCATGAATGCGGGAATGTCAATCCGGAACAGATATTCAACATCATCGAGAGTAAAGTAATCAATGAATACGGGCACTTCACCAACGAACGGAAGATTCCTGCAGAGCAGTGGAATGCCATATTCAAGAAGTTTCACCGCCCTGCGACCGTAAGAAAAGTCACAAGCGTACCCCATTCGACCCTTAGTATTCCGAGCCGAATCAAACAGATATTGCTGTTCGCTATGCGCGATGTGCAGGCGAAGCTCCACAATAGGCAGTACATGATCATCAACCTGTTGGAGGCACCTCTTCTCGCATTCATTCTTGCGTTTATCGTCAAGTACTACAACGTGACAGCGCAGGGCCAGGGAGAGTACTTGTTCAGCAAAAACCTGAATGTTCCAGCGTACCTGTTTATGAGCGTGATTGTCGCCCTGTTTATGGGGTTGACAGTGAGTGCTGAGGAGATCATTCGCGACCGAAAGATTCTGAAGAGGGAAAAATTTTTGCACCTCAGCAGAAGCAGTTACCTCCTTTCAAAAATATCAATCCTGTTTGCGCTATCCGCGATTCAGACAGCGATGTTCGTTTTTGTGGGTAACTCCATTCTTGAGATCCAGGAGATGTTCTTTCAGCATTGGTTTATTCTCTTCACCACCTCGTGTTTTGCAAATCTCCTTGGTCTGAATATCTCATCGGCATTTAACTCGGCGGTAACGATCTACATCCTGATTCCATTGCTTCTCATCCCTCAGCTTATCCTGAGCGGTGTTGTGGTAAAGTTTGACAAGCTCAACCCGCGCATTGGAAACACCGAAACCGTTCCGCTTGTGGGGGACCTTATGGCATCGCGCTGGGCGTTCGAAGCCGCGATGGTGACGCAATTCAAGGATAACAAGTTCGAGCGTGAATTCTACATGTACGATCAGGTCATGGCAGATGCCGACTTCAAGAAGATATACCTGATTCCAGAGTTGAAGACTCGTCTTCAATATGTTGTTAATAATTTCAAGTCTGGCGATCCTGATACAAAGCAACAGGTTGAAGCAAACCTTGAGGTGCTTCGTAACGGGATTGTCGGAGAGTTGAAGAAAGTCGGCGAAGACAAATTCCCACAAGTATCAAAGCTCACCACAGCGCATTTTGACTCGACACTCTACAGTGAAACGAACGACTTTCTTGCGAAACTGAGCAGTTTTTATATCAAGAGATTTAATACAGCCGATCAAAAGAAAGAAGAGAAGATCGCGAAGATGACATCTTCTCCCGAAAAGCAGAAGGAGTTTGAACAGATGCGCAACGCATATCACAACGAAACGATAGCTGAGCTGGTAAAGAATCTGGGGGAGACTCATCGCATTATCGAGAAAGATGGACGGCTTATACAAAAGATATTCCCTGTCTACAAGCAGCCTGAGCCCGAACACCTTGTAGATTTCAATGCGCAGTTTTACATGCCTGCAAAGCACTTTCTGAACAGCGATGTCGACACATACTATTTCAACATGGGTGTGATCTGGTCGATGACATTAGTGCTTGCTATGACGTTGTACTACGATGTATTGCGTAGAATCCTCAAGCTACTGGGAAGAGTAGGGGACCGGTTTGAGAAATAGCGCTAAATTGCGCCCCGGTCGATTGGAGTAAATAGTCATACATGTTTTTTGTCCTGTCAAAGACGGTGAGTTTCCTGGTGATGCCTTTCACCATTGTATTCATCCTCTTGTTATGCTCAGGAATTTCGAAGTCTCCGCGATGGCGTAAGCGCCTGTTCTGGGCGGGAATGATTCTCCTTTTCTTTTTTGCAAATGAGTTCACCGCCAACGAGGCGATGAAAGCTTGGGAGACTGAACCGATTGCTTACAGGGACATGAGACCGTATAAGCTTGGAATTGTATTGACGGGAGCGATGATCCCTGAACGCCAACCTGATGATCGCATTTATTTCGGACGCGGTGCCGATCGTGTTGTTCACACTGTTCAGTTGTACAAGCTTGGATTGATTGAAAAGATACTCGTGAGCGGAGGTAGTGGCAGGCTTGTCGACATAGGGGAAAAGGAAGCTGATGACTTCAAGAAGGCCATGATCCTTATGGGAGTGCCTGACAGCGCGATCATGGTTGAGAACTGGACCCGCAACACCCATGAGTCCGCTCACGAAGTGAAGAAAATTGTCGACAGCACGGGGTATGCTGCTTCGGACTGCTTGTTAATCACATCAGCCTTTCATATGAGGCGTTCTCTTGCCTGTTACGAGAAAGCAGGACTCCCAGTAGCAACATTTAGCACAGACTTTTACGGACGAGAGGGAACTTATTACCCCGATGCATTCCTTATTCCAAGAGTAGAAGCTTTTATCCTATGGCATCGATTGGTCAGGGAGTGGGTTGGCTTTGCTGCATATTGGGCCGCAGGGTACATCTGACATTAAACTCTTATGGTATTAACATGAAAATCACAGCACTAATTGCAACTATGGTGCTCTGGGTAGGCGTGGCAAATGCGCAGGTACAAACTCGCATCTTCAACGTTGATTCCGAACACTTCAAGAAAGCGATGGACTCTCTGTCCGGGGAGATTATAATCGACCTCCGTACTCCCGATGAACTCAAGGAAGGCAAAATCGCAGGGGCCGCTGTGATTGACTTCTTTGGAGCGAACTTCGAACCCGCGATCAAAGGACTTGATAAGTCAAAAACATATTTCTTGTACTGCGCCGGAGGAGGCCGAAGTTCCGAGACCGCTGAACTCATGAAGGAACTAGGCTTCAACACGATTTACAATCTTGAAGAAGGGTTCAATGGATGGAAGAAGAAGGGGTTGCCAGTGGAGAAGAGATGACATTCACCACTCACTACTTCATCGCCTGCAACTTCGGAATCACATCCTCCAAATACGGAATCACTGCAGATCCGTGAGTCTCTCCAGGGAAGATGATTAATTCCAGCTTGTCGGGGTTGGCGCCGCTGTCGAGGAAGTGATCGTAAACCACTTCGCTGTTGACAGCGGGAACGACTTCATCTGCAGACCCGTGATACATGAACATCGGTGCGACCGGTACCCAGTCGATGGGAGAGTTCTCTGCGAACTTTTCCTCGAGGAAACCGTTGGCGGCATACTCGGCGTCGTTGTCCAATACTTCTTCGCGAACTAATCCCGGGATGTTCTTGGTGAGTTCTGCATTGATGTCGCTTCCGGAATTTATTCCGTCGAAGAGACCGGGAATTTTGGAAGCATACGGTTCATTGAAGAATTCTCCGATGAGCCCGTTGCGTTCATAATACGATTGGTAGCTCATGCCGATGTACGCGAGGTAGTAGGGATCGGGATAGTTAGACGCAGGGCGAAGATATTCAAAAAGATGGTTGATGTCATAACCTCCGGCGCCCGGGAAAGACGCGACCACTTCAAAACCTTCGACGGGATCAGACTCGAGTGCTTTGTGTGCTGCCATCGTCACATATCCTCCCTGTGAATAACCGGCGAGGAATACGCGCCCATCGAAGTTCGCGTTCCTTTCGTTGGTAAGCTCCTTTGCAGCGAGCAACATACTGATGACTGCGTCTGCAGTCGGCTCCTCGATATAGTATGGGTGGAAAATATCTTGTGACTCGGCGAATCCAATCAGGTCAGGTACAACTGTAATGAAGCCCATTGACGTCAATGCTGAATACGCAACAACATCTTCGCTGTTGAGAGGTTGCGCTGACGGAGTCTCAGCTTGCTCAACCGTTGTTCCACGGTGAAAACTTACGATTGGAAATTCATTGGAGGACTTTGGCAGAAGCACAAGTCCCGAGGCATTGATCTCATTGCCTTTGTAAGTTGTGCGATACGTGATCTTCAGTACTTCAACATCGTATGCAAGCAAATCAACATCGATGTCTCTACCGGACAGTTGAACAAAAACTTTAAGACTTGCGAGTGACCTGGATCCGAGGGACGTAGTCTCGATCAGGGTTTCATTGACAGGCTTGGGTGCTGGATCTTCCTTATCCGAACAAGATGCGATGAAGATGACGACAAGGGAAAACCACTTAGTGAGAGAATGCTTTTTAACTATCATAACTGTAAAGCTATGACAACCGAGTCAAAAAATAAACAGCCATAAAGGCCTAAATGAAAAAGGCCACCGTTTGTGGCCTTTGATCTTGATACGTTTGAATCTCACTAAGGGTTGATAGGAAGTCCGGTAGCACTGTACTTGGTCAATTTAGCTTTGGGCACACTTCCTCCAAACTTCGCGTTGATTGCATCGATAAAGATGTTTGCAATGAATGCATAACCCCTAGAGTTTGGATGGAGTCCGTCTTCCGAATATATTCCCGTAGGAGGATTGATATTCGGTGTGTAAGTGAGACCGTCTGAAATTCCTGCTGTCGCGGTTACGAGACTATTGAATGCAGCGCTGACGTCTGCAAAAGCAAGACGGCTCGAGTATGTTGGAGATTCAGCCAAGGTCTTGATATACGCATTGAATTCGGTCAGATGTGTGAGAACTGAATCTCTTTCCTGTGGAACGATCACGTAGCGGTCATCGACTGGCACTGACACGCCCAGTACCTGGTTCGGTCCGATTTCCTGGCCCAATATGGCACCGGTAGACAAGGGAATGATATCCGTTGACTTTGCCTGACGCGCCAACGCATATGGTTTAAGGCCTGCGGCGGGGCCCGCCATGTAGGGAGAGAGATCTGTCAGGTTTTCGTCCTTCATAAGGATGGCGTTCTGTCCTGCAGTGAAGGTTAATTTTCTAAGTGCAGCCTCGTCCTCATCAATCACTTCAGCCGCGACCATCGCATCGAGAAACGCATTGTAGTTGTCAGCAATGTTTGCGGTAAGCGCAGCCGCAGTATTCGCATCGATCGGAATCGGATTCCATGGTACCGATGTGAAGTGCGGCATCACAAACGGGTTTGGAAAATTGGCAACAACTCCTTTGGCAGTCGTGCTTGTCTGGACGAAGATTGTCCCTATAAGTCCGCCGTACTGAGTTTTGAAATCATCGACCGTTGTCAAGGGTGCGACCTTTGCATCACCCCCGTATGCAGCGTAGAGGATCGCGTCGTCCATTCCCATCCACACCAGGACAAACGTTCCTCCGTTGGCAATTGACGATGCTGCATCTGCCAGTAGGGTTGAGGTACCCGGAGCGGAAGCAAACCTCCCATAGAAGGGACTGAATCGAGGATCAAGTCCCGCCAATGTCCAGTCTCCGGTCTGTGGGATAAATGCTTGTCCCATAAAAATTGCCGGGACGCTAAAGTTGTTCAACTGATTGACACCAACTGCTCCGGCCGACCCTGTATACATAAATCCCGGATTAACCTGAGGATTAGGGATGGCCTCCATTCCTGACGCAAGTGGTGCTGGTTGAGGAGGGGACCCCTGAAGTCTGAATCGTCCAAAGACATTATTTCCCTGGGGATTGGGAGAAATGAATATGTTGAATCCGTTTGGAGAGTTGATGTTGGGTTGATTGAATGCACCTCCGCCGACGCAGGCAAAACGATCAGCGAGTATTGCAGCAAGAGAATTATCCTGACCTTGCGTGAACAATGCTCCGGCTTGGAATCCCGCTGTGTAGGAGGTTCCCAATGCGATGAACTTGGAAAAGCTAACATCTCCTGCTGTGGCGCCGGCGGGGCACGCAGGATCCGGGGCTTCCGGACAAATGATCGACGGATCATCCGAAGGACAGGGACTTGCAGAGTTGTCAACCAATTCCTGCTCACACGACGTAGCGACAATCGCGAACGCCACGACATGAAGTATATAACTCAGTTTTTTCATTGTCTTGTCAGTTAAGGAATTCATCGAATGTCAGCGAGATATAGTATTGCTGGCCTACGAAGGGGCCACCGAGATTGGTTCTGTAGTCCTTGCCGGCGATGTTAGTGCCACCAATCTTGATGATTGTTTTAATGGATGGCACTTTGTAGCTGACCTGCGCATCGAGGAGACCAAACTCAGGCACAGTCCATTCTCCAAAGTCTGATTGCCACAGGAAGTCTTCCTGCCAGCGGAAGTTGATATTGAACCCGAGGTTTCTTG
>Ga0065721_10005093_pt1 | contig 16580 bp, 12 predicted proteins | sample Mesricmetagenome_FD_59108 | JGI IMG/M metagenome (GOLD analysis project Ga0065721, IMG submission 59108) | Mesophilic microbial community from rice straw/compost enrichment Sample: eDNA_1 v2 (version 2) | ecosystem: Engineered > Solid waste > Grass > Composting > Bioreactor | place: USA: Davis... | reverse complement strand
AAGCAAAGAAGGGAGGGTGGCTTCTCCATTATTGAAGTAATTCTGGTGGTACTGACGGTGGGATTACTGCTCGCCATTATCATGAAAAATTATGCGGACGCAGTATTGCAAGAACGCCGCACCATCGCTCAGCAAACCCTCTATACCGTAGTGGGTTTGCAGGAGCGTTGGTTTGTGCGCATGTATGAATACGCCAGATCCATTGACGAAGTGGGTGGGCCTGATGTAGCAGGTGATTATTATCTGCTGCAAGTAACCCAGGACCCCTGCGGCAACAGCAGTTGTTACACCATCACGGCGATTGCCCAGGGTGAGCAAGCGGAGGATCAGGAATGTGAAAGGATGTCGATCAATAATCTCGGCGTGCGCCGCGCCTCAAGTCGCGACAATCGCGATACTACGAGTATTTGTTGGGAGTCCAGTTAATCCAATTACAATTGCCGCCTAGCTCTCGCAATTAACGGGGCCGGCTGCCACTATTCCATCTGCCCCTGCCCTCGCCAAATAGGGACGTCCCGGCATGTTGGTAATGACGCGCCGGATCAGCGTTGGTTCCACCTGACGTGGGCACAGGAAAATACTCCCGTATGGATTCGCACTGCCATCGTTAAAGTAGCGGATAAATCGCATGCCTGATGCACGCAGGCGAGCATCACCCGCAAAATCCAATTGCAGTTCTGATTCCACAGTCTCGTCATCATCCACCTGACGATTATTATTACCGTCGAAGAAGATCACAAAACGCCCGATGTTATCGCGCACGCATTTTTTTTCCGCATCGATCCCGCAAAATATCATTTCATGCCCGGAAAAAATCGCAAGTTCTCGGGTTTTTTGTAAGTGGCGAAGGATTTGCCGCGCTTCAGCATCGGCGTTGTGCTTGGAGAAAATTCGCTGCAGGTCGGGGAGCCCAACACCTAGGAGTAGAGCGGCGATAGCGACGGCAATAATCAATTCAATTAAAGAGAATCCCTGTTCCCTGGTCATAAGCCCTCCTTGGCTCAAATGTCATCCTGGAATTATTTTGACGGGGCGGAGCAGAAGTTTATGTAGGAAATTGCCGCTGCAGTCAGTCCGATTCCAGCCCGAGTTTTTGCAGGCGATAGCGCAGGGAGCGGAAGGTGATGCCCAACTCGCGCGCGGCCACGGTTTTATTCCAGCGCACGGCTTCCAATGCGCCCAGAATAACTTCTCGCTCGATTTCGGCAAGGTATTCATCCAGCGAGGCATATTCATTGCAGCGGGCGTAGTGATCAATTTTTCCGCCTTCAGCCATTCGTTTTGTCGGAGCTGATATCGGCGGTGGGGCGGCGTGCAGCTGCAGGTCGCGCGCCTTGATTACATTGCCCTCGCACAGAGTAAAAGCGCGTTCGAGAATATTTTCCAGTTCGCGCACATTGCCCGGGAATTCGTATTGGCGCAGTTGCTCCATGGCATCGGCGCTCATCTCCGGCATGGGCACGTCAATTTCTTGAGCCAGCTTGCGCAAAATATGTTGCGCCAATACCGGCAAGTCCTCTTTGCGCTCGCGCAGTGGCGGTACGCTCAATTGAATAACGTTCAGGCGGTAAAACAGGTCCTGGCGGAAATGGCCTTTGTCCACCTCTTTGGCGAGGTCCTTGTGGGTGGCGGACAAAATGCGCACATCGGTTTTGATTTCCGCGGAGGCGCCTACCGGGCGCACGGCTTTTTCCTGAATTGCGCGCAACAGCTTTACCTGCATTTCCAAAGGCAAATCAGCGACTTCGTCGAGAAACAACGTGCCGCCTTCCGCCGCCTGAAACAGGCCCTGCTTGTCCTGGTGGGCGCCGGTAAAACTGCCTTTTTTGTGGCCGAAAAATTCGCTTTCCATTAATTCATTGGGTATGGCACCGCAGTTGACCGGAATAAACGATCCGCTGGCGCGAGGGCCGAGTTCGTGAATCGAGCGGGCGACCAGCTCTTTACCACTGCCGGATTCCCCGGCGATATAAACCGGCGCCTGTGAGCGCGCCAATTTGCGAATGCTGATCTCGAGATTTTGAATAGCCTTGGAATTGCCGATCAATCGCGACGAGCGCGGCTGTGAGGATTGATCGGGCAGGCGGCTGGATTGCACGGCGGCGGATACCAGCTTGCGCAACGAGGAGAGATCCACGGGTTTCGACACAAAGTCAAATGCGCCCGCTTTCATCGCTTCCACCGCCGTATCCATATTGCCGTGCGCGGTAATGACGGCGACCGGCACGTCCGGATGTTTCAACTGCATCAGTTTTACCAGCTCTATGCCGTTGCCGTCCGGCAGGCGCATATCAGTCAGACAGAGGTGGTATTCATTGGCATCGATCAGCTGTTTGGCCTCGGCAACGGATCCGGCGCTTTCCGTGTCTATGTCCATGCGCTGCAGCGTGAGCTCCAGCAATTCGCAGATGTCGGGTTCGTCGTCAATGATCAGCGCTTTGAGTTGCGTCATGGCAGCTTGGCTCTTGTTTTGGTCGTTGTAATTGCGGTTTAGAACATGCGTTGAAAATGGGAAAAATCGATTCGAAAGCAGCTCTTTCCGTCCGCAGTTCTATGGTAATGGAGACTGGCTTGGTTGATTTCGCAAAGCTCCTTGGAAATATACAACCCGAGGCCTGAACCGCGCTCCTCGGTGGTGTAAAAGGGGTCGAACACCTGGGCCAGTTGGTCATCGCGGATACCGGGGCCGTAATCGATGACTTCCAGATAACTGATATCGTCGTTGCGCGATTTGCTCACTTTCAATGTCACCCGCGCGGTGCCGGTGTATTGGCGGCTGTAGCGCAAACCATTGTCGAGCAGGTTGGTGAGCACCTGGGACAAATGGGTTTGATCCATTTTCACCAGATGCCGCTGCGTGTCCATATCCAGCTCGATCACCACATTCTGCCCGGTGCTGTATTGCGCGATAAAGCGCGGCAGCCACTGGGTAAGATCAAAGGTTTCCGGCTGTGGTTCCTTGCGGCGGGAGAGGGCGAGTGTGCTTTCGACAATCTGGTTCACCCGCTGCGAGTGCTGGTGAATGATTTCGGTCAAGCGCTTGTCACCTTTGGAAATATTAGGCGACTCGGCCAGCAATTGCGCGGCGTGGGAGATTGCCCCCAGCGGATTGCGGATTTCGTGCGCGATGCTCGCGGTCAGCCTTCCCAGTGAAGCCAATTTCAACTGCTGGGCCTGCTGTGTCATCACCCGGTGGTCTTCGATATAAATTACCGTGCGGGCGCTGGCGCCGAGTTCCAGCGTGGAAAGACTCACCCTGGCCTGCTGGCCGGCGCGCAGCTCCAATACTGGCGGCGGCCCGTTTTGGGGGTTTTCCTGCCAGTTGCTTACCAGAGTGGCGAGGGGGGAGATACTCCCCAGCCCCAGATCGCGATAATCGCTTTCCAATGACAAATCCAGCAGCCGCAGTGCCGAGTCGTTAATCAGTTCAATGCGATTGTTGCTGTCCACCACAATGATGCCGGTGCGCATGCGCGCGACGATTGCCTGCGCCAAACGCTGCAAATGCGCGGCGAAAGCGGCCTGCGCCGCGGCTTCCAGATTGCTGGTGCGCAGTTTTTCGGTGAGGAACTGAAATATATAGGCGGTGCAGAACAGCAGAACGCCGAGAAATCCAGCGGAAAATAAACCCTTGCTGCTGATTTGCTGGAGTTGGAACAAATACAGGGTTTCCGCGATAACCAGCAGGCTCGCCATGGCGGCGAAGGCGATGCCCAATTGCCCGCGGATAAAAATGCCCGCCATGGCAACAATCATCAACATCAGATAACCCAAACCGCTTTCGATGCCGCCGCTGGCGTGAATCAGCAGTACCAGTGCCACCACGTCGACAATCAACGAGCCGACCAGGCGGTTGAACGAGTTCACCAATTTGCGCGGTTTGACGAAAACCGAAGTGAACAGACAGATGCCGAGGTAGCTGAGGGACGTCCAGAGAAACAGCAGAGGGTGAAGCGCACCGAGAAAATATTTGGGTGTTGCGACCAAATAGGCGCCCAGGAGAAAAAACGCCAGCACGGTGCGGAAATAAAAATAGATCTTGAGCAGCGTCGGATTGTGTTGGACGTTCACCATGACGGTAGCCGACTGTTAATGATTATTGTGTTTTGGTCCGCGATAAGGAGCTACAGATAAAAAAGGCAGCCTGAGCTGCCTTTTTGCTGTGTTCAGCCTGCGCCGGGACGCGGGGCCTCGGCATTTTGGAATTCCGGATCATACTGCCGGCGGGTATCAAAGCCGGCGAGTTCCGCCCGTTCAAAAAGCCCAAAGGTGAGATAGCTGAACCAGCCGCGTCTGTGCCGTTTCAAATAATAGGTCTGATCAAATTTGCCGTCTTCGGTCAGCGCCGGATAATCTGGAAAATTCGCCGCCAGCACTTTTAACGCTGTCTCCGCCATATCTTCCATGCCCATCAGGTAATAGGCCTGGGTCATAACCGCCAGTCCATCCGGAACAGCAGGGGCTTCCTGGAAATTTTCGACAACATAGTTGCCGCGTTTTGCCGCAGCCAAAAAAGCGCCGCGGCGGAAATAATAATTGGCGACGTGAATTTCATAACGGGCGAGCACATTGCGCAGATAAATCATGCGCTTCTGCGCGTCGGGCGCGTAGGGGGAATGGGGAAAGCGCTGAATAAATTGCGCGAAATGTTCGTAGGAATCACGGGCGCCGCCGAGGTCGCGGTCGGTGTTGTCGGCGCCGAGCAGTGAGCCGACAAAGCCGCTTTCACGGTTAAAGCTGGCAAGACCGCGCATATAAAATGCGTAATCCACATTGCGGTGCTGAGGGTGCAGGCGGATGAAGCGGTCGGCGTTGGCGATCACGTCTTCATAGTCTTCAGCGCGATAGTGGGCGTAGATCAATTCCAACTGAGCCTGTTCGCCGTAAGTGCCGAAAGGAAAATTTTCCTCGAGCATTTGCAGGGTCTTGATAGCGGCCTGCCAGGCGCGGTTGTTCATGTGTTTTTGTGCGCTTTCATAAACTTCCTGTTCGGTCAGTCCTTTGCGCTTCTCTTCATTGTTGGTGGCGCAGGCGCTGAGAATCGCTAGAATGACGCACATTACGAGGGTGGTAAAACGCATTTATACCCGCTCTTAACTCTTAATTAGATGGCAAAACAAAAGGTCTTCCGCCCGCCTGGGGCCGGGGACGGTGCAGTGTAGCCAGTCGTGCAGAAGAACTCAATGAAACAGCAAATTTCCCAACAGAGCCGGATTTCCCTTGAATTGTCGGGGCAGCGCTTGGATCAGGTCGCCGTCCAGTTGTTCCCACAATTCTCCCGGGCGCGTCTGCAGGAGTGGATCAAGTCGGGCCAGATCACCCTGGCCGGCAAAGTCGTCAAACCCAATACCAAGGTCGCGGGCGGTGAAACCCTCCAGTTGGACGTGGAGCTGCGCAATGAAGGCGAGTGGGAGGCCGAGGACCTCGGGCTCAATATCGTTTACGAAGATGACGACCTGCTGGTGATCGACAAGCCCGCCGATCTGGTGGTCCATCCCGCCGCCGGCAACGAGGACGGCACTTTGTTGAACGGCCTGTTGCACCATCTGCCTGAGCTGCAGCAGATGCCGAGGGCGGGCATAGTGCACCGCCTGGACAAGGACACCACCGGCCTGATGGTGGTGGCGAAAAACCTGGAAGCGCAAAACCAACTGGTGCAGCAGCTGCAGGCGCGCACCGTATCGCGCCAGTATGTCGCGGTGGTGGTCGGCGCCATTCCTCCCCACGGCCAGGTGGATGCCCCCATAGGGCGCGATCCCTTTAATCGGATCAAAATGGCGGTGGTCAAATCCGGTGGTAAAGAGGCCATCACCCATTTCCAGCGACTGGCCCGTCTGGGGCCCATGAGCCTCGTGCGCTTGAAGCTGGGGACAGGCCGCACGCATCAGATCCGCGTCCATATGGCTCATCTGGGTTTTCCGCTGCTCGGCGATCCTCTGTACGGCCGGCAGTTGCCGCGCCTGGTTGACGTGGATGAATCGACCGCGCAGCTGATCGCGCATTTCCCTCGCCAAGCTCTGCATGCGGAGCAGCTCTCCCTCCAGCACCCGCGCACGGGCGAAACCTGCACATGGCAATCTCCCTGGCCGGCAGACTTTGCCGACTTGGTGCGCGCTTTGGGCGGGCGGGTACATGACTCAGCCTGAGCCGCTGCAGCTGCTTGAACCCGTCTGGCCCTGTCCGGCCAATGTGCGCGCGGTGATTTCCACCCGGCGCGGCGGTGTCAGCCAAGCACCCTATGCCAGTGCGAATCTCGGTGACCATGTGGGTGACGATCCCACAGCGGTGGCGCGTAATCGCGATTTTCTTGCGCAACAGATCGGCGTGCAGCAGTGGCCCTGGCTGCAGCAGATTCACGGTGTCGCGGTGCAACGAATCTCGGGGAAATTGCAGCAGGGAGTCTGTGCTGATGCCGTCTACACGTCTCAGCCCGGAATCGCCTGTGCAGTACTGACAGCGGACTGCCTACCCATTCTGTTATGTGATGTCACCGGTACCCAAGTGGCTGCCGCGCATGCGGGCTGGCGTGGGCTTGCTGCAGGTGTCATCCAAAATACCGTAACCGAATTTTCCTCTCCGCCGGTCGAACTTATGGCCTATCTCGGCCCCGCAATCGGGCCGCGTCACTTTGAAGTAGGAGAGGATGTGTATCGCGCCTTCGCCCAGCTATTTGAAAAGGCGGGGGCGGATATGGAGTGGCGGGAGAGTTTCAGACCATCAAACAGACCGGGACACTTCTACGCCAATCTCTATGGCCTGGCGCGCTGTGTGCTGCAGCAGTTGGGTGTGCAGCAGGTATTTGGCGGTGATTTTTGTACCTATGCGGATGCTGAACGGTTTTATTCCTACCGCCGCGATGGCGTGACCGGGCGAATGGTCAGCGCCATCTGGTTGCAGCCTTAATCCTGAACGTGTTTCTTTAATCCTGAGTCTGTTTCTTTAAATAATCTGCAAGGCGCGAAGCCCAGCGTTTGGACAGCATTTTAAAGTCGCGCAGATTTTCCACTCGATTGGTGGGTTTCAAATCGCCCAGGCCGCCGAAGGCGCGGGTTTCACTGTGATCGGATAGCGCCACCAGCGGTGCGCCGCTGCTGCCATCGCGCAGTTGCAGGTCCAAACGCGCCGCCCCCGAATGCTGAACGTAATCCCGGGTATGGCCGCGGAATGACAGATCGGGTGCGGTGATGCGAAAACGGGTGAGGGTGGGTACCACCACCAGCGTGTCTTCCGCCGGCTGCTCTACCAACTGCCAGCCAAGTTCCTTGCTCAAAGTGTCTTCCAGCGCCTTGCGCAGGGCGCCGGTGTAGGATTCGCGAATACGCTCTTCATCCCGCTGGGTCATATCGCGTTTAAATTCGCGCAGCCAATCTTTATCGAATTCGAGGGTCGGCTGCAGCACGGAGAAGGTTTTATAACGCTGCAACTCCAATCCCTGATCCAGAGCAATCTTGCTCGAATCAAAGCCTTTGATGTCCGTCGCCGTCCATTGCACCGCCGGCTCTTGGTCTAACACCACCACGGGTTTGGGAGTGGCGTGTACGGCGAGACTCAAGCAGGCTGCTAGCAAACCGCCCAGCAGCGGAGAGATACCGCGCCAAACCGATAAGTTACGGATTCTCATAAAGCGCCTCGCAAAAATGTCAGTCGATCATTGGCGGCGATTATGGGTGCCGCCCGGTTGGATTAGAAAGAGTTGCGCGACAAAGATTCCACATTCCGGCCGTCTGCACATGTAAAAAAATGTCGCCTCCAGCGGGTTTGCGCCAGATCAAGTTTTGCTGTTATCGCTTCTGGTTTGCTTGATTTTGTCCAGCTCTGCCCAAATCTACTCAAGCAAATCCAATCTTCTCAAGTAAAAATTGTTGCCCACAGACGGGGTTTCCTCATGCGAATAGATCGTTTCACCAACCAGTTGCAGATCGCGCTTTCCGATGCACAGTCCGTCGCGGTCGGCCGCGACCACAGCCAATTGGAAGCGGTGCATTTGGCGCAGGCCATGTTGGAGCAGCAGGGCGGTGGCGTGCGCCCGTTGCTGACCGCGGCGGGTTTTGATGTGGCGGGTTTGCGCAACGCATTACGCAAAGCGTTGGACGATCTGCCGAAAATCCAGAATCCCACCGGCGATGTGCATATGTCTCAGGAGTTGGGGCGATTGTTGAATTTGGCGGATAAACAGGCGCAGAAACAGGGCGACAAATTTATTTCCAGTGAAGCGGTTTTGCTCGCCGCTCTGCAGGACGGCAACAATGCCCTGAGCAAATTGCTGAAGCAGTTCGGCGATCAGCGGCGTTTGGAGCAGGCCATTCAAAAAGTTCGCGGCGGCGAGACGGTGGACAATCCGGAAGCAGAAGGTCAGCGCCAGGCGCTGGATAAATACACCGTGGACCTCACCGCGCGCGCGGAGTCCGGCAAACTCGATCCGGTGATCGGCCGCGACGATGAAATCCGCCGCACTATTCAGGTTCTGCAGCGCCGCACCAAAAATAACCCGGTGCTGATCGGCGAGCCCGGCGTGGGTAAAACCGCGATTGTGGAAGGTTTGGCGCAGCGTATTATCAACGGCGAAGTGCCGGAAGGGCTGAAAGATAAACGTCTTTTGTCTCTGGACCTGGGCGCGCTGCTGGCCGGCGCAAAATTCCGCGGCGATTTTGAAGAGCGTCTGAAAGCAGTGCTGAACGAGTTAGGTAAACAGGAAGGCCGCATCATCCTGTTTATCGACGAACTGCACACCATGGTCGGCGCCGGCAAAGCGGATGGCGCCATGGATGCGGGCAATATGCTCAAACCCGCATTGGCGCGTGGTGAACTGCACTGCGTCGGTGCCACCACTCTCGACGAATATCGCAAATACATCGAGAAGGATGCGGCGCTCGAGCGTCGCTTCCAAAAAGTACTGGTGGACGAGCCGACGGAAGAAGACACCATCGCGATTCTGCGCGGTTTGAAAGAGCGTTATGAAGTGCACCACGGTGTGGACATCACCGACTCGGCCATTATCGCCGCCACCAAATTGTCGCAGCGTTATATCACCGACCGGCAATTGCCGGACAAGGCGATCGATTTGATCGACGAAGCGGCGAGCCGTATCCGTATGGAAATCGATTCCAAACCGGAGGAAATGGACCGCCTGGAACGCAAGCTCATTCAATTGAAAATTGAACGCGAAGCNGTGAAAAAAGACGAGGATGAGGCGGCGCGCAAACGNNTGGAAAAAATTAACCAAGATATTGNAAACCTNGAGCGCGAATACGCGGATCTCGACGAAATCTGGCGCTCGGAAAAAGCGGCTTTGCAAGGCTCACAGGGAATCAAGAGCAATTTGGAGCAGGCGCGTCTGGATCTCGAAAGCGCGCGCCGCGCCGGCGACTTAGCACGTATGTCGGAATTGCAATACGGCATTATTCCCGCGCTGGAAAAACAACTGGATATGGCGAGCCAGGCGGAAATGCTGGAAATGCGCTTGTTGCGCAATCGCGTTACCGATGAGGAAATCGCCGAGGTCGTGTCCAAATGGACCGGTATTCCGGTTTCCAAAATGTTAGAAGGCGAGCGGGAAAAATTACTGCGCATGGAAGATGCCTTGCACAACCGCGTGATCGGTCAGAATGAAGCGGTCAATGCAGTCGCCAACGCGGTACGACGTTCGCGCGCCGGCTTGTCGGATCCGAATCGCCCGAACGGTTCTTTTTTATTCCTCGGTCCCACCGGCGTGGGTAAAACCGAACTGTGCAAATCTTTGGCGGAATTCCTGTTCGATACCCAGGACGCTATGGTGCGTATCGATATGTCGGAATTTATGGAAAAACATTCGGTGGCACGACTTATCGGCGCACCTCCAGGTTATGTGGGTTACGAGGAGGGTGGTTATCTCACCGAAGCTGTGCGGCGTAAACCTTATTCGGTGGTGTTGCTGGACGAAGTGGAAAAAGCGCATCCGGATGTGTTCAACATTCTGCTGCAGGTGCTGGAGGATGGCCGCCTGACCGATGGTCAGGGCCGCACGGTGGATTTCCGCAATACGGTGGTGGTAATGACATCGAACCTTGGCTCGGATCGCATTCAGGAGTTGGCGAATAATCGCGCGTTCGACACGATTAACTTTGACGGCTCCCGCGATGATGAGAGTCAGAACGAGAATCGCTACTACGCGATGAAAACTGCAGTGATGGAAGTGGTGGCACGCCATTTCCGCCCGGAATTCATCAACCGTATCGATGAGGTGGTGGTATTCCATCCGCTGGCGGCCAATCAGATTATGGGTATCGCCGAAATCCAGCTGGGCCTGTTGCGCAAACGTCTCGCCGAGCGAGATTTGCGTTTGGACTTGGCGCCGCAGGTGATGGAGCGGCTGGCGGAAGCGGGCTTCGACCCAGTGTATGGCGCGCGGCCGTTAAAACGCGCTATCACGCAGATGATCGAAAACCCCTTGGCGCAGGAAGTCCTCGCCGGAAAATTCGCTCCTGGCGATACCATCTCTGCGGAATTAGTGGGTGAGAAGGTGGTATTTACCCCGCGCCGTTAAAGCGCGATCCCGCTCCGGCACTGCCGGAGCGGGATTTTATTATTCAGCGGCTGGAGCTGCGGGTTTACAGAAACGTTCGATTGCCCGCTGGGTAAGAGAAATTTCCTGGCGCACTTCCTCCTCCGACAATTCCTTCAAATTGCCATCCCGCCCTTCCATTTGAATCCGGCTGTTGCTTTGCAATATGGCGAGGCGTTCGCGCTCGATGCGGCAGCGCTCCGCATTGGGATCGGCTGCTTGAGCTGTTTCGGCTTCCTCTGCGTCTCGCGCCGGATTGCTCAGGCTATTCGAGCGTTTGGTGGTTACTCTTTCCGCATTTACGCCTTTGGGCGGCTTGTCGGTGAAGTGAACAACGCCGCGGGAGTCTGTCCAGCGATAGAGTTCGGCTGCGGAAGCAACGCCCAGGGAAAAGATCAGCAGAAGACCTGTGCCAATGCCAGTCAATGTTTTACGGCAGCTTGCGCGGGAATGTCGTGCGGTTGTCATGTCATTACCTTCAGGTGGTCATCTGTTGCGGTTTTTATACAGCGCTGTGCTTGAGTATAGCGCCGCTTGGCGTTTGGGTTTGTGTTGCGCTCGGCAGCTTGTATGCGCCATCAGCGCGTGGTGGTGATCAGCCGCTCGATAAAGGCATCGGTGGCGGGATCAAGCACCTGCCGGCTGGGATCGGCTTCAAACCAGGCAATCGTTCTTTTGATGCCGTCCCTATAGGGAATCTGCGCGCGGAATTCCGGCACTAGGCGTTTGATCTTGCTGTTATCGAAGATGGCGCTTACGGATTTGTCGCCCAGCAAAGTGCCGCGGTAATCCGGATCCATGGCGCAGATGCGATCGGAGGTTACATGCACGATTTTGGCTTCTGCACCCACCGCTGCCGCCGTGAGTTGGTAGATCGTGTCCCAGGTCAAAAATTCATCAGAAGTGATGTGGAAATCCTCGCCTATAGCGGCGCTGTTGCCGAGCAGGCCGACAAAACCGCGAGCAAAATCATCCGCATGCGTGAGCGTCCAGACGGAGGTGCCATCGCCCTGAACCACTACCGGATTGCCCTGTTTCATCCGCATTACTGCCGTGTACTCCTGCCAGCCGCCGATGGTCAGGGGAATGACCGTGGAATAGGTGTGGGAGGGTCGCACGATGGTGGCGGGAAAGCCGCCGCTTTCATAGGCGTGAACCAGCGTTCGCTCCGCAGTGATCTTATTGCGTGAATATTCCCAAAAGGGATTTTCCAGCGGGGTGCGTTCGGTGATATAGGGAGTAGGGCCAGGATTTTGGTAACACGATGCCGAGCTGATAAACACGTATTGGCGGGTTTTGTCTCGGAATAAATCTATGTCCCGCTCCACTTCTGCGGCGGTAAAGGCAATCCAGTTAACGACCACATCCCATTCCCGCTTCACCAGGGCGAGTTGCGTCGTGCTGTCATGAATATCGCCGCGAATAAAATGCGCGCCCGGCAAATCCGGGTGACTGCCGGTGCGATTCAGCAACCAGAGTTCGTGTCCCTGGGATAACAACAGGCGAGTAGTGGAAAGGCTGATATTGCCAGTGCCGCCGATAAACAGAATCTTCATGCGGATATCTCGGGGAAAAGCGACCCGGGAGTGTATACAAGTGAAAAAATGGCGTCGAGGCCGCTATTCCACGGTGCGTCATGCTTGACTTTGCCCAGTCAGTAGAGAAAATGAACAGTTCGCCAGATGGCTGGCAGACTCCGTCGATAGACCTCGGCGCGATCGCTCTGCTCAGCGGCAAATCAACCCTTTGCCCGACCATCCTGAAGTGCGGGGGCGCATACCCGAGCAGCCCTACTCAATAGCGTATCCGGCTCCGAAAGGAGGTTACCCGCTTTAACAAAGCGGCGTTATTGAGTCAGCTTCAACAAATCGCAACTTATTCGGTTCAGACTCCGGGTTTGATTACCTGGGGATTTTGCTATTGCAGCATTTTGAACCCTGCGATCCTTTATCCTTAAACCTGACAACAGAGGACAGTAACAGTGGAATTACTTTCCGGCGGTGACATGCTGCTACGAGCCCTGGCGGACGAAGGCGTTGAGTGCATTTTCGGCTACCCGGGTGGTGCGGCATTGCATATTTACGACGCCTTGTTTCGCCAGCAGAAAGTCAAACACGTGCTGGTAAGGCACGAACAGGCCGCTACTCACGCGGCCGACGGTTATGCGCGCTCCACCGGGCGCGTGGGTGTGGTGCTGGTCACTTCTGGCCCCGGCGCCACCAATGCGATTACCGGTATCGCCACAGCCTATATGGACTCCATTCCCATGGTGGTGATCTCCGGCCAGGTTCCCGCCGAAAAAATCGGTGAGGATGCCTTCCAGGAAACCGACATGGTGGGTATTTCCCGTCCGATCGTGAAGCACAGCTTTTTAGTCAAGGACGCGCGGGATATTCCGGCGATTGTGAAAAAAGCCTTTTATATCGCCGCAACCGGCCGTCCCGGCCCGGTGGTCATCGATATCCCTAAAGACATCACCAATCCGGCGGATAAGTTTGAGTATTACTATCCGGAACGGGTGAAACTGCGCTCCTACACGCCCGCCCAGCGCGGCCACGCCGGTCAGATCAAAAAGGCGGTGCAGCTGTTGTTGTCCGCCAAGCGCCCGGTGATTTATGCCGGTGGCGGTGTGATTCTGGGGAACGCTTGCCAGCAGCTCACTGATCTCGCGCGCCGTTTGGATGCGCCAGTGACTAATACCTTGATGGGTCTCGGCGCTTATCCGGGCACTGACCGTCAGTTTGTCGGCATGTTGGGTATGCATGGCTTTGTCGAAGCCAATTTCGCTATGCACCATGCGGATGTGATTCTGGCCGTGGGCGCGCGCTTTGATGATCGGGTAACCAATACCCCGAACAAATTCTGCCCCAATGCCAAAATCATCCATGTGGATATAGATCCCGCGGCCATTTCCAAAACCGTGGTGGCGGATGTTCCCATCGTCGGTCCGGTGGACAGCGTTCTGAACGACATGCTGGAAATCCTCTCCAGCGCGGAAGAAAAACAGGACGCCAAGGCGATCGAGGAGTGGTGGAAGCAGATCAACGAGTGGCGCGAACGCTACGGCATTCTCGTCAAGCCGCGCTATCGCACCGATGGCGACATGATCATGCCGGAAGAGGTGATTTCAACACTGTTCGAAGTCACCAAGGGCGACGCCTATGTGGCCTCGGATGTCGGCCAGCACCAGATGTTCGCCGCGCAATACTATCCCTTCGACAAGCCCCGTCGCTGGATCAACTCAGGCGGCCTGGGCACCATGGGCTTCGGTCTGCCGGCGGCCATGGGCGTGCAGTACGCCAACCGCGATGCGACCGTCGCCTGTGTTACCGGCGAGGGTAGTATCCAGATGTGCATCCAGGAGCTTTCCACCTGCAAGCAATATCATCTGCCGGTCAAAATCATCTGCTTGAACAACCAGGCCCTCGGCATGGTGAAGCAGTGGCAGGACATGCAGTACGAGAGCCGCTACTCCGAAAGCCTTTACGAAGAATCCCTGCCGGACTTCGTCAAACTCATGGAGGCCTACGGCCACGTTGGTATGCGGGTCACCAAGCGGGAAGAACTGCGCGCCAAGATGGAGGAGTGTTTCGCCATGAAGGACAAGGTGGTGTTTATGGATATTTATGTAGACCCCACCGAGCACGTCTACCCCATGCATATAGCGCCTAATGGCTCTATGCGCGATATGTGGTTGAACAAAGCGGAGCGCACCTGATGAGACGAATCATTTCTTTATTGATGGAAAACGAACCCGGCGCTTTGTCCCGGGTGGTCGGGCTGTTTTCCCAGCGCGGTTACAACATCGAGTCCCTGACGGTGGCGCCCACCGAAGACCGCACTTTGTCGCGGCTGACCCTGACGACCATTGGTGACGATCATAAAATCGAGCAGATCACCAAACACCTCAACCGTCTTATCGATGTGGTGAAACTGGTGGATCTGACCGAGGGCGCGCATATCGAACGCGAGCTGATGTTGATCAAGGTGAGAGCGACCGGCGCCCAGCGTGCGGAAGTGAAACGCTGTGTTGATATCTTCCGCGGTCAGATTGTCGATGTGACTGCGACGGTCTACACCATTCAAATCACCGGCACCAGTGACAAACTGGACGCGTTTTTCCAGGCCGTGGGAGAAGCGTCCATTCTGGAAGTGGTGCGCTCAGGTGTATCCGGTATAGGTCGGGGTGAAAAAGTTTTGACGATTTAATCGTCGTCGATGTGTTTGAGAAGCCGGGCATGTCCCGGCTTTTTTATGGGCGAAAGAAACGTTGGAGTGAAGGGATCTCCGTGAGCTAAACACGGAGATCTTTGGTGCACGATGTTATGGGTGGGTTTTTAATTCAGGTGGATGCGCTTGAGTCGCGGACGATTTGCTCATGCGGTGGGACAGACGGAACACCACCAGGAAAAACACCGGAATAAAGAAAATCGCCAGTGCCGTCGCAGAGAACACGCCACCGAATACGCCGGTACCAATGGCGTTCTGGCTGCCGGAACCGGCGCCGGAACTCAGCACCAGCGGTGTTACACCGAGCATAAAGGCCAGGGACGTCATGATGATCGGACGCAAGCGCATACGCACGGCTTCCATTGTGGCGTCGAAGAGGCTCATGCCTTCCTCGTAGAGGCTCTTGGCGAACTCTACGATCAGAATGGCGTTCTTCGCCGACAGACCTATGGTGGTGAGCAGGCCGACCTGGAAGTAAACGTCATTGGAGAGGCCGCGCAAGCTGGCGAAAACCACCGCGCCGAGAACCCCAAGCGGAACAACCAGCATCACTGCGATTGGTACAGACCAGCTCTCATAAAGTGCCGCCAGACACAGGAATACCACCAGGATCGACAAGGCATAGAGTAGTGGTGCCTGCGCCCCGGACTGGCGTTCCTGGAAGGACAAACCGGTCCACTCAAAACCAAATCCGGGCGGCAGTTGCGCAGCCAGTTCTTCCATGATGTTCATGGCCTCACCGGAGCTGACCCCCGGCGCGCCCGCGCCCTGGATATTGATCGACGGCACACCGTTGTAGCGTTCCAGGCGCGGTGAGCCGTAAATCCAACGGCCGCTGGAGAAGGCGGAGAAGGGCACCATCTGGCCCTGGTTGTTACGCACATACCAGTCGCCCACGTCTTCGGGCATCATGCGGTATTGAGCATCACCCTGCACGTACACCCGCTTGACCCTGCCTTTGTCGACAAAATCATTGACGTAAGTAGCGGCCCACGCAGTGGAGAACACGCTGTTAATGTCGTTGGTGGATACGCCGAGCGCGGCGGCTTTCTCCAGGTCGAGATCTAACTTGAATTGCGGCGTATCTTCCTGACCATTGGGACGCACACCGGTCAGGCGCGGGTCCTGGGCGGCTAGTCCGAGCAACTGGTTGCGCGCGCCCATTAAGGCGTCGTGGCCTTGGCCGGCCAGGTCTTGCAGCTGAAAGTTGAAGCCTGTGGCGGTGCCTAACTGAGGAATCGACGGAGGCGCCATGGCGAACACCATGGCGTCTTTGAATTGCATGAAGTAGCCCATGGAACGTCCGACGATACTCTGCACTTTTTGCTCGGCTTCTTTGCGCTCATCCCAGTCCTTCAGCTTGACGAAGGCGATACCGTTGTTTTGGCCGCGTCCGGCGAAACTGAAACCGATGATAGAAAATATGGCATCAACGTTGTCAGTTTCCTGCTGCAGGTAGTAATCCTCGATTCGGTCCATTACCGCGACGGAGCGTTCTTTTGTGGCACCCACCGGCAGCGTCATCATGGTGAACATGATGCCCTGGTCTTCATCCGGCAGGAACGAGCCGGGCAGGCGGGTGAACATCAGGGCGAGCACGCCCACAATGGCCACATAAATCGCAATAAAGCGCAGGGGGCGGCGCAACATATGACCGACGCTGGACTGATAGCCATTGGTGGCGCGATTAAAGGTGCGGTTGAACCAGCCGAAGAAACCGCGTTTATTTTCGTGATGTTCATCCGGTGCTTTGAGCAGGCTGGCGCAGAGCGCCGGCGTCAGCGTCAGCGCCACCACAACCGACAGCACC